>SMTZ1_10027167_pt1 | contig 23075 bp, 20 predicted proteins | sample DeeMarSWOR136_30_FD_25667 | JGI IMG/M metagenome (IMG submission 25667) | reverse complement strand
TGGGCGTTGCCTCGAATCCGGAGGTCCCTTTTTCCACGACGATCATGCACTGCCCCCGATGGGGAGGGGTTGCATTGGGATCGATCTGACAGAGTACGGTGGTAAAGCCGGCAACATGTCCATTGGAGATAAAGTTCTTTGTTCCGTTAATGATATAATATCCCTTTTTCTTAACGGCAGTGGTGGACATCCTGGTGATATCGCTTCCGTGGTCGGGTTCGGTGATGGCCCCGGATGAGAGGATTTCACCCTTGGCAATGGGGGTGAGATATTTTTTCTTCTGTTCATGGGTGCCGAATCTCAGGATGAGTTCGGATCCAAAGTCCGCAAGGCTTAAAGCTACACCAATGCCAGAATCCCTTCGGCAGAATTCCTCAACGATCAACCCGTTCTCGAAAATTCCTAGGCCTTGTCCTCCATATTCCTCAGGATAATGGATACCTATAAATCCGAGTTGAGCCGCCTTTTTGAGGATGCCCCAGGGGAATTCATGCTTCTTCTCCAATTCTATGGCCAGGTCTCTGTCGAATTCTCCTTGGGCAAACTCCGTGGCTGCCCGCTGAATATCCCTCTGTTCATCGGTGAGTTCAAAATCCATTCTTATCTCCCACGATCAGAGCGTTAAGCACTTTTTACTGAAAAGTCGCAGCATTTATTCATCCCGAGGATAGAGAGTATTTCCGGGCTGAGGTTTGAGGACTGCTCCACTCCTGTTTCGCTCAAGGTTTGAGGCAAAGAATCTTCTGCCTCCCGCGTTAAGGCCCATCGGGCCGATCCTCCGACCTGAAGCTGAGTAAGGCCATTTCAGGCTATGCCAAGGCCTCCCCGATTTTCCCCTTGAGGGACGGGACAATCTTGAAGAGGTCCCCCACGATTCCGAAATGGGCAATGTTGAAGATTGGGGCCTTGGGGTCCTTGTTAATGGCTATAATGGTCCCAGATCCCTTCATGCCGGCAGCATGCTGAAAGGCACCACTAATACCAATGGCGATGTAGACCTTGGGCTTAACGGTTTTGCCAGAGGTTCCTACCTGTCGGTCTTTAGGAAGCCACTTCTTGTCGACCACGGGACGGCTGCACGAGAGGGCAGCCCCGAGGGAGTCGGCCAATTCTTGCACCATGGGGATGTTCTCCGGATCCTTGATGCCCCGGCCAACGGAAACCAGAATTTCAGTCTGAGTAATGTCCACCTCTCCAGCCGCAGCCTCCACGTATTCCAAGAATCTCTTGGATGGGATTTCCTCCGCAAGGGGCGAGGTAACCCTGGTGATCTCGCCGCCCAGGGAATAGTCCTCCACGGAGAACGATGCGGGTCGAAGGGTAACCATAGAGCATTGGGCGGGTTTTAGACTCACTTCCACATTGAGCTTGCCGCCGTACGTTTGGCGGGTGGCTTTAACCCGATCGTCCTCCATCATGACATCGATACAGTCCGTGGCCAAAGGGGCTTTCATCTGCACAGCAAGGCCCGGGGCCAGATCCATGCCAAATGCCGTGTGGCCCATGAGCGTAAGAAAAGGCTTTTCCTTTTCGACCACGTTTCCCAGAACCCGCTGGTAAGCCTCGGAGTTGAAGTTTTCCAGTTTCTGGTCTTCAATGAGGATGACCCGGTTGGCCCGATCTCTCAGCTCTTCGGCCATCGCTCCGGCGTCGTTCCCAAGGAGAACGGCTGTGAGCGGGTTGCCCGTCTTTTCGCACAGTTGCTTCCCCTTCATGAGCATCTCAAAGGTGATATCTCGAATTGCCCCCTGCCTATGCTCAACGAGCACAAAGATATCGTCCACTTAAGCCACTCCACCTTTCTCCTTGAGTATGGTGATAACCTTATCGGAAATCTCGTCTATCGTCCCTTCGAGAATCTGGGCTCCTTTTCCCACGGGGGGAAAAAATACCTTCTCCACAACAGTCATTGATCCAGGTTCTCCCGCCTCTTCGAGCTTCATGCCGAGATCTTGGAGGCCAAGGACTTTGGTCTCCTTCTGAGCCACCTTTCGGATTCCCATAATGGAGACGTATCTCGGCTCGTTGATGCCAGTCTGAATGGTAAGGACCGCGGGAAGTTCGAGGTCAATAACCTCGTCGAGTCCGCCCTCGAGTTCCCGATGAACCCTGGCCCTGCCGTTCTCAATTCCTTCAATTTGGTTGACTATGGCGACATGACGGATTCCCAGCAATTCGGCCAGGGTCGGCCCCACCTGGCCATACCCATCATCCTCTGCCTGGACACCCGTGAGAACCAGATCATAGGCCAAGGGGTTAATGGCCCGGCTCAGAACCCGGGCTATTGCGTATCCATCAGAACCCTCAAAACCCGGGTCTGTGAGGCGAATCGCCTGATCCGCTCCCATGGCCAGTGCCTTCCTGAGGATTTCATTGACCTCCTCCGGCCCCATTGAAATGGCCGTGACAGTGCCCCCATACTTCTCCTTCAGGAGGATCGCCTCCTCAACAGCGTAATTGTCCCACTCGTTAATATCGAAAACGAGCCCTTCTTTTTCGATATCCCTTTCCGTCTTATCAATGACGAGGTCAGCCTCGGCAGTCTCGGGTACTCGCTTGATGCAGACGATGATTTCCATAACCCCTCCTTTTCGTAAGGCCGTAGGAAAGGTTGTAGGAGCGTCCGCCTCCAGCGGACTTGGCGTTAGAGGCAAAAAGTCTCCAGCCTCAAACCTTGAACGAAAGGGGAGCGGAGCGGTCCTCAATCCTCAACCTGTAGTCCCCTTTGTTCTCCAGTGGTTCATAGGACCTCAACCAAAATTTCCGAGATATCCATGACCCTGAGTTTTTCGTCATTGCCCGTGGTTTTTACGGCATCCTCCAATGTCAGCAGGCAGAATGGGCAGGCCGTGGCGAGAATCTCGGCTCCCATATCGACTGCATCTTGAACCCGGATTTCCGCCAATCGAGGGCCTTGATCGGAGGACTCCACCCACATGCGTCCGCCCCCACCTTCACAGCATAGGCTTTTCTCTCTCGATCGATCGAAATCGATGAAGGTGACCCCTGGAATACTCTGCAGAATCTGTCTGGGTTCGTCGAAAATCCCGTTCTGCTTACCCAAAAAGCACGGGTCGTGATAGGTGATAGTCTTCCTCATTTCCCCAGAGAACGGGTTTTTGTCCTTAATGGCTTCGGCTAAGACCTGGGTATAGTGACTGACTTGCAAGCCATCTTGACCATAATCATTCTTTATGGTGTTGTAACAGTGGGGGGAGGTGGTGACAATCGACCGGATGTCGTACTTGTTGATACTTTCGATGTTTTCCTCCATGAGCAATTCGAAGAGTCCCTGTTCCCCCATCCTTCGGATCTCGCTTCCGCAACAGGTCTCATCATTTCCCAGGGTGGCGAAATCATATCCGATCTGGCGAAAGCACTGAACGAGGGATCGACCTACATTCTGAACCCGTGTGTCGTAAGCTGCCGTACAACACACGAAATAGAGGTTGGCCGCTTTACCTCCCTGAGGAAAGACCTTCAGTTCCAGTTCGTTCGCCCAGTCGCTCCTCTTATTTTTGGCAGCATTCCATGGATTTCCGTATTTGTAAGCACCTTCGAGGGCTTCGATGATGGTCTTGGGAATATGACCTTCCTCGACCGACAGGGCTCGCATACCAATGAGGAGATCCATGGGTTCCAGCCCCCTCGGACATCGAAGCGTACACGTCTTGCAGGTAGTGCAGTCCCAGAGTTCATCCCTCTGAATCATATTGCCCAAATTCTCACGAAGGAGGACTTCGATCATTAGTTTCCTGATATTCAGATTCGATTTGAGGGATACCGGGCAGCCACCCGTACATTTTCCACATTGAAAACAGCCGTAGAGTTCAAATTTCTGGAGAAGTTCGTTCTTTTGCGCTTCCATTCAGCCTTCCTTTCCTATTGCCCTTTTTCATCTCTGTTTAAGAATCTCCCTTGCCACGACAATTCGTTGAACCTCAGAGGTTCCCTCGTAGAGCGTCGTGCCAATGACATCTCGAAGATACCTCTCCACCGGATAGTCCCTCGTATACCCATATCCTCCCAGCATCTGGACCGCCCGGATGGAGACTTGCCTGGCCGTCTCCGTCGCAAATAATTTTGCCATGGACGCTTCCTTGGTAAACCTTCAAAAAGGCAGCCTTGAGGACGAGGAGCTGTGCGGCTTCCAGTTCCGTATAGCTGTCCGCGATCATCCATTGGATGGCCTCGAACCTCGAAAGGGGTTGGCCGAAGGCCTCCCTTTCCTTCACGTATTGAGCCGCGAAATCGATGGCGCCGAAACCGATTCCCAGGGCGAGAGAACCGATCCCGATGCGTCCGCCGTCGAGCTCCATCATGGCAATCTTAAATCCCTCTCCTTCACGGTCCAACAGGCACTCCTTGGGTATGCGGCAATTATCAAAGATGAGTTCGTTCAGGGAAGACGCTCTATGCCCCATCTTTTCTTCGGCCTTTCCAACTGAAAACCCCGGAGTTCCCTTTTCAATGACGAAAGCACTGATCCCCTTTCCCCTTTTAGCGCTTTTGTCAGTAACAGCCCATGCTACCGTAACGCCGGCATATTCTCCGCTGGTAATCATGGTTTTGGTTCCATTGAGAACATAGTGGGTTCCATCCAAAACGGCTGTCGTTCTAATGTTCGCAGCATCGGATCCTGTATGGGGCTCGGTGATGGCAAAGGAACCGGCGGGATATTCGCCGTTGCACAGCTTGGGAATGTATTTCCCCTTCATCTCTTCCGTGCCGAACTCATAGATTACCTCAGCCACCATATTGGTCACGGAGGTCGTAACGGCATGGGAGGCACAGGCCTTGCCTATTTCCGTCATCGCAAGGCTATAGGCAACAACTCCCACTTCTGAGCCACCATATTCACCGGGGATGTTCATACCCATTAATCCCAACTGAGCCATCTTTTTCAAGTTTTCGAAGGGAAAGCGTTTCTCCTCATCGTATTGGGCGGCGACGGGCTTGATATTTTTTTCGGCAAAATCCCTGACCATGTCCCGGATCATTTCCTGTTCAGTGGTCAGATTGAAATCCATTGGGTTCTCCTAAAAACATATCTTAGAGATCTCTGAAAAGGTCGCTCTTCGCTACTCAACGGGCTGTTGCCCAAAACCCATTCCGCTCAAAGTTCGTGTCCGTGTCCGTGTATTTCGTGCTCGTGTTTCGTATCCAATCATTTGACATTCGCACTTTCCGTTTTTAACCAATTAAACCAATGAAACCAATAAAACCAAGCAACTCATTCACTTATGTCATTTTGCCTTCAGTCTCCAACCTGCAGCCTTGGCCTTAGCCTTAGCCTTCCCCCTTTCCCCTTTCTGACCGCAACACTATTTTTTGCCTCTTCAATCATGTTTTCTCGTAGCTGAAGAACCCTCTCCCCGTCTTTCGCCCGAGATATCCCGCATCGACGTATTTCTTGAGAAGGGGACAGGGGCGATATTTGGGGTCCCCCAGGCCTCCCTGAAGTACCTCCAATATGGCCAGGACCGTATCCAGGCCAATAAGGTCCGCCAAGGCCAAGGGACCCATGGGGTGGTTCATCCCCAATCTCATCACCGTATCGATGGCATCGGGGTCTCCCACACCTTCGTATAAGGCATAGATGGCCTCATTGATCATGGGTATGAGGATGCGATTCGATATGAAGCCGGGGAAATCATTGGCCTCAACGTAGGTTTTCCCCAGATTTTCGGCGAGGGCCTTCGTTGTGCGAAAAGTCTCCTCTGATGTGGCAAGGCCCTTGATGATCTCAACCAGTTTCATGGCCGGGACCGGGTTCATGAAGTGCATGCCAATCACTTTTCCCGGGCGTGTCGTGGCCGAGGCGATCTTGGTGATGGAGACGGAGGAGGTGTTGCTGGATAGGATGATTCCTTTGCGACAGATGCCATCCAATTCCCCGAATATGCCCAATTTTAATCCCTCATTTTCCGTGGCGGCCTCGATGATGAAATCTGCCCCTCTCATTGTCCCCAAGTCGACAGTACCCTCGATTTTGGCCATAGCACCCTCTTTTTGGGAGGGGGTAATCTTATCTTTTTGAACCATCCGATCGAGGGATGTAGAGATGCGGGATATTCCTCTTTCCACCAATGCTTCACTGATATCGCTCATGATCACGCGGAATTTGGAAGTGGCGGCAACTTGGGCGATGCCGCTTCCCATCTGTCCCGCGCCAACGACGCCGATTGTTTTGATTGTCATTATAGTCCTCTCCTTCTCACCTGCTTTCCGGTGGCAAACGAGGTCAGCCGGCACGTTCAATGACCAACGATACCGCTTCGCCCCCTCCTCGTAACTGAACATCTATAGAGTCTGATCATCGAGTTTTGTCCTGATCCTCTCATGATAGCTCAAGATTTCCGATCTCAATTTTTCCAAGTTTTGGACCCTTTCCTCGATCTTCTCCACATGGCCATCCAGCAATTCCAAAAGTCTCGGCAGTACCTTCTTATTGGTGCGGTGAATCCGGTAGATGTTCTCCAACTCTAGCATCTCGGCCAGGGTCAATCCCAGGTGCTTGAGCCTCTTGATAAACTGAAGCCTCTGACAGTCCTGATCCGTGTAGACCCTTTTCCCTCCTTCCATCCGTTTAATGGAATTGAGGAGGCCTATCTCCTCATAGTATCGAATCGTTCGGGGGCTGACCGCAACGAGGTTGGCCAACTGCCCAATCTTGTAGTATTTCATCCCGTTGTCCCCCATGGAAATTCATCACTTAACGTAAACTGGAAACTTACCTGAAAAAAAAGATACGTAAACACCACGGCGTTGTTACGCATGTAGTTTACCACAGAACGAACCGTTACAAAAGTATTCCCCATAAAGGCGAGGAAACTCCGAAGGGGGAGGGACTACCATCGATTACACGTTGTCCTTATTGTGCGATCTTTGAACGCAGCATCGAGAAGCATCACAGGGAAGGCCATTTGGTTACGTTCATGATTTCATAGCCGGCCTTCTCGAGCTCTTTTACAATATCCTCGTACTCATGGGTTTTGATCCGTATGACTACCATTCTTTTCCCCTCGAATGTCAGGGTAGGGGAGATGATGCTGATGACGTTGATGTTACGGTCCTTTAAGACCTTGAGGACGCCGAAGAGTTGCCCGGGCTCATCTTCTAAGAGCATGGTAAACCGGGTGCCCTTCACGGTGAGTCCCACCACGTCCACGAAGAGCCCCAGGATATCCGTCTCCGTGATAATTCCCACCAATTTATTTCCATCCAACACGGGAAGCGAACCGATTTTGTTATCGTGCAGGAGTTGAACCGCCTTTTCTATGACGGTATCGGGTGTGATGGTGATCAATTTTTCAGCAGGAGTCATGAGTCCTCCCACTTTCAACTTCCCCAGGAGGTAATTGATTTCCTGGACGCTCAAAAGGGTTGCATCCGATGGTCCAGCCTCTCGGATATCTCGGTCCGTAACAAGCCCGACCAATCTCTCCTTGTTGTCCACCACGGGAAGGTGACGGATGCCTTCCTCGTGGATAAGTTTTCGGGCTTCGTAGAATGACGCCTCGGGGTTAATAGTAATTGGGTTTCTCTCCATTTTCGATTTGACGAACATCTCATCTTCCTCCCTGTTATACGTAAATATTTATATCATGACATATAGTTGTTGGTCATGGGGATTATTAATCCTTTGAGGCAGATTTCGCTATCCGTTCAACGCCAATCCCTTCTGTCCTCGATGGTCTTCGTCCCCTCGGGAATAGAGCCTTTGGGAATACATTCCACCTTGCCCCGGAGCTTCAGCGTCTCTTTTATGGCGGCCTGAAGACGCGTTTTCAGCCTTTCTTTGTCGATATGTTCGTCCTCCAATTCGATATGAAAGGTCATTTCATCGCCTTTTTCCTCCCTCGTAATGACGACTTGATACTTTTTTATCTCAGGATATCGACTCATGAGTTGATCGGTCTGTGAGGGATGTATGAAGACTCCCCTTAATTTGGTTGCTTGGTCCACCCGTCCGACGAGTCTTGGAAGGCGAGCGGATGTCCTTCCACACGGGCAGGGGCGGTCATCATAGTACGAGAGATCGCCGGTTCCGAATCGGATAAGGCTGTAGGCCTTGTTAAAGAGGGTTACGACAACCTCTCCAGTCTCACCCGGCCCCAACCCTTTTCCCGTTTCCGGATCCACGATCTCCAGGATGAGATCGTCGGCGATGTGCATGCCGCGGTTCTCGATACATTCGTAGGCAATGGCGCCTACTTCCGCGGTTCCATAACCCTGGCGAGCCACCATACCGAACCGTTTTTCTATGGAATTTCGCATGGACTCCGTCAGCAGCTCTATGGTCAAAAAGGATACCTCCAGGGATAGATCCTTCTTCAAATCGAGGCCCAACTTCTCAGCATGGTCACCTATGCTGAGGAGGAAACCGGGCATTCCCACAAACCCAGTTACACCCAATTCGTGCATGATCTTGACCTGAGAGTCGAGGTTTCCCACTCCCCCGGCAATTACCGTACAACCGAGGGAATGGAGGGGTTCCTCCAGCATCCAACCCCCTGGAGTGAGGTGATAAGAAAGGGTCACCTGGACGATATCGCCCTTCCTGAATCCCGCCGCATAAAAGGCCGCTTCCCACCTCCAATAGCGGGATTGCCTCGCCTCCGGGACGAGAATTGGGCCTGGCGCGAGATAGATCCTCCGCAATCGATTATGGGGGGTGGTCAAGAGCCCCCCAAAAGGAGGCTCTTTTTTCTGGAGCGAGATGAGGCTAGCCTTTTCGGTAATGGGGATCTTTTCCAAATCCCTTACACGCCGAATGTCCTCGGGGATGATCGCTGCTGCCCGAAATATCTCCCTCACCCTCGGCGAATGTCCATGGGCGTATTGGATGAATCCCCGCAGGAGATCATTGTGATAATCCTCCCTCTCTCCGGGAGGCTACCCCGAGAACCTATCCGGTTTTTTGCGCATCTCCTGCTCCTCTCCCGTATCGATATCAAGCCCTTTCGAACGGGGAGGTAACCCAATTTGTACTAGCTAATCCCAGGTCCTCTTGTCCTCTATCCTTTTGGCTCCTTCTGGGATAGTTCCTTGAGGGACGAATTCCACATCTCCCCTGACCTTCATGACGTCCCTTATGCTGTTTTGAATATCCTTTTTCAATCTCTCCTTATCCACGTTTTCATCCCTGAGTTCCACTTGAAAGGTCATGATATCCTGATCCCTCTCCCGGGTAACCACAACCCGATAGACCGCGATATTGGGGTATCGCGCTGCGACTTCATCGGCCTGGCCGGGATGGACGAATACCGCCCGAACCTTGGTGAGCTGGTCGGTGCGTCCCAGGATTCTAGCCAACCGCGGTGAGGTTCTCCCACATGGACAGGGTTCATCAATAAGGTAAGAGAGGTCCCCTGTTCCGAAGCGAATCAAGGGATACGTTTTATTGAAGGTAGTGGCCACAATCTCCCCCGTCTCCCCCGGCTGGACTTGTCTTCCTGTTTGGGGATCGGTGATTTCGACGATCTTATCATCGGGCAGATGCATCCCGTTCTTCTCCATGCACTCGTATCCCAGCGAGCCTATATCGGCCGTCCCGTAACTCTGCCGAAGGATGATTCCGAGCTTATCCTCGAGGGTTTTTCTGAGGGACTCGGGAAGCATCTCAGCGGCCACGAAGGCAACTTTGAGGTTGAGATCCCTTCTCAGGTCGAGGTCCATCTCTTCGGCTTTTTCAGCGATGGTGAGGAGGAAACTGGGTGTGCCGCAGAATCCCGTTACCTTTAGATTTTTCAGGATGCTGACCTGGAGCTCGGTGTTTCCCACCCCTGTAGGAACGGTGATACACCCCACCATGTTAAGGGAGTTATCCACCATGTTCATGGCAAAGGGCATCATGTGGTAGTTGAAGGTGTTGACGGCTATGTCACCGGGCCTGAATCCCCCCGCATATAAGCCCTGAGCCCAGGCGATCTCATCGTATTCCCTCTCCCCGGGCTCAAAGATGGGACCCGGTGAGACATAGATCCGCCTCAGTTCTTCCACGGGGACCCCCACGAAGCCACCAAAGGGAAAATCCTTCTTCTGGTACTCAACGAGATCGGCCTTCTTTGTGACGGGGATCTTTTCCAGGTCCTCTATGGTCTCGATGTCCTCGGGCTTCAGGCCCCCCGAATCGAGCTTATCCTTGAAGGCCTTGGCGTATTCATAGGCGTATCGGACGATTTCCCGGAGTTTTCCCTCGAGGGAGGTAGGCCTTTTTCTCGGCCCACGGCATGGTCTCAAGATCTTCACGGAAATATCCTGAGATTCTGTCCAATTGGGACATTGCGCCTCTCCTTGGTTTAGAGTGAATAAGAAATTCCCTTTTTGTGCTGCAGTTACATGGTTATGGGATGCACATTGTAACTTGGCGTCAGAGCTTCTTTTCGCGGTTTTTCAGAAATACCACCATAACCCCATCAAAACCCGAAAACCGCCTTGAGAAAAATGGGGGAAGGGGAATCGATCCCCTCCCCCCATTCCCCATGAATGATCACTTAACCCGAACGGTCTCTCTTCACTTCGGCCACTTACCGGAGAAGTGGCTCAGTACTTCATTGCCCTTTGCGTCCGCAAACCTGGCAACCCCGTTTTTCACCTCGACGGGGAAGGTAAAGTCGCCGATTTCAGTCCACCACTTCTTAATCAAATTTACGTGCTTTACCCCCATTTCCTTCAGTCGGGCCACGTTTGGTGCGGGAACCAAGAGGGCCAAAAGGGTGGTATATGCATCAAAGGTAGCATGCACGCGAATGTAGCTCGTCTTTGGCTTCCCGAACATACCCTTGCCGGCGAGCCATATATCCTCATAGACCATGGGCATCATCAGTTCAAAGCCTTCAAATGCCATCGTAAAGGAGAGATCGTCGAGCATAATGGCCCCCCGGTTGGGGTTCGTGATGGCAATGATGAAAGCCAAATCCATAACGGATCCGGTCTTATTCTTGGTATCCAAAGAGAAGGCGGGCTTTCCCGTTTGACTTACCCAGTTGTGGGATACGTCCACCCGTTCTAAGGTGATCACCGGGGCCTTCATCTTCGCAACTGCTGGTGTAGCCATCAGGCCCACCAGCAGCAGAAATAACGTCGTGATGACTAAGGTTCTCTTGAGCATATTCTCCTCCTTTCGTCAAAAGGGAGAGGCCTTATGTGAGCCACCGTTTCCTCCGTTTATAGTGCTTCACATCCCGGAAGCTCTTACGGCCTCCCACATCTGTTAGCCCCAGGTAGAAGTCCCGGATATCCGGGTTTTCCTTGAGCTTCTCCGAAGTATCATCCATGACGATCCGACCGTTTTCCAGTACGTAGGCGTACGGGGCGACTGTGAGGGCCAGTTTCACGTTCTGTTCTACCAGAAGGATGGGGATTTTCTCCTTCTGATTGAGCATGGTGATGATGTCGAAGATCTCCTTGATCAACATGGGGGCGAGGCCCATGGAGGGCTCATCCAACAACATCAACTTGGGCTGGGCCATCAGGGCTCTGCCGATGACGGTCATTTGTTGCTCTCCACCGCTGACAAAACCTGCTGTGACGTCACATACTTCCTTAAGACGGGGAAAATAGTGGTAGACCATCTCAAGCCTCTCTTTAATTGCCTTGCCGTTTCCGCGCAGGTGGGCGCCAACCCTGAGGTTTTCCTCCACCGTGAGGTGTTCGAAGACTCTTCTTCCTTCGATAATCTGGAAGATGCCCCTTTTGGCAATCTCCTCGGCCTCCAACTTGTCGATCCGTTCCCCCATGAGCTCGATGCTCCCGTCGGTGACCTTGCCGTCCTCGTGTTTCAACAGGCCCGAGATGGCCTTCAGGGTGGTGCTTTTACCCGCACCATTGGCACCCAGGAGTGCGACGATCCCCCCCCCGGGCACCTCGATGGAAACTCCTTTCAATACCAGGATCACCTCGTGGTATTTGACCTCGATATTGTTGATCTTCAGGATGCTCTCTTTTCCCTCCACAAACTCCCCTCCCTCACCAAGTCATGAAACGGAATTCTCTCACCAGCCCAACCAAGACATCCATTTATCGGCGTACTTTGCCCTCATGTCGATCTTCTTCAGGAGCTGGATCTTTCCGCCCTTGATTATGTAAATCATGGAGACGGCACTGGGACGGTGGTCGGTCTTGGTATAGGTCACCGGCGGCCTCCCCAGGGCCCCAGGTGTATTGAAGGGGCTCCAGTCTCGGAAGGTCTCAAAGGCGGCCAAGATCCCGGGACCGTTCAGTTGGCCCTTCTTGTCGGCGATCTTCATGGCGTCGACGGCCATCTGCACTTTGACCCAGGCCTGGACGGTACGGATATCCCGCACCTCCTGGGCGACGCCGGGGTTGATCTTTTTGGTATACTCAACCACCTTGTCCATGTAGGGGACGTCCATACCATAGAAAGCGCACGCAGCGGCACCGATGACCCCCTCGCCCGCCTCTGCGGTCAGCCTCACCAGGTTTTGGTCGAACCCCCAGTTGTTGATGATATGATCTGCGCCCAAACCCAGCATATAGGCATCCTTGATAGTGGTGGACACGGACATGGTGGTGTTCCCGTGCCACATAAGGTCGGGCTTGAAGGCTTTGGCTCCCAAAACTTGGCTCTTGGCATCCAGGGCGGTCAAGGAAACGTCCTGATCTGGCCCGATCTCAAACCCCAGTAGCTTCGCCTGGTCCTTAATGGCCTTGATGGGAGCACTGGCATAGGGGGATGCGAACATGTAAGAGCAGACAAACCTGGGCTTCCTGCCCGACTCCTTCGCCTTCTTCCATTTGGGGCTCTTCATCCAGATCTCCTCGTACCACGCCGTAATGGCGGCCCGAGCGTTGGTGGAGTAGTCAGTGCCATAGACGAAGTTGTATGGGGTCTTCTTCGGGTCGCAAAGATGGCCGGAGAAGGAACAGGAGAGGTAGGGCATCTTGTCCCGGTTGATGGTGGGCGAAAGTGCTTCGGTATCGCCGGTACCCCAACCCAGGACCATGACGACCTTATCGTAATCCCTGAACCTCTTATAGGTGGTGATGGCCTCGGGGACGCGATAGCCGTAGTCGTACTGGAAGAGTTTGATCTTCTTCCCGTTGATGCCACCGTGGTCATTGACATAGGCAACCGCCTCCCTGATCCCCAGGGCCATGTCCTTACCCACATCGGAGGTGGCCCCGGTCACATCGTTTAAAGATCCTATCTTTAGCATCTCCGCTGCCCATGCCGACGTACAGAGCAGAGAAAGAATCAATAGTGGTAATATAATTTTCTTCACCATCGTTCACCTCCTCGATTAAATGTTGGTTAGTAAAAAAGGTCGCCTCTGTTTTCAGCGTCTTGTCCCTTTTTCATCACCTCCTTTCCATAGTTGTGTTCCGTGCCCGTTTCGCGTGACCGTGATTAGTATTTTCGTTTTCTTCAGAACCCACCGTTTACATATCACGCTCAGTACGAGAAGGGCCACAGGTTGAAGTAGTTCTTGAGCTGCCAGTATCTATAGGAGAGGCCATTGGGCTCGTAGAGCAAAAAGAGAACAACGGCTAGGCCAAAGGCTGACTCCTTGATATAGATCAATTTCATGGCGAACCATGGAAACATATCGGTCATAGGGATGATGGTCATCTCCAGGAACTTAAAGACTAATACCACGAACATGGACCCAAATATGGTGCCATGGAGGCTTCCCACGCCGCCGATGAGGATCACCCCAACCCACATAAGGGAGAAAAACCATTCGTAGTGCTCCGGGCTGACGAAGTATAGGGCGGTGACGTAGAAGGAGCCGGCGATCCCGGCGAAGAAACCGGCCACGAAAAAGGCCACCAGTTTGTACCAGACGATGTTTACCCCTAGGGTTTCAGCGGCGATGTCGTTGTCCCGGATAGCAATCCAGGCCCTGCCCACCTTGGATCGGAGCAGGTTGGCCATGACCAGGGTGAGGAGAACGACCAGGGCGGCCGAAAGGTAGTAGACCTTAACATCCGAATCGATGACCCAGGGTCCGAGCTTTACCGTTCCCGGAGGCAGGGAGAAGTAATGTCCCCTGCCCCCGATCCGGCTCACATACTGCGTGATGATGAAGGGAACGGTGATCCACTGGGCAGCCATGGTGGTCATGATCAGGTAAAATCCCTTAACCCTGGCCGAGGGGAGGCCGAATAGCACGGACCACATGCCGGCCGCGATGCCTGCTGCGATCATGCTGATGGGGTAGGCCAAACCCCAATCCACGATCAGCTTTGGCCAGGGGATGAAGAGGACCATCATTGCGCTCGTGTATGCCCCCACGGCCACGAAGGCGGCATGGCCGAGGGTGATCTGTCCACAGTAGCCGATGAGGAGTTGGACTCCCATGCAGGCCAGGATATAGTATGAAATGGTATAGGCCACGCTGAGCCACATGGGGCTCACGAGGTATGGGAAGAGGATGAGGACCAGGACGAGGAGCACCATCTTGATATATACGAATCTTGTCTGCCACCAGGCATGGTCCTGTTTATAGTCTTCATGGTAGACACCACACGGCAAATACCCCATAATGAAATCCCTTGCTATAGAATTTAGCCCTTCTTCAAAAAAGTTGCTACAAAGGGTCTAGGATTTATCTCATAGGGTTCCAGGAGTCTTATAAAGGATTGAAACCACTCGAACCCTTAAATCCTCGAATCCCTGAACCCTGCATTTATTCTCCTTGAGTCCTCTCACTTTCATCAAGCCAAATAGGAAAAGAACCTAAAAATTTATACCCTTTCTATCCGCTCCCACCCCCAGATTCCGTAGGGCTTGAAGAGGAGAAAAATGACCATGATGGCAAAGGGGGCCACTTCCTTAACCCCTCCGGGGAAGAACCTGTCCAGATAGCCGCCGGTCAGGTTTTGGAGAACGCCGATGATCAGCCCTCCAGCGATGGCCCCAGGGACGGAGTTCAGCCCGCCGAGGACAACGGCCGGCAGTACCAGAAGCCCTAGCAGGCCCACGGAGTAATTGAGCCCGTTGATATTGCCGAGAAGAGTACCTCCTACCCCTGCGGCCATGAAGGCAATTGCCCAGGCAAGGGCGTAGACGAATTTGGCGCTGACTCCAAGGGAGAGGGCCGCCATTTCATCATCGGCGGTGGCCTGCATGGAGAGTCCCCAGCGGGTGTATTTAAAGAAGGAGACGAAGACGACCAGTAGGATAATGGCCGCGATGAAGCTCCAGAGGTAAACTTGCCCGATAACCACGTTGCCGATCAGGAGGGGTTTCAAGGGAAAGATTCGGGGAGTGAAGATCTGGGTATCCGGATTCCAGATGATGAAGATGGTTCCCTTGAAGAAGAAGGAGAGCCCTACGGTGGCCCAAGATTGCCCCGATCACAAGGGTGAAAAGGATGGCCATTATGAACGCCAGATTTAAGGCCATATGGGGGTTAAGCCATCTGTATAATGTGAGACAGACGTAGGCCCCTATCAGCGTTAGCTCCCCCATGGCTAGGTTGAGGACCCCGGAGCACTTATAGATGAGCGTCCAACCCAGGGCTACCAAGGCATAAATGCTGCCCAGCATGATCCCCGTGGTGAATAGTTGTAGGAAGAGATCCATTGATTTCCCTCCTTAAACCGGTACTTCGGCCACCCTGAGGTCGGTTCTGATCTTAACCACCCTTCCATCCTCATAGGTGATGTTGGTATCCATATGTATGGTATCGGTGTCCGAGTAGAGGGCGTTTACGATATCCTTGTACCGCTCTTCGACAAAGGTTCGCCTGATCTTTCTCGTGCGCGTGAGCTCATCGTCATCAGCGTCGAGCTCCTTGTACAGGTTGACGAACTTCCTGATCTTTGCCGGACCGGGAAGGGTTTTATTCACCTCCGCAACGGGCTTTTGAACCAGCTCGTAAACCTCGGGAAGCTGGGAAAGTTCCGGATAGCTGGTGTAAACAATGCCGTGGTCTTCGGCCCATTTCCCCACTGTATTGTAGTCGATACAGATGACGGCCGTGACGTAGGGTTTGTGGTCCCCGATGACCCAGGCGTCCTTGAGGAAGGGGCTGAATTTCAATCGTGCCTCCAGGAATTGGGGTGACGATTTGGAGTCGTCGCTGAGGATCATAATATCCTTGGTCCGATCGAAGACGACCAGGTGTCCATCTCCATCGATGAACCCCGTATCGCCGGAATGGAGCCAGCCGTCCCTGAGGGTCTTTGCGGTCTCCTCGTCCATCTTATAATACCCTTGGAAGACCGACGGGCTTTTGGAGATGATCTCACCCTCCTCGGTGATCCTCACCTCGGTATCGGGAATGGGTTTTCCCACGGTGTCGAACTTGATATCGTCATTTCGGTGGACCACCGAGATGCCAGCAATCTCGGTCTGCCCGTAAATCTGTTTCAAATTCACACCGATGGCATGGAAAAATCGGAAGTGGTCCGGTCCCATGGCAGCCCCTCCGGTGTAGGCATTTCTCACCCTGCTCAGACCCAGATGGTCACGGAGCTTTTTATGGCACCAGAGATAAGCCAGGTATTTGAGGAGACTCCAATACCAAGGGATGGGTTTCTTCTCGAACTTAAAGTCGGCTATATGGTAGCCGATCTTCATGGCCAGCTCGTAAGCCTTGCGTTTTAGCCACGCAGCGTCGAGATACTTCACCTGAACGGTCCGGGTCATCTGTTCGTAAAGCCTCGGGGGAGCGAACATGACATGGGGCCCGATTTCCCTCACGTTTTCCTGGGAGGTCTCGGGCTCCTCGGGGAAGTTGATAGTAAATCCTACCTGAAGGCCGCAGGAGATGGACATCATCTGCTCACCGATCCAGGCAAAGGGCAGATATGATACGAAGTCATCGCTCTCATAACTGGGGTCCACCCTCATTAGATTTTGCCCCATGGTGAGCATGTTGTAGTGGGTGAGTAATGCCCCTTTGGGTAATGCCGTGGTCCCGGAGGTGTAAAAGAGGAGACAGATATCGTCTCCCTTCCCCTGGTTCACCAAATCCTCGAAGAGGTCCGGTTTTTCTCGGTCCAGTTCTCTTCCCAGTTCCTGTACCTCTTTGAGGCCGATGAGGATGGGATCGTCATAGTTCCTCATCCCCTTCGGGTCATCCCAGATGACCCTTGTCAGCTTGGGGCATTTATGCTTGATGGCCAGGGCCTTATCAACCTCCTCCTGTCCCTCTGCAAAATAGAACGTGGAATCGGAGTGATCAACGATGTACTGCACCTCATCCATCAAACAGTCCTGAAAGAGCCAAACCCCGATTCCACCGACACACATTGCCGCCATCTCGGCCCAGAGCCCTTCCGGGCGATTATCGCCGATCATGACCACTTTGTCGCCCTTCTTCAACCCCAGGGAGACCAGCCCCAAGGAGAGAAACTTGACGTTTTCCAGGTGTTCCCTCCAGGTGAAGGGAATCCAGACGCCGAACTCCTTCTCCCGTATGGCCACTTTGCGTTCGCCGAATTTCTCGGCGTTCTTGAGGAGGAGTTTGGGTATGGTCAGATCGTGGGTAATTTCGATTTCTCCCGGATAATATTTCTCATCGGCGGGTGACATAGAGTTCCTCCACTTCGCCCAGATACGCCTTTATCACATCGGGGTGGTTCTGGATCTCGTGAGGAATTCCCTCGGCGATCTTCTCGCCGAAGCTGAGGGCCATAACCCGATCCGAAAGATCCATCACTACGCCCATATCATGTTCAACCAGGACACAGGTTACCCGCCAGCGTTCTTCCTCGTTTATATCCAGGATAAACCTCGCCATGTCCTCCACTTCTTCCAGGTTGAGACCCGCCAGGGGCTCGTCCAGGAGGAGTATTTTAGGGTTAAGGGCCAGAGCCCTCGCCAATTCCACCCTTTTCTGCATCCCGTAGGGGAGCATCCCCGTGACATGGTTTCTGATGTGTTCGATTTCCAAGAGGTCGATGATTTCCTCCTCGATAAACTTTCGGCTTTCGATCTCCTCCCGAGCCGTTTTTCCGAGATAGAGGGAGCCACTTAAGATGCCGCTTTTCAAGTGGATATGTCGGCCCAGCCGGATGTTATCCAGAACGGTCATCCCGCTGAAAAGCTCTATCTTCTGGAAGGTTCGGGAGATGCCCATCTCAGCCCTTTGGTGGGGACTGAGGCCGGAAATCAATTTCCCATCGAAGGAAATATTTCCCTTCTGAGGACGGTAGAGACCATTGATACAGTTCATCATAACGGTTTTTCCGGCACCGTTGGGGCCGATCAGGGAGAAGATTTCCCCCCCTTTGACCTCAAAACTGACGCCCATGAGGGCGGCAACACCCCCAAACGACATGTGAATATTCTCCACCTTCAGCAAGGGCGTTTCATTTGATTGTTCATCAATTTGAGGCATTAAAATCCCCTAAGAATCATTGGGCAGGATTTGTTCTATCTGATTAAACATGGGAATTCTAAATTAATTTAAGGTTTCGTCTTGTTACCAAATTGTTCCATATTTGTCAACAAAAAAATATCTGGAGTTTCCGGAGTTTTTGCAGAACACCGTTGTTCCTGAGCGCAAATTCCTGGAGAGGTGGGGTACCCATTGAGGGTAAGCAGGCTTCGACGTGAGTCTTCGACCCTGAGCTCAGACCGAAGGACTCAGCCGAACGTAAGGGGAAGACCAGCCCTTTAGAGGCTGGAAGGGGAAAGTATTCCCCACCTGCGAGCCCCGAAAGGGTCACCTCGGAAATACTGAAGTGAAGGGACAAGGGTGTTTACATATCGAAAAGAAAATATGCAATAAATTCAATTGGTTACAAAAATATTGCCAATAAAAGCCAGGAAACTCCAGAAAAAGTCGCCAATTATATGTAATATGACGAATGAGGGAAATTTCCTAACAAGGTGGGGCAGGTGGAGAGCACCGGGAATTTTCGGACTTGGTAACCGCTAAGTCTTAGCGGTAAAGAGAACGGCCAAGATTTTAGTTTCCTTGTCCTTCCGGCACTGTACCCGATGGGGAATGGTTGAATCGTAATAGATGGAATCACCAGGATAGAGGATATCGGTGTGATTCCAAAGGGTTACCTCCATTTCGCCTTCCAAGACGAAGATGAATTCCTCTCCCTCATGGGTGGATGTCTTGGTGGATTTGATCGTTGCGGGCTCCAAGGTGACGAGGAAGGGCTCCATATGCCTATCCTTCTTTTCGAAACCCAGGGATTCGTAGGAATACCCGTATTTCACCCCATCCTTGGAGGCGAACCTTGATACCTTTTTCCTTTCATCCTTCCTCACTATGGCGTAGGGTTCCCCGGGGCTCTCTCCGAAGAAATAGCCCAAATGGACCTCCAGGGCCCTTGATATCTTGATGAGCGTGCCCAGGGAGGGAGAAATCAGATGGTTTTCCATTTGGGACAAAAGGGCCGTTGAGAACCCCGTCAAATCGGCCACTTCCCTCAATGATAGACCCTTCGTTTCCCGGAGCTCCCTTATCCTTTCACCGACTTTCATCTCCACGGAGGTTTTTCCGTCTCCCATACGGGCCCTCCTTTTTGTTGACCAAAGATAATCGGTCCTTCCGCTGACTTTGGGATATCCCGGTTCACCCCTACAGATCCCGAATAAAATCCCTCCCTTGCTTTATTGCCTCCAAATTGGCAGGGATCATAGTGTGATGCCGCTCGTCCAGGACGTTGATGAGTGCATTGGATATCGAGGCCTCTTTGATTATCTGCGTCTTCTCTACATATGCTCCAAGGGCAACCATGTTGGCCAATTTGGCATTGCCCAATTGAGAAGCGATCTCGTTGAGCGGTATGGAGACCAGTTCGACTTCCCTCTTCAAGACATTCTTGGGATTCACCAGGGAAGAGTTTAGGAGCAGGAGCCCCCCGGGTTTCAGATGATTTCCGAACTTCATCAGGGAAGGGTGGTTCATGATTATGGCGGAAAGGGGACTGCCGATAATGGGGGAACCGATCTCCCTGGTGGAGACTACCACGGCGCAATTGGCAGTACCTCCTCTCATTTCCACGCCATAGGTAGGCAAAAATGAAACGTGCTTTCCCTCCTTCATCGCCGCATAGGCCAAGATATTACCGGCTAAGAGGATACCTTGTCCACCGAATCCTGCTATGATGACGTCATAATACATACCATCTACCCGCATAAACCTGTGCGGCAATTGCCATTACCTAAAGGTAATCCGCCATCTTTCTCTCTTTGAGGATCCCCAAGGGAAAGTAAGGGATCATCTGATCCTCTACCCTCTGGTTAGCCTCCACGGCTGAAAGACTCCAATTGGTTGGACAAGCCAGGATAAACTCGACGAAAGAAAACCCCATTTCCTCTATCTGCATTTGGAAGGCCCGCCGGACGGCTTTCTTGGCCTTCATGAGATTGGCGGGATTATTGACGGCTACTCTAGCCACGAAAGCGCTCCCTTCAAGGGTCGCCAGCATTTCGGCCATGCGAATTGGATAACCATCCTGGGCGAAGTCTCGGCCATAGGGACTTGTGGTCGTTTTCTGTCCCAAAAGGGTCGTAGGGGCCATTTGCCCCCCGGTCATCCCATAGACTCCATTGTTGGCGAAGATAATGGTGATATTTTCGCCCCGATTGGCCGTATGAACGACCTCAGCAATGCCAATCGAGGCCAGGTCTCCATCGCCTTGGTAGGTAAATACCATTCGGTCTTTTCTTGCCCTTTTCACCCCAGCGGCAACGGCAGAGGCCCTTCCCGTAGAGGAAAACGGAACAACCAACGGAGGCAACCCCAATGGTTTTGCCCTGAATGCCGAAGAAATCGATGGCCTCTGCAACCAAGCGGTGGGCTATTCCATGGTGACAGCCCGGACAAAAGTGGAAGGGAACATCGGTCAGACTTTCCGGCCTCTTAAATGCCTGTCTCGTGAGGATCAAACTTTCCGGCTGTTTACGTTTCCCTTTCATTTTCTTTCTGTTCACCCCGTTTGGCTTCTGCCAATTTTGTATTTGCCCTCTTTGTTTGAGGTATTTATAAAGCACATTCGGGACCGATGGCCCATGCATCGAAGAAATGTGTTGCCACTTATCTAGGGTAGTATTGCTTGATCTCCTCAAGGATCTCTTCGGGGGTAGGAATAGACCCAGGTGGTCGACCATAAAAGTGAACCTGGGCGTCGCGTTTAGCGGAAAGCTCGACGTCCTCGACCATTTGCCCAGTATTGAGCTCAACTGTCAGGAAGACCTTGATGGATCGAGAGATCGAATGGAGGGCCTCTTGGGGAAACGGGAAAAGGGTAATGGGCCTAAAAAGCCCGACCTTCAACCCCTCATCCGCAGCCATGCCCATGGCTGTTTTGACTATCCTTGCAATGCTCCCGAAGGCGACGACGACCATATTTGCCTCATCCACTCCCCTGGCTTCGAAGAGAACCTCCTTCTCCCTTATCCTCTGATATTTTTCATGTAACTTCCAATTATGTTGGGTTAGTTCGCCATCCTTTAGGTAAAGCGATTTCAAGATGTTCGGTTTTCTTCCCTCAGCGCCGGTCAACGCCCACGGTTTTGGAATGGCCTTTTTTTTCTTGGGGCTTCTCCTCACCATGGGTTCTTTCATCTGCCCGATGAGAGAATCTCCCAAAATCAAGACGGGATTCCGATATGTATCAGCGAGGTCGAATGCCCTCAGGGTCAGATCATACATCTCCTGCACGGAGGATGGAGCAAGGACGATCATTCGATAATCCCCATGGCCACCACCCCTCGTAGCCTGGAAATAGTCCCCCTGAGATGGTGCTATCCCACCTAACCCAGGGCCGCTTCGGGACATATTCACGATAACCGCCGGCAGTTCGCTTCCAGCCATATATGATATGCCTTCCTGCATCAGGGAGATACCAGGACTGGAGGAAGAGGTCATTGCCCTGATTCCCGCCGCTGACGCCCCCAAGAGCATATTGATGGATGCAATTTCACTTTCAGCTTGGATAAATTCTCCCCCCAATCTTGGCAGATGTTTGGAGAGATATTCAGGGATTTCATTTTGTGGGGTAATGGGGTATCCAAAATAGAGGAGACATCCCGCGTCGATGGCCCCCATGGCCTGGGCCTCGTTTCCCTTTACCAATTCCCTTTCCATCAAAGGTCCCTCAAGGCGAGAATTCCACGATTATTTCCACACGGCAATGGCTATATCCGGGCAGATTTCCGCACACAAGGCGCATCCAGTGCACTTGCCGTTGGACTCCCATTTGGCGAAAAAGTACCCATGACCATTAATTTCATCTCCAATATTGATAAGATCATGGGGGCATACTAAGGTACAGAGACCACACCCCTTACATCGTTCCCTGTCAATTTCGATTTTGGTCATGATTAAAGGTCTTCGAGCTCATTTCTTTACAATATATCATCAAATTCTCGGCTAAAGTCAAGGGCACTGGTCGAGACCTGGGTGAGGATGAGAGGGTAAAGGGAGGAGGTTAGAGGATAGAGGTTCGAGGTTAGAGGATAGAGGTTCGAGGTTAGAGGTTAGAGGTTAGAGGCTCAAGGCTCAAGGCTAAAGGCTAAAGGCTAAAGGCTAAAGGCTAAAGGCACCTTCTCGTCTTGCAGTTTGGCGGTGTCTTACTATTCCTACCTGCATGTCACAATATGAGATCTATGGAAAAATAGGAAAACGAGCTCTGAGCGCGAATCAAGATTTTTTCGGTAACCATTCTTAGTGGAGCGAAACGGTCGCAAATCCAATGTTTGAGCCCAAATGGCAAGTTTTGGATTTGCAGTGAAGCGAACTTTACGGTGGTCGAAAAAAGGTTCTTGAGCAGCGAAGAGCGACCTTTTCAGAGACCTCAGAATTTTTACTTGACACCTGTTTTGTGCGTAGTAAGATACTTGGATAAAATCCCATTTTAGCTGCCAAAAGTATAACGGATTGGAGAATGTAACAAAGACGAGCTCTGTTATAAAAAGGGCAGTCACATCAATGGTCTTGAAGGATTCTGGAGATATCTAGAGCGAAACCTTGCTTCTGAAGGTGGATGAGCTTATACGTAAAAATTGGTGGATTTTATTATGATCTTTAAACCATTGTTTTGTATCGTTTGTATCTTGGGCATATCGGCACTTTGCCTTGGAGAGAATGAGCTCCCCTTTTCTATACGAGTGGAAAGCCTGGAGAGGA
>SMTZ1_10011760_pt1 | contig 23089 bp, 27 predicted proteins | sample DeeMarSWOR136_30_FD_25667 | JGI IMG/M metagenome (IMG submission 25667) | reverse complement strand
GAGAGATTGGTTGATGTCTATCCCTATTATTTCACCATTACTCAACTTTGCCAATTCAATGGTTGGAACACCAGACCCACAACCAATGTCAAGTATGTGAGGGTTTTCGATTTTAGGAAGCATTTGAAATGCTTTTTTGGTATACTTGTTAAGGCGTTCTCTAAAATGGTCTTGATTTATCTTGGACAACAGGTCTTTGGACGTAGATTCACTATTCATAGTCTCTTCCAACGCCAAACAAGGAATGTTTGTAGTAGCACCCAGATAAAATAGCCATAGGTAACAATTGTTTGTAGAAAGGCTACATGTGGAGCAAGCGGATCCACAAAAATAGCAAGAGAGACCACAAAGAGAACAATACCTACAAGTCCAAAATAGTTGGAGTGATTTTTATTTAGTATTATGGCTATCGAATAAAAAATGGTAGATAATACAAAGAGTGAAAAGAAGATGAGGGTTGCCAAGATATGAGTGTCTAATTGAGTGTCTATCGGGAATAAGGCAACTCCGATTATGAAGGGGGAGCTTGTCAAACCTAACATGGACCCGAGTGTACTCAATACTCCTCCAAGTCTTGATTCCTCGAAGATTGAACGTAATATCAACCAGAATGGAATTAGGGCTATAGCAACTATCGCTAAAGCCACGGAAAATAATATTTCTGAAATTGGATTTGGTTCTCCGTTTCTAGCTATTACTGCTCCTAAATCGCTAAAGTAATACCCAAAGTAATCGTAGCCCCCAGGATAGAAGAACGCAGCCAAAAACGTTAGAAGAAGGAATTGTACCACACCAAAGACGGCTACTAAACAAGCCAATCGGCCAACACTGCTAGTTTTCATAACCCCACTTCACAGTCTTTCATTAACCAACTCATTCAGTTTTATGACTTGTGGAAGAAATTAAGGTAACTCTATAGTTGCTCTAAATTTTAGACAGGCAATAGATAGTATATTAGACACCCAATCAATATCAGGAATGTTATTGGCACCACAAATCCGATTTTCCTGTTTTTGTCGAAGGAAACACCTATCATACTGAACATAGCAGCATAGAAGAGTATGATGTAGGGAACATGAATTGCTAATATTTCTCTGAATGGGATTTTAAGGATGTAATCTAATAATAGTTCCAGACAGAGATAGAAAAGAATAATTACATGAGATATTATCGTCCTTTTTTTCTCCTTCTCCCTCACATACCCCAACAATGTGACAGTAAAAGGAACTATCAAAGAAATGACAGTACCACCACACACCTGCACGAGTATCATGTTGCCAAGTTTTGTAGCAATGTATAAAGCACCTACTGAAATATTGAAAATAACAGAGGAGCAAATGAAGATAGTGTCCATTAATTTATTCATGTTCATTTGTTAGTCTCTATTCCGTTAATTTGGCTTTGGGTTTCAGGTTAAAATTTAACACTTGGGGAAAAATTAAAAATTAAACTCAAACTCAACATATCAGAATTCTATTCCTTTTCCTTCGGTGGAACATAATCCAATCCCAAAACATCAAAACTCATTGCTTTGTTGAAGTAATAATCTTCCATTCAGCAGCTAAAAAGAGCCAGATCAAACGACCACGTATTTCAGTGGTTTTCCTTGGCGGTCAAATATTGCCATGTTTTTTTCTGTTTGGTATGGGTAGGCGGTTATGAGCATTATTCTGCCATAAAACTTGTTCAAGTCCGTGGCTGAGGGGCGCAGAGCGCCTGATGGGTGGGAATGGGCAACCCCAACAACTGAGAAATCGATTGGAAGCCTGTTTAAGGGGAAAGCGGAGAAGGTGTTTCCATGAGTTGCAAACGGCGGAATCTGGGTGTCGTTGACTACAATTTTGTGTTTGTCAACTTTTCCTTTCAAAAGAAGAATCGATTCTCTGGGATGAAGCGTCTGCGCATAACTCAAAATGCTGTCCACAACAGCACGTTCAACAAAAACTTCTTTATCCAAACAGACCCTCGCCCAATTAAATCATGAATTCTTTATGTTTTGTGTGTTGCTGTTTTTCTGTAGGCTTCTAGGTAGTTCTCCGCGAATTTGTCTGCGTATTTTTCTATGCCTCCCTGCGCGTCTGTCTCTCTTCTGAGGTGATGATAGAACTCGTGGAGAACTATTTTGGGGTTCCACAGAATCTCCCTGCGGGAAACATGGATGGTTCTGTTCTTCCCCACGTAACATGCAGGATTCTTTGAGTACCGTTTCGGCATCCCAACCTTAAGTTTCGGCTTCACAACCTCATAGCGTTGGCTCAGCAATTCGAGAGCCTCCTCAGTGTCTTTGGAGAGAATCAAGTAAACAACTTTCGCTCTAAACAAAACATCAGCAGTTAACATACCCGGCAAGACATATCCCTAACTGCACTCAACTATTTTTTCTTTCCTACCAACATTCCCCAATTAAGCATGCATTAACTCTTTTTGAAAGATTTTGCATCGTCTACAAGGGGTTATAGAGAGAAAGTAGTACCCCAACCAAAATAAAACTGAGCCATCAGGGGGAGATAAAGCTAGTTTCAGATTGGGGTACTACGCTTCCCAAAAAAACAATAGAAGGTAATAAATCTTACTAAAAACCAAACAAAATAGGTAGTACTGACTATGAAAAATCAGCTGCTGTTTGCCCAAACGATCAGCTGATCTTACATCTTCATGCGAGAAAAAAATGAAGAAATCAAATCCAAACGGATTTGAACAAGACAAAACACTCTTTTCGATAGACTGGCAGTAACTGGTTTTGCTCACACACCATCTGCAACAAAAATTATTTGGAAGCTGCGACGAAGTGATAGCGGGGATGGGAGTTGGATAAAAAGTTAAGAAGTTTGGTCAAGAGCGTAACTTACAGGATTATAGCTTTCATAGTTTTGATGATGATTACGTGGTACGCTACCCATAATCTGGGTCAAACAACTTTCATTTCAGTTACGTTCCAGACAATCCAACTGTTCCTATACTACATCCATGAACGGTTATGGGAAAGAGTCAACTGGGGCAAACCATGCTAAACTGAGGCTTTTGCCTTAACATTCTAATGGTTGATGAATGCTTGTGGAAATTTATAGGAAGCTTCACTCTTCTTTGGCTACTGTGACTACAATTTTCACGGAAGAAGATAAACGGAGATAATCGTCTGGCGGTCTATAGATTGCTATCCCTTTCACTTTGTAACGAATCCCATTCTTCATTGTTACGACAGTGTCTATTTGCGGAACAAAATCCGTCTTACTCCAAGTTTCTATCAGAGCACCACCCTCCATGAATCTCAACTCGAAAACCATTTTTTCACCCCACACCAAACTGAACTAATGCTAACAGATGTCTTCAGGTTATACTAAAGATTTAAGGAAGGCACCCAATAAATGAGTAAAAATCTTGGAAGAAATAGTAGTTTTAGATGCTAATTAGTTGCTATTAGCGGTTAAATTTTAGCCCCAAACCCAAACAGCCTTGAACTTAAAATGTTTCCAACATTTATAAGCAGTAGTGTAGAGATTATTTCAGGAGGATAGAGAGAATGGGGGAGGCTATAAGTCCTTACATTAGTTTTTCTGAAGAATTCTCCAAGTCTTTAGGCAATATTGAAAAGAGGCTTGGAAAGAAAAAAGAAAAAATCCGATCATATGAAATCAAAGAATTAATTAATATAGGTTCTACGTTGAATGCTGCTATAACCTCGCGAAAGGCTGGTGGTCCCTTTATTAGCCACGCTACTTTTTATGATTCAGTTACCACAATAAAAGAACTTACTGAAAGTGCTCTCTTAGAATTTAACATAAATGAGCTCAAAGAGATCGAGAAAGAAACTAACCAAGCAGTAGAATTGGCTGCCAAAAAAATGACTGTTAAGAAAGCGAGTAACCGATTACTAAATTACATAAGCAGTTTATCAGACCTGTCTATTATTTCCGAAAGTATTAAAGAGATTTGTTTTGAAATAAACAAATATAAAGGTACAGAAGAAAAATTTGATGCAAAAAAACAGTTCTTTGAAGTTGAAAAGGCAAAAACTTTCATTGAAGATTTGAAAACAAAAATCAGTGGAATAATAGACCGAATGAAGTACGTGATAGGTTCGGCATCAGATGCCTTGAAAAAGGCATTTAAAAAAATGGAAAACTTCTTTAAACAATCCGTCCTTCCAAAATTCCTAGCTGCTTTGAAGTTTATTGGTGAAAAACTTAACGAGTTTAAGTTGAAGCTGATCGAAAATATGTTTGGATTTATTGGAGAAGTCGCAAAATTAGCAAGAGAAAAAAACTGGGAAATTAGAGAAATCAATATGGAAATGCCTGAAATTGGTTTAGAATTCGCTGAGATAAATGCTTTAGGAATTAGTGCCAATATCCCTATCCCAAAGATTACTCAACCTAAAGTGTCCGTAAAGTTTACACCTACCTCAGTTTAGAAAAGTAGTCTCTAACGCTGCTGCGCACATGGAGGGCACTAAATTCTTCACCCCTCTCTACACTAGTCAATCACATTTACAATAAGCTGGTTATGAGCACACACTTCATGATTACCCAAAGATTACCCAAGAAGAAAAGCTCAAACCAAGCTCATATAAACGAAAGAGCCTAATCAGCCATTTCTTCCAGTTTCGCCGGCAAATACTCGTCAACAATATAAGTTAAACCGTATCTGCTGAAAGCCTCTTGCTCCGCCTTCTTCTTAATCTTCAGGAAAGTCTTGATCTCCCTCTTCCACAGGTCTCCCGTGTATCTGGGGTCCTTAGTCAACTCATGAAGCCGCTTAACATCCATATCCGTCAACGGATCACTGGGCAACTTGTAGTCAACAATGTCAGTGGCGTAGACTCCGCCCCACTTAGCATCCGGCGTCGTCAAACCCCTAAGATGAGCTGCATTAGCTGAACCAGAAATGATGACCATGGCAATGTGCATCCCCCACGGGTCTCCGTCAGTGAAGATAAACACGGGAAGCTCCAACTCATGGTTCAACCGGTTAATGAAGTGCCTAGTCGCCCGAGGCGCCTGACCAGCAGTCAAAATAAGAAGAGCATTAAATCTTTCGTGGACCCGCTCCTCAATAAACCGAGTGAACAAGCCGCCTTTCTCGATGGCGATAACCTTGTCGCAGCCAGTTTTGGCGAACTCTGAGGAAACGAGGGATGGGCCAATCATAACGCCGTCAGGGTGAGAGGTCAAGTTCAACTGTTTTCCCTCATAGCCGGGAACAGTGTATTCGATGGTTAGGTCGCCGAAGATGGCTGAACGCTCCTCAGGGAAGACGTTGAAGTCTTCTCTGGCGAAGCCCGTAGCCGTCTCCAGGTCGGTGATGATGTTGTTGGACTCCGGCTGATCCTTGAAAGACATTTCGTAGGCTTGAGCCGAGTAATAGACATCCCTGAGAGTCGAAGTTTTCCTGTTCTTCACAAGTTCGCTGGCGAAGAAACCCGCCCAAACCATCTGAGTGAACGGCTTAATGTGCCGAATATTCCGGGCACTGCGCTTAACACTCTTATCGCCTAAGATATACTGCCTCACGTCAGGACTGTAGAAGATGTTTTCAGTGGAACGACTCGGCATCTCCACCCAGGGAAACTTGCCTTTCTCCATTTGACCATAAAGGTTACTGCCAAACCCCCTCAGGTCGATCAGAACCTTTTCACTCTTCTTTTTAGCTGAACTCTCAGGCTCCTTGCTCTTCATATTTACTCACACTCCTCAACAATAATTCAATGTCCGGCTCTTTCTCCTTTCCAGCCAAGTCCGTGGAAAACCGGGCTATCTTGGGCAGATACTTGGAGAAAACCGATAAACGTTTCTTCTCCTTCGCCCGATGTTCCCGCTTCGCCAAAAACATCTGCAAACGACGAGCCACCTCGCGGATGCCATTCAAAATTTCGCTCTTCACCTCTGGCCTGTCCGCGATGAACTCTTTGCCGACGGTTTTGTAGGGAACCTTGGTGCTGCACACGTGAACGAGAATGGCTATTGGCATGCCCGAAGAAACCTTGTATCTTCTCCAGTTTATAGACCGGATAACCTTCACCGAAACGTCGCTGGCTTCATCATACAACAGCGGAATCCTGTTCGCAAACCTGTAAACAACAAAATCATCCTTCTTCGGAATGTCTCCCCCATACGCTATAGCTGCCTCCACAATGAAGGGATGACCCGCATAGGTGGAGGGCTTCCTCTGAGAAACCGCTATGAACTCAGGCTTCAGCTCTTTAAGAATCCCAGTCCTCAACAAATCCTCCCCCAACGGAGACAAGCAACTCGCGTCCGGAGGAAGGAAGTCAGGGAATCTCTTCATCATACGAACAAGCCGCACAATCTCGCTGGGCTTCAGTTTCCTCGGGTTTTTTGTCCTAACAAAACCAGCGGCTGAAAGCAAACGAAGAATAATTGTTCTGTCCACATTCGGGAAGCTGGCTTTCATGAATTCGATCATGGTTTGGGTTTTGGTTTTCTTTAATGAAGCCTTGATTTCTTCTTCGCTTACTTGGCCAAAAAATTTCCTAAATTTCTTATGCTTGTTGATTGTCTCTACAAGCCGGGTAACGTCTTCGGGTTTCAGCCTCTGCGGAGTAGCTGTTCTGATGAACCCCGCGAAGTCCAAAAAACTTAGGGAAGTGCCCTGCCCGACGCGGTGGAAGTGTTTCCGCATGAAGTCCAGCAGGTTTCGGCAATTGGTGACTCGTATGAGGCGTTGAATGGTTTCAACGTCCACTCCGTAGGGGTGAGCCAACGTTTCTGTTGGTGGGGGAGGCATCTTTTTTGTGGCTCGGTTGAACATGTATAGTCTGCCTTTAGGATCAACGAATCTGATGTCTGCGTAGGGTGTCACTAGGGCAGTCTGTTTCAGGTATTCCAGAATCTTGGACATGGCTCTGAGGTAGTCCCCTTCCAGCGAATATTCAACGATGGTTCCACGCCACTGCTCCTTGTTTCTCCGGGTCTTGCGGTCCAAGATGAGGGGGCGGTTCCGCTGGATGTCTATCATCATCTTGTACTCGTAAATCTTGGATGTGCCTGTGCTGGATTTTACGAGAACGGGTTTGTGGGTGGTGATCTGCCCGTAAAGAATAGCCATGGTTCCTCCAAGACCGAAAGTTCCCCTTGCCTGCTTGAGCGTATATTTTGAGCCGAACAAAACCTGACCGAAAGCGGACGGAATGTGGCGAGCCGAGATTCCGGAGCCGTTGTCCATAATCTTTAGCCTGTATACTCCATTTCCTGATTCAGCTGCAGTGCCGGAGTTTTCCTCGGACAATCGAACGTACACTTCTGGAGGTATACTCATTTGGTCAGCGGAATCGAGAGAGTTTTCCACCAGCTCCCTAACGGATGCAAAGATTGCCCGGGAAGGGTTGGTGAAACCGGCTATGTCTCGGTTCCGGTAGAAAAAGTCTGCGGGACTTATCTCTTGAAATGTCACCAAAGCCTGTTCCCTCCGCACCTCGATATTTTAGGGTTTAGAAGCTGTGTTTTCGTTGTTTTTGCGGCGCCTTCGCGGTGTTCTGGGTTGGGAACCGCTTTAGAAGGGCTTTGTATGGTATGTGGCAACATGGCAGGTTCATTCATAGTTCTGTATGATAAGTATTTCAATGTTTTTGTTAAATTTAAAGATTAACTAATTTACCCCAAATTGCAGCAGCTTTTTGGGCTAGCTTCGCTATGTTGGCTCCCAGAGTTGCAGCCTCTCTTTTTTCAGTTCTCTCCGTTTCTTGTGCAGAAAACGGTACACTGTTCCGTGGAGGCTTCCCCTGATTAGCATAGTCACAGCTTCTCGGGCAATTGCGGCTTGATCAGGGTAACCAATCATCGAAATCGTGTGACCGTAAACCGAAATGTTTGCTCCACTTAACTCCTCGATGATTCTTCTGGTTTTACCTTCCTTTCCAATCACTCTTCCTTTCAGCCTCTTCAGGTCAGACTGAGACCTGCCCACAGTCTCCCGAAGGTCGATAACCTCGAACACAGCCTCGTCGTCGTCAAGCAGCTTGAACGCATGGTTTGGCGCGAAGCCTCTGCCTATAGCCGTAACCACCTCTTTGGCTCTGAAGAGAACCGTTGGGTCCTCGGCTGCTGCTGGAAGAGTTATCTGGACAGTTCCAGTTTCGCTGTCCACCTGCAAATCAATAGAAAGCTTCTTTTCGATAACTGCTTTGACGCTGCCGTCTGGACCAACAAGAGCGCCGATGCGGTCTCCCGGAATCTTGATGTAAGTTTTAGTTCCTTCCACCTGTAACCCTCTCGTACATTTCATCTACCGAATATATGGCTGAGTCTTGCCTCTTGAAATACTTATGCAAATTTTCTAGGTCCCTCCGCAAGAATCTGTCAGCCATGGGATGCCCAGTCAACACAGACTGTGCCACATCGAAGATCACTGGTTTATCCTTCCAGATCATGATGTTGTATTCGCTGAGGTCCGCGTGCACCAAATCTCCTTTCCGGTAGAGACGCACTAAATAGGTTAACAAAAGTCTGAAAACTTTTTTCGGGTCCTTGAGGGTGGTTTCTTTCATCAGGTTGACTTTGGCTTCTCGGGCGCGTCGCAGATTCTTGAATTCTTTTTGAGCCCAAGCGTATATGAGGGATCGTGTGTCTCTGCGGACATGGGAGAATCGGGGGTCGCTCTCTATGTATGGGATCATGCCCTTCTTGAATTCGGCTGAGCTGGTGAGGTATATTTTGATGGCTAATTCTTTTCCTTGCTTGTCTTTTCCCCAGTAGATTCGAGCTTCCTTCCCCGCGCTTACAACTCCGTGAATCTCATCGATGACTCCTTTGTTCATGAGGTCGTAGATGGTCATGAGGGTGGAGCGGTCGAAAACCTCTTCTATAACTTGGTAATCTTCGCTCCGCTTATTCTTCATCAACGCCTCTATTTCGTACGCTTTTTGCTTTCGGTCGAGCCTTTTCTCCGCCTTTTCTCTAGAAGACACGACTAACCTTCCTACAAACAGGTGAATGACGTTTTCCTATTTAGGCTTCTCTCCAACCATCAGACCAGAAAATCCCTATTAGTTGGCTACCAACTATTTTCTGGAGCACTTCAAAGGTGACGAAGAAATGAAATTTGTTAAACTAGAAGAAAAGGAGTGGCTGGAGAGGCAAGGTTACTCTAAGAAAATCTTGCTTACCGAGGATGACTTGAAATCGAAGGGAAACATTGTTCAGATCGTCAGGAACGAGGCGCACACAGAAATAAAGCCCCACTACCATAAGCGGATGATAGAAATCTACCACATACTGAAGGGAAACGCTGTTATCTTCTGCGGAGACAAAAGAGTTAGAACCCAGCCCGGAGACACCTTACTGTGCGAGCCCGGAGAGGTTCACGGTGTGGTCAACGATACAGATTAAGAATTCCAGTTTGCTGTTTTCAAAATCAACGCCAAAGACGACGATATGTACTGGGCATGAATTCTAACAGCTTTTCTATATTTTGACTATCTGGGCGTGGGGGATGCCAGAAATTTTCAAAACCGCTTCAGGATGAACCAGTCCCTCTTCTATGGCTTTGTTCACGATGTTAGCTCCAACCATGTTCACGATGGTGGATTCTTTCATGAGCTCAATGGCATCTTCCACAGGCATCTTTGGACCTTTATAGAATTCTTCTCGCACCTTGAAAACCAGTTTTCCATGCCTCAGCGTCTTCCCTAGCAGCTCTTCGTCGCAGGCTGCGAGAAGCATGTATTCTCCACATTTCCGCAGATTTGTGTAGGCTTGCAAGGTTAGGAACTCTACAAGGTTGATATGGATGCTCTTGCCCCGCAGGCTTCGCATACCAGAAACAGGAAACGTTTCTCTTTGACGATTTTCGTGTCTGGGCGACCGCAGACAGGGCAAACCACAAACTCTTTGACGTATCTCTTGATCAGCCTCTCAAAGGTGTCGTTGTTGAATTTTCCCTGGAAGATCGCTCGGTTTCTCTGCATTGTTGCAGCCGTTGCCATTTCTCCTGAGAAGAACTTCAGCACGTGACGGGGGTCTCGGTTAAGGGCGTCGCAGACGTCCTTGAAATTGGATAGGATTGTGCGCATGCCGATGACGTGGCTTTGAGGCTTTGGAACCTCAAACCGTTTATGCTCACTTACCTCTGAAGGAAGCCGCTTTCGAGCCCGTTCAAGCAATTCTTTGTAGCTCATCCATATCGCCTACATTACACCTCTTTTGCCCCAAATAAAAGCCCTTCCCTTTTGTCCCTCTTGTTCTTGCTTGCTGGATTATAAACAGAAAATCCTTAAATCTTAACTTGACAATCGGTAAATAGGCAATCATCGGAGGGCCCGTAGCTCAGTTTGGTTAGAGCGCCAGGCTCATAACCTGGTGGTCGCCGGTTCAAGTCCGGCCGGGCCCACCACAAACCCGAGAATAATCAATATTCGCGGATAGAGGCATTAATTCTATATATGAGGTTCATAAAGTAGGTAGCATTATGTCATTAATTGTTGCTGAAGGTCTTTCGAAAAGGTATGGCAGTGTAGTTGCTGTCGATAATCTGGATTTGTCGCTTGATGAGGGTTCAGTCACCGGTTTGATAGGACCCAACGGTGCCGGAAAAACCACCACCATCAAGATGATTCTGGGTTTGCTGAAGCCTGATAAAGGCTGGGTGAAGGTTTTTGGTCAGAACCCGTGGGACAACCCGGCTATTCGGTCTATGGTTGGAGTAGTTTATGAGAAAGCGTTTTTCCCTGCTCACCAGAAAACGTTGGAGTATCTGCAGAGAGTTTGCAGAATCTTTGGCGTTCCTGAATCCCGAGCCATGGAAGTTTTGGAAACAGTGAATCTGCAGGAGGCAAGCGACCGGGAGATTAGGGCTCTTTCAGCGGGGATGCTGCAGAAGTTTGCTATCGCCCATGCATTAGTTCATAGTCCCAAGCTGATTGTGGCGGATGAGATGACGGCTAACCTTGACCCTCAGGCAAGAAGTGAGCTTTTGGAGGTGGTTTTGCAGCTTCACAAGGACGAGAAAGTCGCTTTTCTTCTATCTTCTCACATTCTCCCAGAGTTGAGTATGGTGTGTGATTCTGTGGCGATTATCAACAGGGGCAAGGTTTGGGCGTTTGGAAAGTTGACTGAGCTTTACGAGAAGTACGCTGTTGGGATTATCAGAATCTCCACTGACAGTTCTTATGCGTTAGAGGCTGAAATCAGGAAGAAGCTGAGTTACGTAAAAGAGTTGGACAGTGACATCCGAGGAATCTCGGTTAGGGTGGTTGAGGGAAAGGAGGATGACCTTTACGAGGATGTTCTCAAGCTGGCAAAAAATGTTAAAGCAAAGATTTTGGGGATAGAAACTGGAAGCGCCTCCCTGCAGGAATTGTATAGAATGGCGGTTAGCGGAAAGGAGAGTGGGTAACGTGGGAAAAGGTAAACCATTCTTGGAAGTTTTAGCGTCTGCAATCCATGAGGACTTTCGGTTTCCATTTCTAGAACTCTTTGCCTTCCTATACACCTTGGGCACATTTGCGCTGGCAAACTTTACTGTAGGCGTTTATTCTCAGATGGCAACAAACGAAGCCGTAGCCTATGCCGTAACTACTTCGCTTATCAGTTTTTCTCTCCTAATCTTCCTTATACTTGTCTTCAAGAATATCGCCTACGGTTTGGGAAACGAACTTGAAAAAGGAATAATCCAGACATACTTTTCGTATCCCCTCAAGAGACGGGCGATACTGACTGCGAAGCTTCTCTCAGGCATCGGCTTTTCTCTGCTTCTCTTTCTTGGCATCCAGATTTCAGCGTTTTACATTCTAGCTCCAGACATTGTGCTGCCTCAATTCGGCACAATAGTATTGACATATGCTGCAAGCCTGAGCTACCCCCTTTTCCTTTCAGCCATCATTCTTCTGCTGGCTCTGAAACTCCGAAGAGGTGGCATAGGGCTTGTTGTTGGCTTTATACTGTATATTGCCATGAGCATAGTTTCGGGATTAGTATTAATCGTTGCGACAGCTACTAAGTCTCCTCTAGTTCTCCAAATCATGTCTTTTATTTCCCCCAATTACGCTCTACAATACCACTACGGAGGACTGGCAACAGTTCCCGAACTTTCATTGCCATGGACGCCGACTTTGTATGAGGCAACGCTCTACGTAGTAGGCAGCTACGTGATTGTAGCGGCGTTATTCATTCTAGGATACACCTACTTCAGCAGGAGGCTTAACCTGTGAAACGGTGGGCAACTATTCTTGGACGAGGAGGCACAACGCTCATAGCCATAAGCTTAGCTCTGCTCCTCGTTTCGCTTATTCCCCAAATCCAGATGATGAGCAGTGAAGGAAGTGGACGTTTGCCCCCAGGAGGTATGCAGATTTTGTTTTATCAACAAAACCTTAATCCGCAACAGGAATTGGAGGTAGCAGTTACAGCTGATGGCCCCCTCACAGTCTACTTGCTTGAGATAAACATTGAACTTGAATTCAGCCCCAATACTGGCTTTGTCCAAAGATTTAATGAAACAGACCTGCAGCAAATCTTGCAAGAAAATCGTGACCTAATCATATGGGAGGACACAGTTGAAAACGGAGATTACAAACGGAGCTACACTCCAACCCGAATTATGAATGCCACTGCCGTCCTCTACAATCAACTAGACTCAGAGAGTGTCTATGTAGAGCATGATGTGGCGTTGAAAAGTAGTTTAGCGCCCGGAGACAAAGTTCGGACCATAGCATACTTTGCAGTTCCGATAGGCGTCATATTGATGATACCTTGGCTAGTAAACATGTGGAAAGAGAGGAAACAAAGCCAGACTCCTAGCGCTATTCTCTAGATGCTTCCAACCTGCAGCAGAGTGTTTTGTGGCAAAAAGATTTACCCATCTACCGCAACTCTGTTGTAGAGAGTGGAAACGGTTTGAGAGGAGACCTTGACGACATCCTAGCCGAGAAAGGGGCAGAGGCTCTGCTTCTCTACTCGGACAGCTACAGAGACGCCAACATGTATTACCTCACAGAGTTTCTGGCTCCAGACCCATTCATCTTCCTCAAAAGAGTAGACGCTGACCCAGTCGTCGTAGTAAACCAGATGGAGTATCCGAGAGCCCAGAAACAGTCCATCGTCAAAGACGTGAGGTCCTATCTAGACTACAACTATCTCCAAACAGTGAAATCCGCCAAGGAACCGCAGCATGGCACCATAAAATTCATCGCAAAGGTAGCGGAAAAGGAGCTGGGCGTGGGAACCAAGATTTGTGTGCCACCCAACTTCCCGGTGATTGCGGCTGATGTGCTGAGAAATGAGGGGTTAACAGTTATTCCCATGTTTGGTGTGGTGGAGGAAGCCAGAGAAACCAAAGACATCCACGAAGTAGAAGCGATTAGAGCAGTTCAGGAAGTAGTTGAAGAAGTCACCTCCGAAGCAATAGAGATTGTAGCCAACTCAGATGTGGGCAGCAACGGAACCTTGCATTTCAACAGCGAACCCCTGACTGTTGGCACAATAAAATCTGTTTTTGGACGCAAATTCCTAGAAAACGGATGCTTACCCGAAGAAGACATCATAGTCGCATGCGGCACAAAATCATCTGACCCACACTACACAGGTGAACCAGAAGACAAACTCAAGGCGGACCAGCCAATAGTACTTGACATCTATCCCCGAAGCATCCAGAAACGCTACTGGAGTGACATGACCCGAACCGTAGTGAAAGGAAGAGCCTCACCCAAACTCAGACAGATGTTCGAAACGGTTTTTGAGGCAAAAAACGCCTCCCTAGACGCAATCCAAGCTGGAGCCATCGGAAGCCAAGTCCACGATGTGTGCTGCGACATATTAGAGAAGGCAGGCTACGAAACCACGAGAGAAGGAAAAAAGATAACCAAAGGAATGCCCCACAGCCTCGGGCATGGAGTAGGCTTGCAGATACATGAAAGCCCCAGAATAAACGAACTATCCACATCTCCACTAAGGGAACACAACGTTGTGACAGTTGAACCCGGACTCTACGACCCCCATGTAGGCGGAGTCAGATTAGAAGACATCATAGAAGTCACAAAATCCGGATACAACAACCTGACGAAGATGGAGACGCAGCTAGAAATCTAGAGTTGTCAGCCTCCGCTCATAAGCGACATCAGAATAACGTTGTCGCCATCAGCTAGTTTGGCGTCCACTCCGCCAAGTTGACCCATCAAAGCCCCGTTGACTGTAACGGAAAAGCCCATTTTGACGTCCTTAAGTCCTGGTTCGTAAACTTCTTTTCTGAAGGCTGCGCCGTGAACTCCAGCCAGTTTGTTGAGCAGGTCAGAGAGGGAAGCGTTCTCTTCCAGCTCAATCTGTTCCTCTCTTTTATTCAGCATGTTCTTGATGTAACCGAAGTACTGAACTCTAACATTCAAGTTTCTTCACCAACACTTTAGTCAACCGCTTCAGGGCAGCCAAGATGTTTATTATCACAATGATTTGGGGAAGAATCTTATTTATTGGTTATGTGTATCTGTGCAGTGTTGACGGAATTGAATGGGATGAAAACGGTTTTATTAAAACCGTTATGTATTGCAAATAATATCGAAAACAGGAATAAACTTGTCCCAAAAAACGATATAATAATGTTTGTGTTTAAGTCAAAAGATAAAGATTAATATTTATCTAACCATATGACATAATTCTCTCCAAAAGTGATCAGTGGAGGATTAAGATTGAGTTACAACAAACGAATTCTTTACGTAGACTTGACAACTGGAAAAATGAAACTGGCTAAAGAATACATCGGCGGCATAGGACTTGGAATGAAACTGTGGCTAGACCACTCCAAGGCAGGCGTCGATCCATTCAGCCCCGAGAACCCCCTGCTTTTCATCACAGGCCCACTTACCGGCACCATGGCGCCCTCAGCAGGAAACAGCTACGCCGTGGTTTCCAAATCCCCGCTAACCATGACAATCGGTGAAGCAAAAGCCCACGGTTTCTTTGGACCTGAAATAAAACGAGCAGGTTACGATGCCATCATATTCACTGGCAAATCTGAGAAACTGGTTTACGCGTGGATTGACGATGATTCTGTTCAGCTTCTTGATGCCGAACATCTTAGAGGAAAGTCGCCTGCAGAAACGGATGAAACAATCAGAGAGGAACTGGGCGATTTCTACATCCGCGTGTCAGCCATCGGTGAAGCAGGAGAAAAGCTTTGTCGAATTGGCTGCATAATCAACGATGAGTACCGGGCCATCGGAAGGGGCGGCATGGGCGCCGTTATGGGGTCTAAGAACCTGAAGGCGGTTGCCGTTCGCGGAACAAAAGATGTCAATGTAGCTAACGTGGAGGAGTTCAAGGAATTTGTGAGAATGATTTATGAGCGCATGAAGGGACCTGCTACACGGAAATACCGGACTCTGGGTACTCCTGAGAATGTTCTTGTTTTGAATGCTTTGGCGGCTTTGGCTACCCGAAACTTTACTAATGCAACCTTTGAGGGTGCTGAGCGGGTCAGTGGGGAGTACCTGAATGAGCATTATGTTAAGAAGATTATTGGGTGTGCAACCTGTGGTATGCGCTGCGACCACATTGCTTTGGTTCCTGAGGGAGAATACAAGGGCAGCACTTCCCGTGTTGAGTTTGAGTGCCTGTGGTCTTGTGGTCCCCTCTGTGGCGTTGACCGTCTGGATGCGATTATTGAGGCTATCCGTTTAGCTGATTACTATGGCATGGACGGAATATCCATTGGTGTAGTCGTGGCCATGGCCATGGACTGCTACGAGCATGGAGTCATAACCGACAAGGAAACTGACGGCTTGAAACTCAATTTCGGCAATCATGAGGCGCTTGTGGAGGCGATTAAGAGAATTGGCACCCGAACTGGCTGGCTCGGAGACACCTTTGCGGAAGGAACCAAACGAGCAGCCGAAATAATTGGCGGAGACGCATACAAGTACGCTAACCACATCAAGGGAATGGAGTTGCCTGGCTACGATCTCCGGACATTGCAGACTGCTGCCTTAGGCTTCTCGGTTTCGTTCCGTGGCGCATGTCACCTCAGGTCTGGAGCTTACTCGCCTGACGTAAAGGGCAAAGTTGACCGCTTCAAGATTGAGCCTGGAAGAGGAAAGATAGTCTTGGAAGGCGAGGACCTCTACAATGTTGTTGACTCGTTGATACTGTGCAAGTTCTCGAGGGGCGTCATGTATGATGGTCTCAAGGACATGGCAAAATATTACGAGTTGGCGACTGGAATACCAATGACTGATAAGGAGTTGGAGATAGCTGGTGAGCGGATCAACAATCTCGCTAGGGTGATTAACATCCGTGAGGGAAAAGGAACAAGGGCTGACGATACTTTGCCGTGGAAGATTCTGAATTTCCCAGTGCCTGAAGAGTGTGTTGGAAAGGGCGCTTATGTGAAACAGAAAGAGTTCGACATCGGATTAGATGACTACTATAGTGTGCGCGGGTGGACAAAGGATGGAATTCCCACACCGGAGAAACTCAAGGAACTGGGATTGGATGATCTCGTCAAGATTGTGAAGAAAAAGATTGGTTCTAAGAAAAAAGGAAAATGAGGAGGAGATATATATGCCTACAATTCATGAAAAAAAGTTTGTCTCCGGAGACCCATCTAAGTGCATTGGCTGCTGCGTCTGTGAATACGCATGCTCAATGAAGCACGAAAACACCTACAACCCAACCAAATCCAGAATCCGAGCTGTCCGCCTGAATTCCTTCGTGAACCTAGCGGTTGCCTGCAGGCTCTGCGAAGACCCCCCATGCGTTGCCGCCTGCCCCCGAGACGCGTTGTCGCAGTCAGAGGAAACTGGCGTCATAATAGTTGACGAGGACAAGTGTAACGGTTGTGGCTGGTGTGTCGAAGCCTGCGACTATGGTGCCATTCAGTTGCATCCTGAAAAGAAAGTGGTCTTCACCTGTGACCTCTGCGATGGTGAACCTCAATGTGTGGAATGGTGCCCTGAAGAGGCTCTGGACTTCACAACAAAGGATATTGTCTCGCAGAAAGCTAGAATAACTGCTGTCAAGAAGCTGTTCCAAGAAGCCCTGAAGAGCGAGAAAAAGTAAGTTTCGGTGACAAACGTTTCCCTTTGGCGGGTGTTCGTGTTAGGGCAGTTTATGTCTCGTAAGAGGTTGGAGTCTCTTTTGTCGACTCCAGCTTGACCTTCTTTTTTCAGTAAATTTTTTGCTTCAGTTTGGTGTTTTTCTCATGTTTTGGCGTCTCTAAGGGCAATTCTTTTTATTTTCTATTACAGTGACTATGGATAACATAATTCAAAAGACACAGGTCGAATAAAATGAAACCAGAATTTGCCACTTGGACTCGCCCCTTTCTTCATGAGCTGCTGGAAGAGATACCTAAAGATTTGGATTCGCTGCTTGATGTGGGCTGCGGCAGAGGAATTATCGGAGCCATGACGCGCATTTACAGAAACCCCAAAAGACTGGTTGGCGTCGACATTTTTCAGGATTACATTGATTTTTGCAAAAAATACAGCATCTACGATGAGCTTCATCATCTGGACCTGAGGCAAACACCACTGCCGTTCCAAGACCGTGAGTTTTCTGTTGCCACGTGTATAGAAACGATAGAGCATCTGCCGAAAAGGCATGGCGAAAAGCTTTTGGAGGAGCTATACAGGGTTGCCGATACAGTGATAGTGTCAACGCCTTCTTCCTTTTTTAGGCAGCCTAGAAGTCATGTTAAGCGTAATCCGTTTCAAGCTCACGTTAGCAAGTGGACGGTTGAAGATTTCAGGAAAAGAGGCTACCAGGTGAAGGGTGTAGGAAGTATTGCCATGCATAAGCTTGCTTTTCCAACAAGAAAACTGAGTTGCAGATTTCCGCGGCTTCATCAGTTTTTGTTGGCGAAAACAAAACGCAGAAAGTAGCGGTCTGCGTTTAGGGGAGTAGTTTTTGTAGCAGGGTTGTCAGGTTTTTTGCTGTTTGCTTGAGTTTTGGTGTTAGTCCTTCTCCGAAGCTGGCGTCTTGCGGCTGGATTATGAGGAGGGCGATTTTTGCGGCTGTGGTTTCTGTGAGGTAGTCGCAGAAGATTCTCAGGGGCAGGGTGTGGGTTGAGATGGATGTTTTTCTCATCAGTTGTTTGGGGTCGGCAAGTTTCGGTGTGCCGGGTTTCTGGTTCATTATGCCTGCGTCGATGATCAGTATGTGGGTGGGCTTGAATTTTGTTATTGGGTCCATGAAGCTTTCGGGCACGGTTTCGGCTTCAATCAAGAAAACAGACTCTGAGACCCTGTTTTGCAGTTTTCTCACTATTTCCACGCCAACGAAATCGTCTCGCCGGACGGGGTTTCCTATGCCAGCGACAACCACTCTCTCCGCTCCAGAGAACCATTCCTTCAGGGAGGATTCAATGTCAGCGTTTTGTTCCTCGGAGCCAGCCATGCCCACTCAACCTATCACATTACTGGAAAGGATGATGGAAGCACTTTAAATTTGTAGTTGCTTAGGTTTTCCAGAAAAAGACTGTTTTCAACAATGTACCTTTATTAGTCTCCTAATATGATTTTGGAGCTACCTGTTTTTTGGTAGTTTCCGTTTGCAGAGCATAATCGCCAGTGTTGCGGTAAGAAGCAATGGCAGAATAATCCATGAGGGAAATTCTGGTATGGCGCCGCCTTGACTGTTACAGTTGTTGTTGGAGACGGTGTTATTGGTTGAATCGTTTCCCCAGACCTTGATGTCGCTCTCCTTGTTTCCTGATAGTGTGTTCTCGGAGATGACGGCACCTCGAGAATCGAAGAAGTTAATGCCGATCTCCTGGCTGTCTGTTATGCTGTTTCCTGTAACGATTGTGCCGTCAGAGTTCCATGAATTTATGCCGTCCTTGCTGCTTGCTGTTATGTTGTTTTCTGTTATGATATTGCCGATGCATTGTTCGTACGGCGCAAAGAGCACAATACCGTAACCGTTGTTGGTTACATGATTCTTTGTTATCAGCGAGTTGCTTGTGGCAACCAGCAGTATGCCTTGGCTGTTGCTTGTGAGTGTTTGGTTTTGGACGGTTATGTTTTTGCAGTTCACTAGAGCGACGTATGCGGCGTCGGATGGCACAGTTTTGTCTTGTTCGTTGACCCAGTAGATGATGGGTTTGCCGTTTATCGTGTTTGAGGTGTCGATGTCGTTGATGAAGTACGTCATTTGAACTGACGTTTCGGATGTAACCCAGAAATTGTACTTGTTGTTGGTCAGTTGGTTGTTTCTGAAGGTGTTGTTTGGGGAGTGGTTTATGTAAATGCCGTATGTGTTGTTTGCGATGGTGTTCCCCAGAAGATTGTTGCTGTGTGAGAACAGCCAGAAAGTTATTCCATACTCGTTGTCTGTTATGGTGTTTCCGGAAAGCGTAATGCCTGTGCAACCCTGCATCAACATTCCGTAGGTGAATTGGATGCCGCTACGGAAGTTTCTAATGTGCAGATTCTTTATTTCCACGTTGTTTTTATCTTGGAACCAAATACCTGTAAGGTTTCCGTTTCCCTGAAGGGTGTAGCCTGCCCCGTCAACAACGATGCCGTTGCGGAAAACCACGATGTTGCCCACAATGTCTCCTGTGAACGTGTAGACGTTGCCGCTGCGCTGAATCTTGTCTGTTCCATTTACCTCTCCATTTGCAGTAATCTCGATGCTGTGATCAGGCACTGGAGCGGGCAAAAAGTTTGCAGAAACCGAGCCGACAAACTGTAAACTACAGCACAACGAAAGAGCCAGAAAAAGCAGAATAATTGAAGACACAAGTTTCTTCATATTAGGCACTCTAACAAATCATTCTCTCCTCAAGAATGCATAAAAGGATTTTTGTAAAGGTTTCTTGACCAAAAAAACGGATCGCATCAAGTTTTTAGTCAAGAATTCTTGACATAACGATTCGCAGCCCTCAACAGGCTACGGAAACAAGATTTCAAACATGAAAATAATGTGGAACATTAACACTGTCAAAGAGCAAAATAGATGTTCAGTTTTTGGCTTGCGCTGTTAGGTCGGTGTCTAAGATTTTTGTTGCGTCCACTCGGAGTTCCTCAAGAGCCATTTCTTCGGGAGTGAAGCCCATGGCTAGTCCCAGCAGTTGCGGGTAGTGAAGCACTGGGATTCCGAATTTTTCGCTTAGCATACGCTCTATTCTCGGCTGGTTGATGTCGAACATCATGTGGCAGAAGGGGCACACTGTTATCAGAGCCTGAGCATCCACAGCTTTGATGTTACGGAGTTTGTCTCCAGCCAGACGCAAAGGAATATTGTCGTTCACGCCGATTATTGGGGCTCCGCAGCAGTCCGTTTCATACATGTAATCCAAGCATTCTGCGCCGGTTGCCTCAATAAGCTTCTTCAACAGAACAGGGTTCTCCGGATCATCGAAGCCGATGTACTTGGCGGGACGCAAAACGTGGCAGCCATTATGTTCTGTCACTCTTAATCCGGTGAGAGGCTTCACAACAGAGGTTTCTATCTTCTCTAAGCCAACATCTTCGACAAGAGCTTGGATGAGGTGCCTGACAGCGATTTTTCCTCCCTTGAACTCCATGCCGATCTCCTTCAGGTAACCGTTCACCCGCTCCTTTAGCCTCTTATCCTCCTGCAGACTCTTGTTCACCTTCCGGAGGGTTCCAGCGCATCCCGGACACAAAGTTAAAATGTTCAAACCCTGCTGCTCCGCCAAACAGAGGTTCCTAGCAGCCAACAGCAGCATCGCATCATGATTTACACCGTCTATGGGCAAACCGCAGCAGTTGAATTCGGGCATCTCAACCAATTCCACGCCCAACTTTTCCAGCACCTTCCGAGAAGAGGTTTCGTAGCTGGCGATTCTGTAGGGGATAACGCAGCCCAGAAAAAGCAGATACTTCAGTCCAGCCATCCTATTTCTTCTCCATCTTCGTCTTAGAAACAGCTAAAGCATCAAACAGCTTGGACACATCCTTAACATTTGCTTCAGGCAAAGGTGGCAGCCCCTTCTCCACCCGCTTTTTGAGACGCAACTCAGGAATCCTGTACGCATACCCGGTCTTCAAGATATTATCAGTTAACTCCCTAAAGACGTCGGGTATAACCCCCTCCTTCACAGCCATGTTCCGAAGAGTCCTCACAACGCCCGCAATATCCACGCCCTGAGGACAATGATCAACACAGGTGAAGCAGGCGGCGCAGAGCCAAAGGGACTCGCTGGAAAGAAGCCTGTCCTTCATCCCCAGCTGGGTCATTCGCATAATCTTTCTGGGGCTGTAGATTTCGCTGAACCTTGCTATGGGGCAGTCAGCCGTGCAGGTGCCACACTGGAAACACAACTTGATTTTTTCGATGCCCGGAACCTTGCTGATCTCGCGTTTAAATTCGGGATCCAAGTCCACCATTTTAATAGTCCTTGCCAGCCTGGTTTCGGCAGCCGATTTCTTTTCAGACGCCAACTCAACCCCGTCCATCAGAAGAAGGTTACGTGTTAGTCAGAGAGTAAACCAAAGGAAAAACGTCTTTAATAAACGATACGAATCTGAACTATCTAGATATCCACAATGTAAAGAAAATGGGAAACTGGAGTTGCTTGCTACCCGCCCTTTCTGGCGCCCTTCTTGCCCATCAGATACTCGTGAATGCTTCGAGCAGCCCGTTTTCCGGCTCCCATAGCACTGATAACCGTGGCTGCGCCGCTGACAACATCTCCTCCCGCGTACACTCCCTTCTTTGTGGTCTCGCCAGTTTCCTCCTTCACAACTATAGTGCCCCACCTTGTGGTCTCCAAGCCTTCAGTGGTTCTTTGAATAAGAGGGTTCGGAGTCTGCCCAATGGCTATAACCGCCGTGTCCACATCCATCATGAACTCGGAGCCCTCTATGGGCACAGGTCTTCTTCGACCCGACTCATCCGGTTCTCCGAGCTCCATCTGGATGCACTCTATTGTTTTCACCCAGCCGCTTTCGTCGCCCAGAAACTTGACCGGATTAGTTAGAAAACGGAATATGATGCCCTCTTCCTCCGCGTTCTCCGTCTCCTCTGCTCTTGCAGGAAGCTCCTCCTTAGACCTGCGATAAACAATGTACACTTTCTCTGCCCCCAGCCTCAACGCGGATCGGGCAGAATCCATTGCCACGTTGCCTCCGCCAATCACAGCCACCGTCTTTCCGATCCGTATAGGCGTGTCATATTCTGGGAACAGGTAAGCCCTCATCAGGTTCACCCGGATCAGGAACTCGTTGGCAGAGTAGACGCCACCCAAGTTTTCTCCGGGAATCCTCATGAAACGGGGAAGACCTGCCCCGCTTCCAACAAAAATTGCGTCAAACCCGCTTGCAAACAGCTCGTCTATCGTGTATATTCTTCCAATCGTGTAGTCCGTTTTAACCTCGACTCCGAGCTTCTTGATGTAATCAACCTCAGCCTGCACAATCTTCTTTGGCATACGGAACTCCGGAATTCCGTACATGAGAACGCCGCCGGCAGAGTGAAGCGACTCAAACATAACAACATCGTAGCCCAGCTTGGCTAAATCCGCTGCCGCCGTAAGACCTGCAGGTCCAGAACCCACAACCGCCACTCTCCCCATCACACCGGACTTCTCCTTGGGGGGAACAGTGACTCCCTTCATCAGCTCGTAATCAGCAGCAAATCTCTCCAACCGACCGATAGATATGGGATCGCCAATCTTACCCAAAACACAGAACTCTTGGCACTGATTCTCCTGCGGACAGACCCGACCACAGATGGCAGGCAAACTGTTCTTCTCCTTCAGTTTTGCGCTGGCGGCAAGAAAGTTTCCTTCCTTGATCTCCTTGATGAATGCTGGAATGTCAATGTCCACGGGGCATCCCTTTACACATTGGGGTTTGGGGCATTGTAGGCATCTTTCAGCCTCTGCTAGGGCTTGTTCTTCAGTGTAGCCTAAAGCGACTTCATAGAAGTTGTGGATTCGCTCCAAAACGTCCTGTTTCGCCATAGGAACTCCATGTTTTCTTTTTTCTTTATCCACGCTTCACGCCTCCTCCCAGTTTCTCGTAAATCATAGACGCCATCCTCTCCTCGGGCAGGTAGATGCGTTGCCTTTTGATTAACTCCTCAAAATCAACCTGATGCCCATCAAATTCTGGGCCGTCCATGCACGCAAACTTGGTTTCGCCGCCCACGGTCACTCGGCAGGAGCCGCACATTCC
>SMTZ1_10001577_pt1 | contig 23100 bp, 20 predicted proteins | sample DeeMarSWOR136_30_FD_25667 | JGI IMG/M metagenome (IMG submission 25667) | reverse complement strand
GCCGTCACGGTGGAGGTTGTTTCTCAGGCAAAGCCCCGACGAAGGTGGATCGCAGCGCTGCGTATATGGCTCGCTATATCGCCAAGAACATCGTCGCATCAGGGCTTGCAGCGGAAGTGGAGTTACAGCTCGCCTATGCCATCGGGATCGCAAAACCCGTTTCCGTGAGTGTGGATACCCACGGATCCGGTCAGGTTGATGATGAGGCGATCGTCCGGGCGATTAAAAAAATATTCGATCTCACCCCGCAGGGCATCATTCAAGCCCTGGACCTGAGAAAACCGATCTTTACGAAAACAGCGGCCTACGGGCACTTTGGCAGGGAAGAGTTCAGCTGGGAAAAGACCGATAAAATAGAAGATATTAAACGAGCTATTAAATAAAAAAATGCGTTTGTATTGAAAACCTGGGTTGCTTTAAACGTAGCGCAAGATAAGATCTAATTTATCCACCATATTTTGCACGAATAAATTTCGTACGGACAAATTTCGTACGGACAAATTTCGTACGAACAAATTTCGTACGGATCCTCTCTGCTTCCGGTGAATCAACGAATCAATCGCCGGAGGAATCAACGATTCAACGGCCGGTGCCGATAATCATATGTATGAAAGGCGCTGGCCGATACTTCACAGTCGCATTCTTCCTTTTGTTTCTTACCCGTACAGCCCTCCTTTCAGCAGATGAACAGCTCTACCCAACACTCATAAGTGTCAGGTATGAAGAAGGAGCCATGCTCGTCACCTTTGAGCCCGCAGAAAATAAGAGCCTTCGCTACAGAATCTACAGGGCGACAAGCCAAATCTCAAGTGAGACGGATCTCATCGATGCTGATTTCGTTGCAGAGATCACGGCGGAAGAGATCCCTTATACTGATTACCCCGCAGCTGACGGCCAGTATACCTATGCGGTCACGATCGTGAGCATGGGAGTAGAGCAGCTCAGCTTTGTCCCCTTTCAAAACTTCACCCTGAACCTGGTCGATTATTCCCCCTATCCGTCGCCAGTTGAAAAGATCGAGGTCAGACAGACTGGATCTGAGAGGGTGTTGGTGTATTTCGAGCCGGTGAATCCTGAATACAGCTATAACCTTTACGTGACTACTGAGAGTCTAACGGACCTTTCTGAGAAAAATCCTACCGCAACTCTCAAAGGGAAAGACACTTTTCACGTCACTGTAGAAGCAGCGACCTCCTATCGGTTCGTGGTAACCACCATCAACAGGCTTGGTGTTGAGAACAGGAACATTATCAAAGGAAAGAACACCAATGCGGAACCCATTCTGGTGAAGAGGAGAGAGGAGAAAAAAACACAGCCGCGGCGGACCGTGCGAGAGAAAACAAACAAAGAACTCATAGAACGAAATCTGCGTGACAACTTCCTCAATGGACGGTACAGAAAAGCGCTCGGCGTATTTTCCTCTCTTCTCAGAGATCGCGTACTCACAGACAGCGAGAAAGCGCTCACCCACCTGTACATAGGACAGTGCTATTACTATCTTGAAAAAAAATCCACCGCGCTCAAGTATTTTATTCTCGCGAAGGATGAGGAAGAATATAGACCACTTTCAGAGGCATGGATAGAACGTTGCTTATCAGAGATGGAGTAACCACTCAGATAAAGCTGTTTACTTCACTAAAATTGTAGAGGATCATGCTTTTATTGAGATAACCGAACCGTTTGGACTTCAGTTCCATGATGAGAGAAAAGACCTTATAATTTTCATCATATTTTACACCCTTGATCTTAATCGTGTCCCCCTCAGAAATACCAGCAGCGCTCGCAACGGAACCACTCACAATTCTTGTCACGAGGTAATCCCGCTTCCTAGAGGAATCGATTTTAGTTATAACGATACCGAACAGGGGTGTGATAATATTTTCATGGGCATCTCGACTCCATACATATTCCGCGGGGAGTCGGGGCCGTTCACCGAGAAGCACGTTTCTTCTTTGCGTCTTGTTATTTTTCTCAATGGTAAGAGGGATCACAAGGGGATTGATCCTGTTCACAATGGCTCTCTGCACATCGTACACATCCTTAACCGGCACCCCATTCACCTCTCTGAGTACATCCCCATTCAGCAAGCGCGAATAATCTGCGGGGCCCTCAGGAACAATGTAGTTTATAATAACATTCTCATCACGTATCTCTACTCCACACCCTATCCAGCTCCGTTTCACCTGTCCTTCCTCGAATAACCTGTGAAGAACCGAGAGTATGAGATTTGAGGGGATGGCAAAATTCAGGTTTTCATAGTTTTCCAATCCAGCAAAGGCGATGCCGACCAGATAACCGTCACTACTGATAAGTGCACCCCCGCTATTACCCGGATTGAGCGCAGCATCGATCTGGATCATTGTCCCGATCTGCAGAAAGGGTCTTTCTGTGGAACTGATTACCCCTGAGGTGACAGTATTGGTAAGCCCGACGGGGTTTCCGATTGCCACGACTTGTTCTCCCTGTTTGAGCACGTCGGAATCGCCGAATTTGATGAGGCTTTCCATATTTTTTTCAATCTTCAGTAACGCCAGATCAAATACGCTGTCGTATCCGATAATCTTTGATACAAGACGCTCACCCTCGTCTTTCCCTGGTATAACGTACACTTTTGAGTACCCCTCATACTTGGGGTCCACACTCGTTTCGATGATGTGATAGTTTGTCAGTATGTAGCCCCTCTCATCTATGACCACGCCCGTTCCGAGCATCTGATCCGGAACTCCCACACCACTTTCCGTACGTATGCCCTTGTCCACCACTATCCTCACGCTGCTCCTAATAGTATCCTCAATCTCAATCTGCTGTTTCCCATCGGAGTACTGCGAACGAAACTCCTCCATTCTTTCAGTGAGCTCTTTGAACTCCTTCTCTGAAGTCCCGGTCGCAACATGGTCACGATACAGCCGGAAGTACTTCTCTGCAAAGAGGAGATTTTCTCTCCTGATGGCCAACTCAACGAGCGACTTGAAGACAAGGGGATCATCCTTCACGTAATCGGAGAGATACGTGAGCCAGGATATCTTTTCCAGATCTGATTTATTCTGTAATTCGGTTTTGATCCATCTCTCTATTGAACTGTTCAGCTCCTCCCTATATTTGGTGAGCGTTTCTTCATCCAAACTCCCTTCGGCGAGATTGAGAAAGGAGTAAGTATATTCAAGTACGCTCAGCGGTTCAGTAACCTGGGAAACCTTCTTTTTGTAAAGCGCCTCAACCCGCCGTATCATCTCGTATTTCCTGTCATCATTGCAGCAGGCGGTGAACTCGATATAAGATCGACACGCCTCAAAAAAATCTTCACCTTCCATGGACCTGTTGAACTCTTCAATGATTTTACTGTCCACCTTCTGAACTGACGTGCTCTCTTTGACCGGATAGTAAACACAGGATACCGCTGAAGCGAGAATCAGCATAATGAATAGAAAGGACTTCACACTACCAAGTTTCATACAATTAAAATAATACACAGCCCTACAAATTTCAATAGATACAACTGCTCCTAGAGTCTGGGTTATATGAAACACTTGACTACTTGGGTATGCGGCAGTATTCTGAGCTTACGACAGTCCAGCCAAAGGAGATGATTTAATGAGGAAGATCAACATCGTCCTAACCGGACATACATCAGTAGGCAAAACCTCCTTTCTCGATACAGCACTCTACGATATGGGTGTGACGGACACTCTTGGAAAGGTTGACGACGGGAAATCCCTCAGTGACTTTGACGAAGAGGAGATAAAGAGAAGAATATCGATTAAATCATCTATCTTTAGCACGCTCTATAGGGATACCGTTCTTAATTTTTTAGATACACCTGGTTCCGCTGACTTTGCCGGAGAAGTGGTCTCTGCGCTCTACGGCGCCGACTCGATGCTGCTCCTCATCGATGCAGTAAACGGCGTAGAAATCGAAACCAGCAAGCTTTGGAGTCGGGCCCAAAAAATGGAGTACCCGGTGCTCTTCTTTGTGAACAAGATCGACAAGGAAAATGCTGATTACAAGAGTGTCTTGGAAAATATCAGGACCAATTTGAAGGCCCATATTTTCCCGATTATGTTGCCGGTGGAAAAAGGAAACAGCTTCAACGGTTTAATCGACCTCATAGAGATGAAATACTACACCTATGAAGGGGGGAAGAAAAAAGGGAAAGAGCAGGATATTCCACAGGAACACATGGCAGAAGCTCAGGATTTGAGGGGCGCACTTATCGAAATCGCAGCTGAATCAACCGATGAGCTGACCGAGAAATACCTTGAGGGTGAAACACTCAGCGACAGCGAAGTACTTACCGGTTTGCAGCAGATGATTCAAACACAAAAAGCATCTCCTGTTTTCTTCGGCTCCTGTGCATTGAACAGAGGCATCTCCGAAACGCTGGACCTGATCATTCAGCTTGCCCCCTCTTCCAATTACAGGGGAAAGATAAAGGTCCTCGATTACGCCGATGCGTCGAAGGAGGTGGAAATTGCCCAGAGCAAAGATGCCTCTTTCGCCGGTATTGTCATCAAAACGGTCATCGATCAGTTTGCGGGTAAGATCACCTTCCTCCGCGTGCTGAGCGGAAGCTTCAAACCAGAAGAGGATGTGATGAACTGCACACAGGAAAGGAAGGAACGGCTTTCCAAGCTAAGCCTGCCCTTCGGGAAAAATCAGGTGGCTCTGAATAGGAATGCAGAAGAAGGTGATATTATTACCTTTACCAAGCTCCCGTACGCGGAAACCGGTGACACGCTGTCATCATTGGAGAGGCCCATTAAGCTCCCTGAAATGCAACTGCCCAATCCTATTTACAGCCTCGCCATCAAGGCAAAAAATAAAAAGGAGGAAGATAAGCTCAATTCACTTCTCCAGAGGGCAGCAGAGGAGGATATCTCCTTTAAGGTGGAGTTTAACAACGAAACGAAGCAGACCGTCATCTCCGGAATGGGTGAACAACAGATCAATATTATACTATCTCGCATTAAAGAGAAAAACGCCATTGAGGTAGTCACGTCCACTCCCCTCGTCGCCTACCGTGAAACCGTCACCACATCCTCAAAGGCTGACTACAAGCACAAGAAACAATCAGGTGGACACGGACAGTACGGACAGGTGTTCCTGGAAATAGAACCTCTGGAGAGGGGCGGAGGATTCGCGTTCATTGACAAGATCGTCGGAGGGGCGATCCCGAAGCAGTACATTCCCGGTGTGGAAAAAGGAGTGAAGGAGGCATTGGAGGAGGGGGTCGTTGCAGGTTATCCGGTTGTTGACGTGAGGACGGCCCTGGTATTCGGCTCATTTCATGAGGTGGATTCATCGGAGCTCTCCTTTAAGATCGCCGGAAGACAAGCATTCAAGCTCGCGATGGAGAAAGCAAAACCAACGCTGCTCGAACCCATCATGGATCTCCGGGTCTATGTGAACGATAAGTACACCGGCGACATAATGAGCGATCTCAACTCAAAGAGGGGTCGCGTTCTGGGCATGGATAATGTGGGAGGCGGTATACAGATGATAAAAGCAAAGGTCCCCATGGCTGAGCTTCTCAAGTATGCCATCGAACTGCGGGCAATAACCTCCGGCACGGGTTCCTTTGAGATGGAGTTCTCTAACTATGAGCCGATCGGTGGAAAAATCGCCGAAGATATTATAAAAGAAACAATGCAGAGAAGAGAAGAGCTCGCCAAAGAAAAATAGCTCCCCATGATAGGCGTCATTCAAAGGGTAAGCAGCGCAGAGATCCTGGTCGATGGAACGCGAGTATCCGGCATCGAAAAAGGGATACTCCTCCTTGTGGGAATCTCCATCGATGACGGACCGGAGGATGTCGAACATCTCGTCAACAAAACGGTTAATCTTCGCATCTTTGCCGATGAACAGGGCCATCTGAACAGGTCTGTTCTGGACGTGAATGGAGAGGTGCTCGTTGTCTCACAGTTCACTCTCCTGGGTGACACGAGAAAAGGTCGTCGACCCTCCTTCACAGATGCAGCGAAACCCGAGGAGGCAGAGCCCCTGTACAGGTTGATCATCGATAAGTTTAAGGAATACAGTATCCCTGTGAATGAGGGAGTGTTCAGAGCGATCATGGAGGTGAAGCTCACGAATCATGGTCCCGTGACGCTCATCATCAACACGAAAGAAAAAAAATTACCGAAATAGCGCAGATGGGGGATCATGATGGAGATAATTGCACGAACTTTAGGCCTTCTCGCAGCAAACTGCTTTATACTCCGTAACAATGAAGAAGCAATTGTAATCGATCCGGGTGGAGATTTCGACATCATCCAGCCCATCATAGGGAGAAGAAGGCTCCTGTATGTTCTAAACACCCACGGCCACTATGATCACATCGCGGCAAACAACGAACTGAAAGCCCACTTCGATACCTGCCTTGCAGCGGGCGAACATGATGCACACATGCTCCTCGATCCGGAGCTTAATCTCTCGGTCATGGTTGACAGACCCTATATTTCTGTCGCACCTGATCTTCTGCTCAAAGAGGGAGATCGAATTCCCTTTGAGAATAAAAACCTAGAAATCATCTACACTCCAGGGCACACAGTCGGAAGTATCTGCATACAGATTGGCGATATACTTTTTTCAGGAGATACGCTCTTCTTTCATTCAATCGGGCGAACCGACCTTCCTACCGGGTCTTTCTCGGATCTGGAGAAAAGTATACGGAACAAGCTGTACAGGATGCCAGATGGGACAAAGGTATACACTGGACATGGAGAGGATACCGTGATCGGAGAAGAAAAAAGATACAATGAGTTCGTCCGAGCCTGAATGATGAGCAGTTTTCAGCTTTTCGATAGAATCTCGTCACGAAAAATTCGCCATGACCAATTTTGGCACCTGTCACGGACATTGTTTCCATTTAACTTAATAAATTTCAACCCAAAATAGAGTCATGACCAATTTTTTCCTTGACTTTTTTTACATGTATAGTATCATTTATCAAAACTCTTCAATAAGGTTTGTCATTAACATGTATGCGATGGGTTTAAAGAATTACTGGTGGTGGTTCTGGCGCTAGCCGGGACCAGTATGCTCCAGTAGCAGGCCGCAGGTCCTGGCATACAGACGCCAGGGGTTGCGGCCTGTGTATTTTTGCAGGCCGCTCAACCTCTCAAAAGGTTCAGCGGTCATTTTTTTATGGAGGAATTGATGATGCAGGTAAAGAGTTCTGAACAGACTGTGCTGTTCAAGAGTATCCATGGTGAGAAGTTTACCCCTTTCTCACTGTGCAGAAAGTTAAACGCACGCGTGCTCTTGGAATCGGCCGCTTTCGGGAGCGGTAAAGGGCGCTACTCCATTCTGCTGATACGAAAAGCCTTCTCCCTGTTCCAGAAGGGTGAACGAATCCTTATGGAGCGGGACGGGAGGGTACACGCATTGAAGACTAAATCAATGGATATTCTCGAAGTGCTTCTCTACTTTGCGCAGCAGCATCGAAACGGTGAGCATCACTTCCCCTTACCGGCTGGAGGTATCGGATACCTCACCTATGAATACGCGCTGCATTTTGATGATTTCAAATTCAGAAAAAAGAGCGATACGATCGGGATTCCAGATGCCTTTTTCATATTCGGGCACTCTTTTCTCATCTTCGATCATTACACCGACCAGATCAACATCGTTGCGCTCAACTATCGCGAGCACAGGATCAATCTCGAGAAGGAGATACAGGATATCGAAGAGAGGATCCACGACCTGGATTTTAACTATCTGAATCCAGGCTCAGAGAGCTATACCTGCGTTCCTCTTGTGAAAGAGCAGGAACGAGAGATCTTCCTTAAAGGTGTAGACAGAGTGAGGAAAGAGATTATAAAGGGAAACCTTCTGCAGGGTGTTCTCTCCCGAAGGCTTTTGTTGCGCACTGAAATTCCCGCTCTGGAAGCATATAGAAAGCTCAGGTCCATAAACCCTTCACCGTACATGTTCTACTTGAATCTCGGAAAATTCCAGCTCTTCGGATCCTCTCCTGAGCTCCACGTGAAGTACGATGGGAAAAAGGTCCTGATGCGTCCGATCGCAGGAACACGTAGGAGGGGCCTGAACAGGGAAGAGGACCTGTCTCTGGAACGCGAGCTGCTGGCCGATCAGAAGGAACAGGCAGAGCATCTGATGCTCGTGGATCTTGCACGTAACGACCTTGGTCGCATCTGTGAACCGGGGAGTGTACGGGTTTCGGAGTTCATGAGCGTCGAACGCTACTCCCATGTGATGCACATCGTTTCCCAGGTTGAAGGGACCTTAAGGGAAGATCTGAACGGTATTGCGTCCATCCGGTATACCTTTCCTGCGGGAACTGTTTCAGGGGCACCGAAAATTAAGGCTGTGGAAGTCATCGACAGCCTTGAATCCGTTACACGGAGCTTCTACGCCGGTATTGTTGGGTATATAGAGCCTGGCGGCACACTTGATTCCTGTATCACCATCCGGAGCGCCCTCAAAATGGACGATCTTCTCATACTCCAGGCAGGGGCAGGCATCGTTTATGATTCTGTACCAGAGCGGGAGTATGAAGAGACTTCATCAAAGCTGAGGGCTCTCGGCAACTCCATCGGTGTGGAGGTATAGCCAATGTATCTCATGATCGATAACTATGACTCCTTTACTTACAACCTCTACCAGTACCTTGTTTCGGAGAGCAAAAAGGAGTTCGTCGTGCTTCGAAACGACCGGGTGAGCCTCAACCAGATAGAAAAGATGGCACCTGAGGGGATCGTCATTTCTCCGGGTCCGGGCAGGTCCGAAAACGCGGGTATCTGCGTTGACCTTATTCAGCATTTTGCTGGAAAGATCCCGCTGCTTGGCATCTGCCTCGGGCACCAGGCGATTGGATATTCCTTCGGCGCCAGAATAGTGGGTGCGAGACGCATCGTACACGGAAAAACCGAGCAGATAAGGCTCGACGGCAGAGGACTGTTCAGGAACCTTCCCCCTGTGAGCAGGTTTACCCGTTACCATTCCCTCGCAATCGACAAAGACACGCTTCCCCCCGAGCTCGAGGTAAGTGCCACAGCGGAAGACGGCGAAATAATGGGTGTGCGACACAGAAACCATACTATTGAGGGAATCCAGTTTCACCCGGAGTCCATCGCATCGGAGCACGGAAAAAAGATACTGCTGAACTTCATTCATTATCGTCGGGAACCCTTTGATATCAGCGGATACCTCACCCGCATTCTTGCCGGCAGGGACCTCACCGAGCAGGAGGCGGTCACATTCATGGAGGAGCTCACAGACGGTGAGCTCACCCATAGCCAGATCGCTGCAGTCTTTATTGCCCTCAATGCAAAAAAAATCTCAGCGAACGAAATAGCCGGATTTGCCCATGTACTGAACCGGTGCAAGGAACGCGTCAGCTTTTCCGGTCCCCTATTGGACACCTGCGGAACAGGTGGAGATGAAACCGGAAGCTTCAACATCTCATCAATGGCGGCCCTCGTGGCGGTAGCGTGCGGAGCAACGGTGGCAAAACACGGGAACAGAAGTGTGAGCTCTCGCTCGGGCAGTGCAGATTTTTACCGTGAGATGGGAATTCCCGTTGACCTTGCACCTTCTGAAGCCCTGGAAATGCTCAACAAAACCGGTTTTGCCTTCCTGTTTGCCCCGATGTACCACGGTTCCATGAAAAACGCAGCCGAGGTGCGGAGGGAGCTTGGAATTAAGACGGTGATGAACCTGCTTGGTCCTTTGGTAAACCCTGCCGATGCAGAGTACCAACTCATCGGTGTATTTTCCAAGGAACTCTGTAGGACGCTCGCTAAGGCGGCAAAGCTCCTGGGGAAAAAACGCGTGATCACCGTACACAGCATGGACGGTTTCGATGAGATCTCTGTCTCTTCTCCCACGCACATAATAGAAATCGATGAGAAAGGGCACATAAAAGAGGAACTTTTCGATCCCGGTAAAATCGGGATTTCCTCCTTCAGACGTGAGGAACTCAAAGGAGGGAGCCCAGAGGATAACGCCGTGATTGCCCATCAGATCCTGGAGCAGGACGGTCCTCCGGCCATCAGGGAAGCCGTGCTGCTCAATGCGGGCGCGGCACTCTATGTGTATTCCCTCACAAAGAGCATACAGGAGGGTTATCGTGGGGCAAAGGAAGCGCTTGAGTCCGGAAAGGTGAGGAAAAAGGTGCAGGAGATAGTAGAGGTGGGAAGGGAGATACTCTCCCGGCGAGCGGAGGGGTCGCATGGGCATCCTTGAAGAAATTATCGAAACCCGGAGAAGTAAAATACGCCAGAAGGGTCACTCCATGCATGTCGCGGTTCCCCATTCCCGCCCATTCCCACTCGTACCATTCGGAAGGGAGCCCTTTGTCATCTGCGAATTCAAGCGACGCTCTCCCTCTCGAGGGGTAATACACATACAAGCGGATGCAGTGAAACAGGTAGGCGAATACGTGAGACAGGGAGTGAAATCTGTGTCCGTGCTCACAGAGGAGGACTATTTTGCAGGCTCTCTTACGGACCTTATCGCGGTGAAACGCGCCTTTCCCCACCTTTCCCTCCTCAGGAAAGATTTCATCCTTGATAAGACGGATCTTATGCTTTCCTTCCGTGCAGGTGCGGACGCAGTGCTCCTCATCGCAAAGATCTTGGACAGAGAAGCCCTGAAAGCCCTGTACCGCAAGAGCATGGAATTGGGAATGGAGGTCCTCTTCGAGGTCCACGATGAGGATGACCTCGAAAAGGCCCGTTACACAGTGCCCGCCATTACCGGGATCAACAGCAGGAACCTCGAAAGCTTCCGTGTAAACCCTGATGCACCTGCCCGGATTTCAGCGGGCGTTGACTGGAAAACGAGGCTCGTGTACGAGTCGGGGATTCGCACCAGAGAAGACGCACAGAGAGTTCTGGCCGCAGGATTCGAAGGGATCCTTGTGGGAGAAGCGGTGATGAGAACACCTTTCCTCATCCCTCAGATCACTTCGCTTTTTTATGGCCCCTTCTGGAATCACCTCTACTCGAGAAAAAAGATAGAAAGACCGCTCGTTAAGATCTGCGGAATCACAAATGAGGAGGATGCGGAGGTTTCGGCAGAACAGGGGGCAGACCTGCTTGGCTTCGTTTTTGCCAATTCTCCCCGAAGAGCTCCGAAAAGCTTACTCTCCCGCCTCAGAAATATCGCTGTTCCAAAGGTCGGTGTGGTAGTGTGCAGAGCAGAGCATGCGTTCATCGATCGAGAAGCATTCGCTCTTCTGGAGGATGGGCTCCTGGACGCACTCCAGTTTCATGGAAATGAGACTCCCACACTGCTCAACGATTTTACATTCCCACACTACAAGGCAGTCCGATTTAAGGGCCAAGAATCCTTGAGGGATATCGACCGCTATCACTGTCCCAGGGTCCTCCTCGACAGCTATGTAGCCGGTGTTCCTGGTGGGTCCGGGACAGAGATTCCGAACGCACTCCTCATGAGTGCGATCGGGCAGAGACCGCTCTGGATCGCAGGTGGTATCGGTCCGGAAAACGTGAGAAGCATCATAGAGGCATGGCGACCCGAGCTCGTGGATGCGTCGAGTAGGCTCGAGTCGTCGCCTGGGAAGAAGGACCACCGTGCCATAGTAAATTTCTTTCAGGAGATCGAACGTGCAGAAGCTGTATAACGACTTTTTCGGAGGATTCGGTGGACGGTACGTATCCGAGCTCCTCTGGACTCCACTCGAGGAGCTGGAGAAAGAATGGAAAAGTGCAATGGTAAGCCGGGATTTTATGGATGAGCTCGAAACCCTGGGTGCCGAATTTGCTGGACGTCCTACACCACTCATGTTCGCGGAAAATGCCTCACAAGCCCTCGGGGGTGCACAGGTCTACATTAAACTCGAAGGTCTTGCAAACACCGGTGCGCACAAGATCAACAACGTGCTCGGACAGGCGCTCCTCGCGAGGCGGCTCGGCAAGCGCAGGATCATCGCCGAAACAGGTGCCGGACAGCACGGCGTTGCCACTGCTGCGGTGTGCGCGAAACTCGGCATGAACTGCCGGGTGTATATGGGTGAGACCGATATCCGGAGACAGCGGCCAAACGTATTCTGGATGCAGCTCTTCGGTGCAGAGGTTGTCCCTGTAAGCGGAGGGTCTGGCACCCTGAAGGACGCGGTCAACGAAGCTCTCAGGGACTGGGCCGCAAGCTTCGAGACCACCCACTACCTGCTCGGATCGGCACTCGGACCGTCACCCTACCCGGACATGGTCCGGGAGTTCCAGTCTGTCATCGGGAGAGAGGTGGCAGCTGAAATGGAAAAACGGAACCTGAAGGTGGAGGCGCTCATCGCCTGCGTGGGCGGCGGATCCAATGCGATCGGTTTCTTTGCCCCCTTCATAGAGCAGCATGCTCCACGTCTCATCGGAGTTGAGGCCGGAGGCAAAGGTACAGGGTTGGGGGAGCACGCAGCAAGGATGAGCGGCTCCGGGAAGTCGGGGATCGTACACGGGTACAAGTCGCTCTTTCTCCTTGACAGAGACGGCCAGCTGGAAAAGACTCATTCTATCTCTGCAGGCCTGGATTATCCAGGGGTTGGGCCGCAGCTTGCCCATCTGGGAGAGCAAAGAAGAATCGAGTTCACCAGAGCAGACGATGATGAAGCCCTCCAGGCGGTTCAATTTTTTGCCCGGCATGAAGGAATCATATTCGCGCTCGAGTCAGCCCATGCAGGGGCTGAAGCGATGAAGATAGCACCTGGGCTCCCTCCAGATCGATGCCTAATTGTAAACATGTCTGGAAGGGGTGACAAGGACCTCTTCATTCTTGCGCACAGCCTCAATCGCGAAGAATGGCAGCAATTTCTTAGGAGCGAGGTTGATACCGATGTCTAATAGAATTATGGCGCACTTGGTTGCCTTCTTTCCACACAGGGACGGCTCACTCGAGGTGGCACGTGGGCTCATCGCCGGTGGTGCACACTACCTGGAGGTACAGTTCCCTTTCAGCGACCCGACAGCGGACGGACCCCTGATCCAGAAAGCCTGCGATGAGGCGCTCAAGCAGGGATTCACCGTACATGGAGGCCTCAGGCTCGTTTCAGAAATACGCACATTCTCCGATATCCCCGTGTTTATCATGGGATACGCGAATACCGTTTACTTCCGCGGGGTTGAGCGCTTCATGGCCGAATGTCGGGAAGCTGGTGTCAGGGGCCTGATCATCCCAGACCTTCCGCCGGGTTATGACGAAGGGCTCTATTCGTTTGGGGCTCAATTCGATCTCGCTGTGGTTCCTGTAATCTGTCCGACCATAGGGGAAGAACGCCTTGACAAGGTACTCGACCTGAAGTCGGAGTATGTATACGCTACCCTGCGCACCGGTACCACCGGTGCCTACTCAGAGATCGGAGAGAAAAATATATCATTTCTCAGAAAAGCAGGTTCCGGCGGAAGCAAGCTCGTTGCAGGTTTTGGCATATCCACAAGACAGCAGGTGGAAGCCCTCGCCCCGCATGTGTACGCCTCGGTGGTGGGTTCTGCGTTCATACGGGAGATACTCAGCGCCAAAATCCCTGACTTCTTTCATCTCATGGAATTAAAAATGAGGAGCCTGATCGAAAATGAGGCCGTGGAAACATGAAAAAATGTCTCCGCCTGTGCGGTACGGCTCCCCTCACCTCATACCCAGGATTTCATACTTTCGTTTTTTTATATTTACTATATAATAACTGATACATCTTTGAGTGTTGCCTCACGAACTCCTCTATATGCAGGATTTCACTATGACGAAAGAAGTGATTTTTTATCTCATCGGTGGGTTGGGGCTCTTCTTTCTCGGGATGCGAACGATGTCCGACAGCCTGAAAAAGGTTGCGGGTGATCGGTTGAAGAACACGCTTGAGCTCCTCACAAAGAGGCCGGTAATCGGCCTCTTCATCGGGACCGCAATCACCTGCCTGGTTCAGAGTTCCAGTGCAACGACCGTGATGACCGTCGGTTTCGTGAATGCCGGCCTCCTCACGCTCAGGCAGGCAATTTCCATAGTCCTGGGTGCCAATATTGGAACAACATTCACCGCCTGGCTCATCTCATTTTTTGCACTCTTCAAGATTACCAACTATGCGCTGCCTGCAATAGGCGCGGGATTCCTATTGCAGACGTTCGGAAAAGGCCGTGCGGCAAAACGATGGGGACAGTTCATCCTCGGTTTTGGCCTGCTTTTTTCTGGTCTCGGTTTCATGAAGGATGCCTTTTCTCCGCTCAGTACTTCTGAAGCACTCAAGAACGTCCTCCTGAATTTTGGTAACTATCCCCTTTTCGGTGTGCTGATAGGAATCGGAATCACCATGCTCCTACAGAGCTCTTCGGCAACAATCGCGATTCTCCAGATCATGGCACTATCAGGGTTGATAGATTTCAGGACGGCAATTCCCATTATACTGGGGGATAATATCGGAACAACAATAACCGCACAGATCGCCGCAATTGGAACGAACACTGCCTCACGGCAGACAGCACGTGCCCATATGCTCCTCAACATAGTTGGGGTGTCTTACATGTTCATACCGGTCTACACGGGCCTCTATGCCCGGTTTATCGATTGGCTTGTTCCCGGTCCGGTAACGACTCAAAATGTCATGCTCCACATTGCACTCTCCCATAGCGCATTCAATATCATAAACTCCTTCTTTGTGTTCCTCCCGCTTATAAATGTACTTGAAAGGCTTGCGGTAAAACTGACAAGAAAGAGACCAGACGCAGTGGATATGCGCCCGATGTATCTTGAAAAACACCTCCTCGATTCGCCCACAGTTGCACTCCATCAGGCAGTGAGAGAAATCGTCCGAATGCTGCAGATAGCTCAAAAAGCACTGCACGAGGTTGTGAAGGGTTTTCTCACAGATAACCCGACTCTGTTGGACAAGATACGTGAGAAAGAGGACGCTATCGACAACCTGCAGAAAGAGATCACCCAGTACCTCGTGGAGCTCTCCCAGAAAAGTCTCGATGAGTCAGATGCGGAATCAATTCCGGTACTGCTCCATTCAGTGAACGACGTAGAGAGGGTTGGTGACCATGCAATCAACATCCTTGAGCTCGCAGAGCGGAAGATGGACCAGAAACTTTCATTCAGCCCTGCTGCAGTTGAAGCAGCCAACACGATTAACGAAACCGTCTCAGACATGCTCGAGCATACCATCAATGCATTGCAAAGAGATGGCACCTCAGATGCACGATTCGTCCTTACCCAGGAAGAACGCCTTAATGGGATGCAGATTACAATGAAGGAGGAACACATTCGGCGAATGAACGAAGGCAAATGCGACCTGCTTGCGGGAATCCTGTTCACCGATTTTGTAAATAACATGGAGAAAATCGGTGATCATCTGACAAACGTCGCCCAGGGTGTGTTACGTCAGCTCCGATGGGACATTGAAATTAATCAGAAGCGTAACACAGCGGATATACCGAGAGGATGACACACCATTGATTTCTATTGGAGGATCTCTCTGATCTTCTTCAGCTCATCCTCCATCTCACTCCAGATCCGCTCGACGATCTTCTTCACAGGAAGTATGTCTCGCACCAGCCCGACACTCTGACCTGCCATCAAAGACCCGAACTCCACATCTCCCTCATGAACCGCGCGCCTGAGGGAGCCAACCCAGTACTTTTCCACCTCGTACTGTGCGGTGCTCTTGTCTATCTCATCCCTTTCGAGCTTTTTCAGGAGCTCCAGCTGGAGCTTCGCAAAATTGACCATGCCCTTATTTTTTAGTGCCCTCACCGGTATGACAGGGAGGGCTGAGTCGAATTTTGGAGTTACAATCGCATCCTTCGACTGTGCAGAGATGAAGGCTTCTTTGAATTCCTGGGAGGCGGTGCACTCTTCCGATGCCACGAATCGGGTTCCCATCTGCACCCCGCAGGCTCCCATCAGGAGGAGATGCACAACCATCCTCCCGGAAACAATACCACCCGCAATAAAGATAGGAACCTCCTTCACATCGAAGAGAAATTCCTGAATCAGCACCGAAGTGGCAACCGGCCCTATGTGACCGCCCGCCTCCGATCCTTCCAGAATGATTGCATCAGCTCCGTAACTCTTCATCCTGTCTGCGATCTGGACGGTAGATGAAAAACACATCACCTTTGCCCCACTCTTCTTCGCCCTGTCGATCTCCGATGCCTTCGGAAAACTTCCGGCAAAGATGACATGGGAGACCTCCTGGCTGCAGAGCATTTCGAGATGCTCTGCATAGTTGGGTGCAATGGTGATGAGGTTCACTCCGAAGCGGTCTTCGGTGTTCTTGAGGGTTCGAATCTTCCGCTCCAGTTCCGTGGTCGGCATGTTACCACCGGCAAGTACTCCGAAAGCTCCTGCTGCGTTTACCGCCTTGACCAGGTGCTCGTCGCTGATCCAGGTCATCGCTCCGCTGATGATCGGGATACGGGTGTTTAAAAACGCGTTCCCTCGTTCCAATAGCCTTTCCATCTCTTTCATGGAGGGACCTCCAGCATCAACAGGATACCATGGGAACACCTCATGCTGACCTTCACAAGTGTATCATTAAACAAGCCAGATGAGTAGGGAAAATCTTCCTGTTTATTTCCATGGCAACATCAGCCGAAATCGCCTTTTACCCAGGAAAGATACATATCTCATCATGGAAGCACTTACGCTCGAGAGGCCGATCCTTTTCTATAAGGCTTTGCGAAGGAGTGAAGATGCGAATATCGATTTCGCGCTGGAGAAAGGTGTGGATTATTTCATCAATTTATTCCTCGAGGTTCATTCCTCCCTTGCTCTTTGGTTTCAGCAGCATTTTCACATACTGAGCGCGTGTATAGATCCAGGGATCGGTGCTGTTCTTTCTGCTCATCTTCCCCCTGAACGCATCCAAGCTCTCGTATCCCTTCCCTTCCATCCATTTTTCCATGTCCTGCACCATGGTTCGAAGGTGACCCACCTCGTTCTCGAAGAGTGTGGTCACACACTGCACACAGGTGGCACCGGCAAGGATCATTTTCACCACGTCTTTTCCCTGCATGATGCCGGTGCTGCTGCAGATGTCCCCTTTGATGTTTCCGTGCAGGAGTCCCGCATACCGAAGTGGAATACGGTTGTCCTTCGCATCGCTCAGGTTCCAGGGAGAGATGTGTGCTTCCTTCTCTACGGCAATATCGGGCTGAAAAAATCGGTTAAAGAGCACAAAGGCGTTGACTCCCACTTCGTCCAGCTTTTTTATGAAGTTGAGCGGGTTGGTGTACTGGATGCTTAACTTCACGCTGATTGGCACAGTAATCGCTTTTTTCACATCTTGAAGGGTGCGCAGCTGCTCTGCTTCAACGTGTGCTCCCTCAGTATTAAAGTCGGAAGGGGTTGCAAAGAAGTTGAGCTCGAGACCGTCTACTCCGGTATCCTGAAGCTGCCTGGCATACTCTACCCATGTCTCCCTGATCACCGCATTGAGACTTGCGATTACCGGTATACGTACACTCTCCTTTGCCTTTCGTACCCAGGTGAGGTGCTCTTCTGCACCCGCATGCTCCAGGTTTGGGAACACGTCAGCCATCTCCGCATAGAGATTGTCGAACTTCTCGAGCTCCTCCTCCAGTTTAAACCGCTCAAGCTGAATCTGCTCTTCAAATATAGAGGCCAATACGAGCGCACCTGCTCCTGACTCCTCGAGCTGATGAATCGTATCCATTCGATCGGTAAGGCTGCTTGCACCCACGATGACGGGGTTCTTCAGCTCGATTCCCATATACACGGTTTTGAGTGAGGCCATTGCTTCTCTCCCTTAATGAGTTTGTTCAGTCGCCCGTGGTAAACAGGTCCCGATCACTGCATGCTGCGCATGCTTGCTGCGCAGCAGGCCTGCGTAACAGGTCTGCACTGTAGGCAGGGTTCCGATTTCGTTCTCCCAAAGCTCCTGCCCATGCATATGTCCGTCAGGGAATGTTCACCATTGTCTGCTATTCACACATGCGAACTGCAAAGGAGGTTTCAATCTGAGATGCAGGGGAAAGCTGTTATCAGCGGTATTTCCCTTATACAAACAGCCCAGATAGATGTAGTTGATGATAGTAAAGATGAAGGAAATTGTCAACCTTATTGTCAGTCTTAATAGTTCATACCCGACTGTGCTCGCGTGTCTCTCTCCTAGATACCGAGATCCCTCAGCAGGATGCCATGGATGTTCATCTTTCCGGTTTCCCTCTCATACCCATTGTAGGAGCCAAAGACTTCGACATTCTGCTTGTTCTCTATGTAGAAGGTTCCACCGATCAAAACATGAGCAATTCCCTCTATGGTATCCTGATTCTCGTAACTGACAAGTAGATCGAATTCAGCGGTTTCTTTTCCTTTTTTCAAATTCGCAATCTTTCCCGTCCAGAGTATGTACACACCCTGGAAGGCCGCAGGCTCCTTCATGATCTCATAGAAACGGGGGTTATAATCAATCGAGAGGGGATCTGGTGCCTGTGTGAACTTGTAGAGTATCTCGAATCTCTCCTTGACCCCGGGAGAGGCATTGGAGAGCATAATCTTGTTCAACTCGATGAGCGCGCTATTCACCCTGTTCTTATAGATATACCTTTTTATTCGGGAAAAGCTTGCCGCGATCTCCTTTTCCGAAAAGGAATAAAGCGCCTCGCTTTCTTCGGTTGTGAGGGAAATACCGGTGGGAAACTGGACCTCATTTAGACGCACGATTTCTGGATAAAACCTCTCAAGCGCTTTTTTGTAGAGCGGAGTAGTATAGAAAATCGTCCCTATAATGATTACACCGCAGAGAACACCAAGAGCGATCAGGTAAGGCTGTAGTTTAACATAGAAGGGGGGACCGGTTGACAGGAAATCCCTGGGAATCGATTTTTCTGCGAAAAGCTCCACACCTTCCGCATTACGCAGATGCTGGATCGCTCTCTTGACCTTTCTGTCCCTCGGATTTTTCTCCAGCACCTCACCCCAGAGGCTGATTGCATCCTCTATTCGCTCATCCTTGAGATAGACGAATGCGAGCCCCTTCATCAGCTCCGCGTTTTCTTCATGTGCCAGGAGACCACCTTTGAAATAGCGTCGTGCTCCCTCCATATCATCGGTAAAAAGGGAGGAGTATCCCAAGAAGAGGTACACCTCAGGATCGCCCTTGCGCTCCCTCAATGCCTTTTCAAGAAAGGAAATTGCCTTCCGGTACTGCTTTTTCCTGTAATATTTGAGCCCCTGTTTTTTATTGTATTTCTTCAAACCGGTGTCCGGAATCCTTGTTTTCGTCTAATAGGAAAATGGGCTTTTTCGTCAGATAAATAGAACATCATCCAGAATTGCTCGTTACAAGCTTGGCGGTGCCAGTCGTATAAATAGAAAACATAAGAAAAATTGCCCATTTTTATTATCTTCGATTGCCGACTCAAACAGCAAGTACGACTAGTGTATAAATCCATACCTCAATTGTCAACAGCTTTATAGAAGAATGTCAAACTGAGCGCACTTCGACGATCCGGTATTCAATCGAACCCAGTCCGAGCTCAGCTGCATGCTTCACCTGTAGGAGGGGATCGACGTGAGGGTAGGTATACTCCTGTATCGGTTTTCCATTTGCCTGGAGAAAGAGATCATAGGCTGCTTTTTCAACCGCGACTATATCGCGGCCCACCACTATTCCTATATCCCTGGAAACATTCTTTCCACCGTTTTGGCAGTCACAGTCCTTTGTGATTTGTATGAGGAAGTTGAAATATATAATATTACCCTGCACCGCTTTGATGACCCCAGCCGCATGCTCTGCCATCATCTCCTGCAGGGCACCGCTCTCTCTTTTCCAGTCGTAGAGGACCGCCCCGTATGAACAGACCGCCAGGCACTCCCCACAGCCGATGCAATTTTCTTTGTGGATGAACGCTTTTCCGTTTTCCATCGAAATGGTGTCTTTCGGACACCACTCTATGCACATACCGCATGCGGTGCACCGGTGGGCGCTTATCTCGGGCGACATCACGGAATGCTGTTTGAGCTTGCCCTTCCTTGAGGCAAGACCCATACCGACATTTTTTATCGCACATCCAAATCCGGCCGCCATATGGCCGGTGAGGTGGCTTATGATCACAAGCCCCTGGAGCTTTGCTATCTCCGAAGCGATATTCACCCGTTTGAAGTGCTTTCCCTCTATATCAATCCCAATCTCGGAATCGCCGTATAAACCATCCGCCATGATGATCGGAATCCTCATCCTATCAAATCCAAAACCATGCTCCTGAGCGAGGCAGATATGGTCATAGGCATTTGTTCTCCTGCCCCGGTAAAGGGTAGATGTTTCGGTAAGGAAAGGCCGTGCTCCCATGTACAGAAGCCGGTCGACTATAGCCTTCACCAGGAGGGGATGGATGAAGGTGGTGTTCCCATGTTCTCCGAAATGGGTCTTAACCCCTATGAAATCATCTTTTTTGAAAAGGCTCCCCAATCTGGAGGAGTCATAGAGAGCTCTGAGCCTCTTCGCCAGAGATGCGGGATCTTCCTTCTGCTTCACCGGCAGAAAAAATACTTCTTGATCCATTGTTCACTCTCTATTTGATTGATTTTATAGTATGATTAAAATTGAGAAAATGAACCACAATGAATATAATAATATATGTATGAAAGTGCGTATAATCTACGGATTTCTTATCCTCTTCTTCCTGAGTATAGGGCCGCTGTGCGCTCAGGTTACTCCCGTTGATAAACTTAACTACGATGATGAGGCTTTCAATGCGCTTCTGAAGTCAACGACCGCATCTAAAAACAGAATGATTAAAAAAGAGCGGCTTGATGAGTACTTACTTCCCCACATTTACCGTTATACTATTCGGCACGGGGAGGATATCTGGACGATTATCGCGAAAACCTCCCTCAACATAGAGAGTATCACCACACTCAACCGTTTTGATTTTATCGGAATGGTGAGGGAGGAGAGGGAGGTGTACCTCCCGGATACCCTCGGTCTGTTCTTTGATGCCAGTGAATACGACAGGGAGGATTTAGCACAACGTCTTTCGGTGGAGCCTGACAGCATCCTTCTCCTTGAAAATCCAATTGAAAATGGCAGCAACTTCTATTTTGTTGCCGAGAGAGAACTCCCTTTCATCGAGAGGACCTACATCATGGGGGTTGTATTTCATGCACCGCTCATGGGAGTGAAAACGTCAGGATACGGAACGAGGATCGATCCCTTTGTGAACGAGGAGACCTTTCACGGGGGCCTGGACATCGCTGCAGAAGAGGGCAGGATCGTCCGGGCTGCACGGAGCGGGAAGGTCATCTACGCGAACATATCAAACGATGCGAACGCACCATCTGGTGCGCACGCATCGGCCGGGTACGGCAACCTGATCATTCTTGAGCACGAGTTCGGATACTACACCTTCTACGGTCATCTGAAAGAGATATCCGTGGACAAAGAAGAGACTGTCGAAACGGGACAGGCGCTGGGAAAGGTAGGCATGACGGGTAAAACCACCGGGCCTCATCTACACTTCGAAATCAGAAGATACAACAAGCCGCTCAATCCGGAGGACATCCCCTTTTTCCTGTTCCACCGGGAACCGCAGTAAAGGAGCTGCTGCACATGCAGCGAATTCCCGGCTCTTCACTCGGTACCATCTTCCAAGTTGCACGGCTTCTGTACCCTGGCCACCATTACAGCAATAATAGGTGCGTGAGGGTATCTTCTACAAACAAGCTTTAAAGAGTTCTTGCGGAGTACGGCTTTTCTTTAATCTGCGAGTACCCTTCCTCAGAATTCGATCCCCTTCTGACAGCTGATGCCGCCGTTCATCGGGTGCTTTATCTCCCTCATTTCGGTAACCAGGTCTGCTATAGCAACCAGTCCATCGGACGCATGTCGTCCTGTGACGATCACGTGCATTCCGGCAGGTCGTTTTGAGATCACCTGCAAAACGTCTCCTTCATCGATGAGATCGAAATGGATGAGATAGGTGAGCTCGTCCAGCACAACGAGATCGTAGGTGGATGAGGCGATGATTCTCCTTGCACATTCCCAGGCCCTGTGTGCGACCTCTCTGTTGCGCTCGATTTCTTCGCAGCTGAACATGAATCCTTTCCCAAGGACGTGCACGTCGAGCAGGTCCGAAAACCTGCCAAGCGCCTCAAGCTCACCTGATTTCCAGGACCCCTTCACAAATTGGATCAGACACACCCTGCAACCGTGTCCCAGAGCCCTGAGCGCGGTTCCGACTGCCGCAGTCGTTTTACCCTTACCGTTTCCCGTAAATACTACAAAGAGACCTTTCCTCATTTTTTTCTCCACTGTAATTGCAAATGACCTCTGTCTACGGCACGAGGCTGTATTTGATAGGGATTTCTACACTTACCGAATTACCTGTCCCGTGCTTATAAGGCACGACTTTTTTCACGAGAGCTTGTGCAGCCCGGTCCAGTATCGGATGTCCCGAAGATCGGATCACACGAAGCTCAACCAGATTCCCGGAAGCGTCCAGCTCGAGCCACAGAATCACTATCCCCTGAAGCGATCTCTTCCTCGCCGAAGGTGGATACACCTGATGTTCCATGATGCTTTTTCGAAGTCCCTCCACCACTTCGAGAAGATCCCGGGATGGAGAGCTCTCCACAGGAGTACGTACAGGTTGAACGGAGAGTTCATTCCTGACCTCCTCTTCACCCTGCTCAACAGGTTTCTCCACCTCCCCTTCTACATCCTGTACCGACACTTCTTTTTCTTCCTTTTTTTCTTCTCTCACACGCGGTGCCGGTTTCTCCTCCCTTTTTTTCAGCTTTGGCTTTACTTTCTTCGGCTCTGCAACCGGTGCGGGTGTGTAATATACAAGTCTCACCTCGTACTTCTGCTGCCCCTCCTCCACCTGAGTGCTCTCGAACCGAAGAAAACGGAAAAGGATCAGGTGCGCCAGAATTGAGACTGCAACCCAGATGGAGAGGTGTTTGAGAATCTTCATTGTTTCTTCTCAACGAGAAATGAAATTACTCCCGCCCCTGATTTTTTCGCTGTGTCCATCACTTCAACGATTCTTCCGAAGGGTACTTCTCTGTCCGATTGTATCACCACCTCCCTTGTCTGTCTGAAGGCGAGTATGCGCTTCAATGTTCGTTCGAGCTTTTCGTCAGATATCTCCTCTCCCCCAAACAGCAGGTTTC
>SMTZ1_10005165_pt1 | contig 23102 bp, 23 predicted proteins | sample DeeMarSWOR136_30_FD_25667 | JGI IMG/M metagenome (IMG submission 25667) | reverse complement strand
TCATGAGGCCCTCGTCCACATGACCGCACGCGGCCAGAACTGCTACGTCCCCATCCCCTTCCAGAAATCGTGCAAGATTACCGCCGAGGGCGACTGGGGAGCATATTACCACTTCACATATACGACGTATCCTAAGGGCACTATCGTACCGACCTTCAAGAGACGGCTTTCACCGGAAGAGACCGCCGCCCTTGACAAGGCCGCCAAGACCCTGGCCCGAAGAGGCTTTGGCCCGGCCGGCAAGCGCCGCGGCGAAGCTACCCTGCGAAAGACGGTGACGGTTGATACGACAGGCAGCTCTATAGCAATTGCTGAGTTGAAGGGCCCGCAGGCAATCACGGCTATCAAGGTCAATTTAGATTTGCCCGAATCTCCCGGAGACCGTGATATCCTTCGCGAGCTTGTTTTGAAGATCTACTGGGATGATGAAAGCAGCCCGAGTGTCTGGGTTCCGTTGGGGGACTTCTTCGGTACTGCTCCTGGCGTAAACAAATATAAATCTCTGCCGTTGGGGATGACAGATGGTGGGTTCTACTCTTACTGGTATATGCCGTTTGAAAAAAGAGCTCTGCTAAAATTAATAAACGACGGCAACAAATCCCGCCGCGTTACCTTCGAAATTACACACGCTCCGCTTAAAAAGCCGATTGAGACGCTTGGCAGATTTCACGCCAAGTGGCACCGCGACGCCTTCCTGCCTAAAGAGCCCGGGCGCGATGCCTCCCCACATTGTATCGACTGGACCATGCTTAAGACCGAAGGCCGGGGCCGGTTCTGCGGTGTTATGCTGCATGTCTGGAATCCAAGAGGCGGTTGGTGGGGTGAAGGTGACGAAAAATTTTTCGTCGACGGCGAGAAATTCCCCTCCACTATCGGGACCGGCTCCGAAGATTACTTCGGCTACGCATGGTGCAATCCGACCCTTTTCCAGAATTGCTACCACAATCAGACAATCAGTATGAACAACCGAGGCCATGTATCGGTCAACCGCTGGCACATCACGGACAACATTCCCTTCCATAAATCATTCGAGGCGGCAATTGAAAAGTACTATCCTAATAGTAAGCCCACACTTTACGCCGCCACTTCATACTGGTATCAGGCCGCGGGTCAGGCTGATCCTTACAAGCCGGTTCCTGTTGCCCAGCGTCTCGGTTACTGGGAGCCGATCAAGGTCTTCCGAATCAAAGGCGCGCTTGAAGGCGAGAAGCTCAAGATCCTCTCGAAAAAGGGCGGTAATACCAACATTCAGGATATGAGCGGTTTTGGTGAAGGTTGGAGCGGTGAGGCACACCTCTGGTGGGTCGAAGGCAAGCCCGGCAACACCCTTGAATTGGCAGTCCCCGTCGAAAAGGATGGTACTTACAGGATTAAAACGCAGCTTACGAAAGCAATCGATTATGGTATCCACCAACTCTATCTCGACGGTAAAAAGCTCGGCAAACCCATCGATCTTTTTAACAACGGTGTAATACCGACCGGTTCTCTTGATCTTGGAATCCATAAGCTCAAAAAGGGTCAGCACGTACTCAAAGTCGAGATTGTCGGAGCAAACGAAAAGGCCGTGAAGGCATATATGTTTGGTATCGACTATCTGCTTTTGGAGGACATCACCTCCGGTTTCTTTCTGCCGGAGAATCCGAAATATACGATACTTGATTCCGCACGGGACTCGGTGCGGTTCGCGGAGGGCACCCTCGTCCCTTTTGACGGTAAGCTGGCCTGTAAGTCGAGCTTCGTCGATAAAGACGGCAACGTTATGGGCTGGCACGATTTCGGAAACCTCGAAGGACCCGGCTGGGCCGCAAACGCCGTCGGTGGGGCATACGAGCTATATTCCTTCGCTAAGTACACTAAAAACGAACAACTCGCTGCAAAGGCCCTCAAGCTCCTCGACCACGTTCTTGAAGACGGCTTCATTAACTACGATACAGGTTTCATAACCGGCTATCGCTTAACTACCGACAACACTTTTTGCCTGAACTATCAGCATAAAAGCAACTGGTTCTGCCCCGGCTCGATGGCCAAAATCGCCTATCAATTGCTGATTTTCAGCGATCTTCTGGATAACCCAAGGAAGCAAAAGATGCGACAAATCGCCTGCAAAAACGCTGCCTGGATTGACAAAAACGTAAAATCCACCTCTAACGGCTGGTACCCGCGGCGCTGCAAACCTTCAGGCGAACACTTCCCCAACAATGCTTATGGTGACCCGGACATCCTCTTCGAAAAGAGCGCCGATGGTCTTTTCATCATCCAGCTTATGACCGAGCTGACAAAAAGGGACCTTGCCGATTATACTGACCAAATCAAGGCAAAACTAAAAGTCTTTATGAAATTAGGCGGAATCTTCGGAAGTATTAATCACGACACCTACGACCATCACGAGAACGTTGCCTACTCCGTAGCGTTTAGGGTCCTGCGTCATGCGGCTAAACTGCTCGATGATGATGAAATCCGCGCCTTTGCCTACGACAAATGCCTCGCGGGCCTCGACCGGTTCAAAATGACCGACGACCGAAACGGCGTCCAGACGAAAGGCCTGCTCTGGATGGAGAAAAGCTGGGACACCGCCTACCTTTGGGAAAACGCAGAGGCTGCTTTGGCTTATCTTGAGGCTTATCTTGATACCAGCAACGAATCTTATCGGCGGGATGCTCTCACAATTCTGCGGGCGATAGCCAAACATCATCACGGCGACAAGGGCTTTCTTACGGAGGGCGTGGACTGGAACAACCATGTAGGCAAGCAGCATCATTTCGATGAAGCCGAGTTCGGAGATATCAAGTATACCGAGCCTTTGCTGAATAATCTGCATATTGTGGAGCCTACTCTGCTGGCAATTAGAATCGAAGGCAGAGCTCATAAAAGCGATTGATTATAGTATTGTTGACGTGCTATTGGACATACTGTCCACCTATTGACCTGGTATATGAATATTTCACTTCCGGGTGGGGCTGTTTGGGAATTGCGGTTTCTGACTTTACGTTCGGGGGGCTATTTAACAGGCACCTCATATAAGATATTATATGTGGTTTTAAGAAGCCGGAACCAGTCGGACTGTAAGTTTCTTTTGTGCTATAGTGATTTTTTCAATCCGTACTTTCTCGTCCACATCATCAAAAATATCATGAACATTGATGATAGGCTCAAAAGGTTCTTCATTTAGTAATGACGCTGCGATCTTCGCCCTTAAATCCTTTAGGTCTACGGGAATACTCTCGACCCTATCTGCATACATTCTTTTTGCCAGCATCTTGGCCACGGGGGTTAGGTTCATAGCTCCGATTTTTACTTTCTCCACCTGCAGAAGTAGGAGACCTTCCTCATCAAGTTTGGGCCTGGTCACCACAGTAACGGCCAGATCCGCACCTTTTATACTTGCTGTTCCCATTAATACTATACGATCAGGTACGAAAAACACGGTAGGTGCAGACAAAGCGACTCCATTGGATTCTCTTGGCCATTTATATCGAGCGATTGTTTCGTTAATCCCTTTCTGGTTGATTTCCAGATCAAATGGCTCATAACGCTGTGCACCATTGTGAAGTTGTGGCAGTAATACGTTTGTTAGGTACGGACTTATTTGGTCCGGGTTGTTGCCGGCCGAAATATTATCGGGCGATCTGTAGCGAGCGGGCTTGTAAAACAGCAAAGCCAGGATAATAATCGTCAAAGCCAGGTCAAATAAGAGCCAGTATCTCTTTTTGAATTTCTTTTTCTTGCGAGCCTTTACTTTTTTGTCTGTATCTTTATTACTCATAATCATTTTCTATCTTGCTCAGTGATATCTGTATGATTATAATTAATTTTCGATAATTCTCAATTGCTGAAAATTGGAAATCTTTTTTATAGCCGATTAGAAGGGGATTAACTGATGGCGAGTCATTTTGGCGACCGTCTTTTTGATGCCGTAAAGGGTAGGAAAACTTCTTTAGTTGTCGGTTTGGACCCTGTTTACAACAGGCTCCCATCGGCGATAAGAAGCCATCGCCAGATGAACGACGAATTTGACGCAAATGCTGCCGTGGATGCAATCTTCGATTTTTGCACGCAAGCGATGCGAATTGTTGCGCCGATGATACCGGCTGTGAAGATAAATATTGCCTTTTTTGAAAAATATCTCTGGGAGGGCGTGGAAACTTACTATGCATTGATTTCCGAGGCCGACGATTTAGGCCTGGAGGTGATAGGTGATGTAAAACGCGGCGATATTGGCCATACTGCGGAGCTTTACGCCGCTGCTCATCTCGAAAACCCGGAATTAGCCGGTCTCGAGGATACTCTTGCACCAGATGCCATAACAATCAACGGCTACATAGGAACTGATGGTATTGAGCCTTTTGCGGAAATGGCAACAAAGCAGGGCAAAGGTCTCTTCGTATTGGTTCGCACGAGCAATCCTTCCGCCGCGGAAATTCAGGATTTTGCCGATACTGAGGGCCGGAAAATGTACGAAAGGCTTGCCGAAGTCGTTGGCCGAATTGCCAATAACGCCGAGCGAATTGGAAATAACGGCTATAGTAACGTGGGGATGGTAGTAGGGGGCACTGCACCGGAGATAACAACTGCTTTGCGGCAAAAGTATGATAAAGTATGGTTTCTCGTGCCGGGATATGGCTCACAGGGGGCCTCTGCGGCCGATTGTGTGCGATTCTGCAAACCCGACGGCACCGGAGCTTTAATCAACGCATCACGTTCGATAATTTATGCTTACGAAAAGCCAAAATATAAGGACCAGTTCGGCGATGACTGGAAAAGATGCATCGAGCAGGCGGTTATCGACGCGAAGGTAGATTTGGCAAACGCAATGCAGACATTGATATGAACCAGGAATTTTTTGCAGGCAAGAGAGTCCTGATTATGGGTTTGGGGCGCTTCGGCGGTGGTGTTGATGTCGCCAAATTTGTGGCAAAAGCCGGTGCGGAGGTAATAGTAACGGATTTGGCTTCGCGCGAGCAGCTCAGCGATTCGATAAGTCAGCTCGAAGAATTTCCAGATATTGAATTTCATCTTGGCTCGCATAACGCGATGGATTTTGAACAAGCCGATATTATCATTACCAATCCCGCCGTGCCCGGCGATAATGAGTTTCTCCAGCTTGCCCGCCGCCACAACAAATTCATCACGTCCCAAATAAGCATATTTTTCCAGCTTTGTCCTGCGCAGATAATCGGTATAACCGGGGCAAACGGCAAAAGTACAACAGCCGCCCTTACGGCCCATCTGCTCAAGGGTGCCGGAAGAGAAAAAGTGTGGCTCAGCGGCAATATCGGCAACGAGCCGTTATTGACCAGTTTAGACCAAATCGCCCCTGTGCATTTGGTTGTGCTGGAGCTGTCAAGTTTTCAGATAGAACAATTAGCGCAAATCCAAAAGGCACCGAAAGTTGCACTGTTAACCAATCTTACTCCAAACCATCTTGATCGCTATGGTACTTTTGCAGATTATTGTGCTGCAAAAGAGAATATCTTCAAATTTCAAAAACTTGACGATAAATTCCCTGCCGTATCTATTTTCAATGCCGAAGACGAAATTAGTGCTGAGTGGTTTGAAAAGTACAAAAGAGATGTCGGCAGGATTTGCATCGCATTTTCAACCGGTGATATAAGTGAGCAAATCCACGCAAGTTTCCCCTTGCCCGGCCGAGTTAATCTTTCAAACCTTGCCGCCGCTGTTGCCGTCGCCCGGCATTTTGGCATTACAGATGACCGGCTCAAAACCACCTTGCCGCAGTTTAAAGCCCTGCCTCATCGGCTTGAACTTGTCGCGGAGATAAATGGCGTGTCCTGGTACAACGATTCGAAGGCTACCACGCCAGAAAGTGCGATTGCCGCGATTGAGGCGTTTGAGCAGCCGACGATTATTATTGCCGGCGGATATGACAAAAATATTGCTTTCGACGAATTTGGCAAAACAATAGCCGAAAAGGCAAAAGTAGCTGTTTTAATAGGTCAGACCGCCGAAAAAATCGCGGAAGCGATTAAAGCTTCTCCTACAAACAAGACGCAAATCGAGATTGTCAATTCTCTTGCCGAGGCTGTTCAATTGGCGAACAAAGTTGCGGAAAGCGGCAATGTTGTCTTGCTTAGTCCCGCCTGCGCTAGCTATGATATGTTCGATAATTTTGAGCAGCGCGGCAGGGAATTTATCAGAATCGTGCGAGCAATCAGTACCAAGAGTATCAACTCCCAGACAGGAAACGCATGAGAAAACCGGACGGAATAATCATTGCATGTTATTTGTTGAGCGAATTGTGAATCTTCCCGGCTAATTGTAAAACATTCTCATAGTTTATGTGTAGCGGTGTTTTTCCATCGTCACTAAGTTCTGCCATAGCGCCACGAACCCAGGTGTTAAAATCCTGGTTTGTGTCAATTACCAAATCTTCAACCAGGCTACCCGGCCGATTCCCAAAGGCACTCTCATCGATTTGATGCTTAATATTTAGATTGTACCCCAGCAGCGAGTTTCGGGCGGGCGGTTTCTTGTCCGGAACATAAAGGCTCCATTCGTAGAATATCCCGTCCTTTTGAGTATAAGCAAGATGGTGACCCGCGTATTTTATGATAGGTTTCTGCGGAATTGACGTTAGAGTTTCAATTTTACCTGCCAGCTCAGTGCGTTCTTTATCCGGGCAGCTCCAGCCCAATATCACACTGCCGTCTTTGAGCGTGAAGCCTATGTGAGCATGTAATTCATAATCTCCTCGGCAAGCTTTTTGGGTATCAATCCCAAGTGTGTCCGTCTGAGCGGTCTCCTTAGTATTACTCAATATACATCCGTCCGGCGGATTTGTATCAAAAATTCTTTTCGGTGGAACTATACCAAGCTCAATGGTATAGAGGTCGAATACCAGCCTTAAATTCGCATCATCCTTCTGTCTTGTCTTCGACTGCCAGAATAGCACTCGCCCTATGTCCCCCGATTCGGAGGCCAACCAGGTTCTAATTCTATTGCCGAAGCCGTTGACCAAGAAGAATTCACTTTGCCAGATATCGTACATAACTCCGTTAATTTCTTCTTGTCCGATTTTCGTCGAACCTTCGATTTGACCGACATTCCCAAACATCTGCATTAAGAAACCGTAAGAGGCTTTATACGCCTCAAGTCGGGCTTTGAAAGGACTGAGTTTAGTGAAAGAAATCAATTTCTGAGTCTGACCATCACGTGACCGGCGGTAAGCGTCACTCATAATGAACCGGCCATCTGAAACGGTTGTAAAGTATCTGGGTTTGCCTGTTTCTCTGTCGATACCTCCCGGCTTGTGCAGCCTGTATCGCCCGTTTTCAAAATCGAACCAATAGTCAAATTCTGATTTCACAGGTTCTTCGCTCTCTTGTTCGGCCTGGGAGTTGTAAAACCATCCTTTCATATGCATGGTCTTGGCGTTCTTGATCAATTCCGGCAGATCAGTAATCCCATAGGCAGGTTTGGCAATATCGATGGAACTGCCGAACCAGTGCATTACGATTATTACTGCCATAATTATCGCCGCGGCAACGGCGGGCTTGGTTATTTTACTTTTCATAATTATTCTCCATAGAGAGATTGTCCTTGTTTTTTCTGATTGCAGAATTCTGTCTGCCGAGGAGGCGAGGAATTCCGCCATTGATTGTTCTTTCAGCTTATTGAGGGATTGTTTATCGGGTGGGATGGCGCCATGGTCGACGGCGGACAGAAATGACGATATTCTTTTATCTGCTTGTTTATCATTTTGTTCGTTCATAATGAAACCTCCTGCGCACCCGGCGCCGAACGGATTATTTTCCTAAAGGCCTTTCGGAAGGCTTTCCTTGCCCGGGCCAGCTTCGACCGAACGGCCACCGGCGAGCAGCCCATTTGCTCAGCGATGCTGTCGGCCGGGCGGCTGTCAACGTATTTGGCTAATAGTAAAGTTTGGTATTCGGCCGGTATTTCACTCAGGGCACATCTGACCAGCGTTGCCAACTGTCGCGATTGCAAAATATCCGGTGGTGCGTCTGTTTTGGCATCAATCCAATCGAGTTTTTCACCGTCCAGGGCGTTCCACCAGTTCTTAGCCTGTGCCAGCAGCGGATTCGATTTTTGTTTTCGATAGTAAAGGGCGACCTGACGAGCGGCGATTGTCCACAGCCATGCCCAGAGGGGGCCGCGGTCAGGGTCGAAATTCCCTGCTGAGCGGGCCGCGGCTAAGAAAGTTTCCTGCACTACATCAGGGACCGCCGCAGAGTCGCCGCCCATAAGGCGAGCGATATTTTTCCAAACAGGTTCGGCGTAGGCTTCGTACAGTCGCAGCCAGGCATGGCGGTCCCCTTGCTGCAAACCTTTTGCTATTTGGCGTTCTGTATTCTTATCCAAGTACAACTTTAACCGGCCTCCGGGGCCATCGATGGCTTGGCCTTTGCTTAATAGTTTGCGCTTTGAGGCCAAAATGTGTCGAGAAAAATCGGTGATTTTGAAATTTTGCCTCTGAAATTGGGTTTGTTTGGCTTTGAATTGGCTTTGTATTGGCTTTGTATTGGCTTTGAATTGGCTTTGTTTTGGCTTTGTTTTTCCCAATTGACCAAGTGTCCATTTGTTCATAATCCCTTGTTGATAAATTACTTAAGCTTACTTGACTTTTTTGAAAATTGGCTTTGTTTGTTAAAAAAGGGTGGATTTGTAGTGCGCACTCTACAGTTGTAGAGAGAACAGGGGTCAGGGGCCAGGGATCAGATGTCAGGGTTTTGAAGGAAAAAGCAAAAATTAAAGTGGAAAATTCAAAACCAAAGCTCAAAATGTAAAATGATTTTCTTGTCATTTGACCACTTTCATTTCGCTCCAAGAATATTTATGAACCTCCCTTTATGCTTGTAAATGGTTAAACGATAATTCAGATTCGGTATTTAGTTTTCGCATGAGTCGCAGTCTTTGAAATTCGAGGTTTGTTTTGAACAGGCTGTTCTCGATTCGGCGCTCGTACATAAGGAGGCGATCGAGGACCCTTGCGTTGGAGAAATCCTTTATTGCCAAACGACCAAGGATTAGATCGGCAGGCGGGTCAGATAGAGTGGCCTGCGATTTGTTAAGGTGTTTGAAAAAGAGGGATTGAGTGAGCCTGGTTAGCGGTTTTTCTGTATAGTCTGAGTTCAGTGCGTCTATGGTCTGTGCCTGTATGCAGCCGGTGCGATTTAGCCGCCACGAAAGGGCTACAATGCGGTCGGCAAGCATGGATTCCATAGGGCTTTCGGGTGCCAGCTCGCTTAGAACCTGGTCTCGGTAGAGGTCGAAATCAGCCTTGTTTTCGGTGCTTATGACGTTTTGACTGGCCAAAAGTCCGTGTTTCACGGCGTTTCGGGAGACGATGGCCTTGCCTTTTTGTGTGCGGGGTCCGGTGGATTTTTGACAGTTACGACGATTAGCGATGATTTGTGCTTGTGTTGACATTGAATACACCTCCATTGTATTAGTTCGTAGTTCATAGTTGTTAGCTATTTTCGAACGATTATTTTTGACCTGGGCGTGCTTGCCCTAAGACCTTGCCACTCGGTGGCTTACGACTTGCCCTTCCGGGCTATTCGTGCGGTTCTCCGCTATCTGCCATTTCTATGGCAATTGTAATTATACCAAACTAATCTGGAGTGTTCAATAAAAATTTAACTTTTTTAAGAAAAAAAAATCGTTCGATTCCTGATTCTGGATACTCGATACTCGAATGAAGTTTTATCGCTGTCCTTGGGGATCCTTACGGAGAGAACGCAGAAAGTTTTTTACTATGAAGGCACTAAGAAGTAGTCAATCGTGGATTACGCGAATTTAAGCGGATTTTGTTTGACAGTATCTGCTGTCGTATTATATACTTACGTTATGACTTCTATTTCAAAGTCCAAATTGACTCGTGTTTATGCAGATACATCCGTTTTTTGGGGGATGTTTGATGAGGAATTTGAAACAGCCAGTAAAGTGTTTTTTGACGCTATAAAAAAAGGGTCATTCAAGCTGATTACATCCGAACTGCGATCTTTTTGAAGAATATCTTGTCATTGCAGAAATTGCCGAGATTACCGAAAGCGCCCTTCAATTACAACAATCGTACGTTCAGGCAGGCATAGTTTCTGAACAATACGCTACAGACGCTTTGCACGTGGCGTTGGCAACGGTTTCAAACGCCGACCTGATAGTAAGCTGGAATTTCAAACATATAGTGAATTTCAAAAAGATTCCGTTATATAACGCCGTTAATACCTTAAAAAGGTTTGAGAAAATCGCAATATATTCGCCATTAGAGGTGATAGAAAGTGAAGACTAAAACTTTTGATTGTGTTGAAATGAAACGGCGGGGGGCAGAATTAGTACAGAAAAAGCTTGAAGGAAAGTCACTCGCCCAAAAATTGGAGTACTGGCAGAAGGGAACAGAGGAACTGAAAAGACTTCAAGAGCGAAAAAAGGGCAAAAATTGAACTTTTTTTGCAAAAAATATGGAAAAAAGAGCCTTTTTGGCTACAGATTTCACCCCACTGAGATAACCCCCAGTGAGATAATGCTCTGCTATCTCACGGGGCAGGCGGATTTTTTAGCCTCAGAGAAGTAATTGGCGGGGCAAGCCCCGCCCTACCAAAGATGAGTCATGATTGGTGCGATTCATCGCAGCCTACTTACTCACCACATTTTATGCCACATATCTATGAGAAATAAATCAGTAAGGACGATAGCCGAAAGAATAAGCACGATAAACGTGAGAAGAACCCTGGCGCGAACATTTTTTCTTGGCCGTAGTACCATCATTATGATCCAAATTACATCAAATCCTAGAACTATGAAAACAGCTGTGCCACTAGAAATAATACGCCAAGGCAAATTATAATCTTTTCCAAATATTAACATAACAACACCCAGATAAATCGCTAGGCTTAGTATCGCTACGAAAAAAACTTCAATCAGACTTAAAGTTCGTTTCTTCTCCTGCATAGGTTATCCTATTAAATCTTATTCCTGTGAAGCATCACCAAGAATCAAAAACTATAGCATGTAGGGTGCGATATATCGCACCATTTGAATTATATCGATTCATTCTCCTACAGTATGGGAAATAGCCTCAAAATCAGGAGGTCTGCGGTTTTCCTTACATTGGCCAAGCCAACCAAATTTGTAAACTCCCTCTTTGACCCAACGATGAAAACTCGAATGTTCCCATTGATGAGGACATTTTACATATCCGTGTTTTACAGGATTATAATGAATATAATCCATATGTCGTGCAAAATCCTGCTGGTCGCGAATCAAGTGTTCCCAGAACCTTCTCTGCCAAACGCCGCGTTCCCCTCTTTTTATTCTCGATGCCGATACCGGCACATCCCGGCCACAATCAGAGAGTCATAATTTAGTGAATTTTCTTTTTATCATTGACCATCTAACAGAGAAATTGTCATCGGCCTCTGCCATCTTCCATATGCAGTGAAGATGGTCAGGCAAAAGCACAATACTTAATATTTCAAAAGTTTGAGAGGATTGGACCTGGGAAAAAGCCTGATGTAGAGATGAACGTCCATTGGCATCACAAAATATCCTTCGCCTGTTGTATGTTACGACGGTAAAGAAATATATCCCGCCAACAGAAAACCATCGTTTGTAATCCGGTATTTTTCTATTCTCCTCTCATTGGTGCGATACATCGCACCCTACATTTAATATGATTCTTTCATTTCTCGCATATGTTTCCTCATATATATAAGTAAAAACTATATTGTTTTGTATCTGTGAGGATTAGATTATTAACCGACGGTATGTTTGTCAATAAGAATAATGGTGGGGCAGGCTATATAAAAGATTAATGATGAGTGATTATTGATTAGTTTTTTGAGATTCTTTGCTTCACTTCGTTACGCTCAGAATGACGTAGAAAGTTATCATCCTAAAAGCCTTCGACTTTGAGGCTGCCGCCAGTCGAAAAGCGCATGAAAGAGGCCGGTCGTGTTAGACCGGCCGGGATTTCATAAATTTGTATGATTTACTTGGCTATTGGCCTTTGAGGTTGTTTTTTATTCTTTCCGATTCAGCATTCAGTGCCTGAAGCTGCTTTTCTGCGGCTTCGACTTTTTCCTGATTGTTTGTTTCGGTGTACAAGCCGATTTGTTCATTCAAGGCCAGCTTTTGAACGGCCATTCCCACCAGGCGGACGATTAGCATGTTATCCGGGTCACGGTTTAATAACTTGCCGAATTGCAATACCGCCTGAAAGTATCGCCCGGCCTTTTCGTAATCTTTGGCTGACATTGCCGTCTGCCCCATAATCCGGATTTCCCTTGCGATTTTTCTAATCGTGCTTGAAGTCGCCGTAACCTCATTCATGACCTCTTCCTGGTCTTTTGGTTTTAATGAGATATATTCTTTTTCTGTTAAGGTGAAAATATAGGTTTTGTCGGAGAATTCGATGGTTTTTGTCCAATCAATTCCGAGCAGGATTTCCACAGCTTTGCTTTTTTGGCCCTGTGACCAAAGCTCCAGCATTTCTTCGATTTTTTTGGCCTCTTCTGAAGGTTCAGTGTCAGTCTCCAATTGATCCAAATCCAACTGATGGCACAAGGTGTATCCAAGCGGCAAATCCAGACTGAACATGGATTCGGCCAGTTCTACGTCGAGGTCAAAGTTGTTCATAGTCCATGTCATCGACTTCGAAGAATCATCCTGTAATGTCGAAATCATCTCGACCAGGATAGGTTCTGCTGTTTTGGCATTGGCCCAGATGGTAATATCGTTTTGAAACATTTTGTCCTCTTGGAGGACCCTGAATCCCTCGGCAGTCTGTCCATCTATATCTCTTTTGCCGAGTTTTTCCTCTGTGCCGTCCCGGAGATTCCAGAGATTATTAATGGGTTTGGTGCATAGAGCGATAATTCCAACCGCGCCGGCGTACTTTTCGGGATCGTAAACTTCATCGAACATATACGCTGCTTTTAGTTTGTGGAAGATAAACAGATTTTTGCCCTCTGAGGTATTTATAATCGAAGAAATTTTTCCCAGACCGGTCGACGTGTCAAACCGCATTCGGCCCGGCTCCAACACCATCGCGTGCACGGTTGTGGAAGCTTGTTCCTGTGTAACAACAGTTAGATCAAATGTGTAGCTGGAACTGCGTATGTGTTTGAGGACATCGGCAAAAGCCAGGGTTGTTCGGCTAACAGAGCTAAGCAGGTGTATGCATATCAAAGCCGCAACGATTATGGCCGCTGCCGTTGCTAATTTTGTTATTTTGCTTTTCATGATTATTCTCCTGATATTCGGCCGGAAAGTAACCGATTTTTTTGAGCTTTCAAATGCTTTAATGGCATCGTTGAGTACGGCTTTGTCCACCTTGGTGTTGGTGTCAATGTCTATATTTTTAATGAATTTTTCCAGGTTTTCAGCCGTTCTCATAATTTGGCCTCACTGTCTAAAATTGACCGCAGCCTATCCAATCCATAGCGGTATCGGCTCTGGATTGTACTGGTTGGAACTTCCTGCGATCTGGCGATTTCCCTGAATTTCATTCCGCCCTGCAGGTGCATAGATATTGCCTCTCGCTGCTCATACGGAAGCCGGGCCAGTGCATTGTTCAGTTGTTTTAATCGCTCGTTTTCAATAATCCATTGTTCCGGCCTCTTTGTGACCGAGATGACTGCTTCGGCCCTATCAAGGCTTGTTGTTTTGTGTCGCCCTCTTGAACTGTGCCAACTGCGGACGCGATTTACAATGCAGGTCGATAAGTAGCTTTTAAGGTTACCCCTGAGGTTCAACCTGCCGGCGGATTTTGCGAAGGCGACGAAACAATCGTGCACAATGTCTTCGGCAGCGGTTCTGTCGTTCAAGAGGCCGGAAGCCAGCCTGAGCAGATTATCTTTGTACTTTTCATAGATGCGGCAGAGGGCATCATTACTGCCGTGCTTAAATTTCCATACAAGCAGCTTGTCTTCTATCATCTAAATTCCGTACGCTTTATTTTAAACGAACGTCCGTCACCTGTAATACACTCGAACCGCCTATTTTAATCTAAATAAAATCATTTTTTTCAGTTTATTATAATAGACCATTGCTTAGTTATAGGAATATCCCTATCGGGAAATTAAAAAAGGCAGGAAAGTTGTAAAAAACCTGATTGTATCATTCTATCGCTCAGAGGCAAAAACCGGTCGAATCTGCCTTATCAACTCAATCAGCGGCGATTTTTTCGGTGTAGGCTCGTAAAGTGGCTACTTAAATCTGTCGATTTGCACAGCGTAGTAAATGATAGTTTTTCAGGTTTCAGGGGATATAAAATGAGTGAAACAACGGAGCGAAGAACAGAGCAAAGACTGCGTTATTATTGGCCCATCTGGTTCGCCGAGGATTTTAACGACGTCCTTTCACAGGGTCAGATGGTCGATATTTCCAGCAGGTGTGCGGCATTTACCTGTTACGATGATGGTAGTTGTCCCTACCTCGGTCAGTATATAACGACTCGCTTTAGTGTGCCTCGCTATGGCCCGGAAGATTCCTTTGATATGGCAGATTTTAGCCGCTCAGGTCATATTTCGCGGGTCGATGAGGTAAATAGTTATTTGCGACGAGTTGTGGTTCAGTTCGCCGAACCACTGCCTTTCAAGCCGGGCGAACAGGCTGACAGTGAAATCGAATCCGAAGAAGAGGATGTGCTTGAGACTGTAGAAATGTCGTAGCTATCCTCATCTGTGACCGGAGTTGCGCATCATATATGATGATGTGATACGGCATCTCGGGAAGTAATATTGGTGTATCATAATTACGTGCGGGAAAGATTGGAGAGCGAAAAGATACAGGGGCGGTTCTTACGAATCGCCCCTAAATACTTAGTAACACACCGTATTGAGTTTGTCTTTAAGTCGATTCTTTGTTTTCCTTGGGGGTGTTGTTTCCGTTTGAAGCCTTTTCTTTCAGATAGTACTTTCGATGTAGCAGTCCGCGAACGAGCATTCCGACACCTACGCCACAGAGAACCGCGAATATCAAAGCACCGACATGACTGGTATGCATAGGATTAAGAAAGGTAAAGCCAAGTCCAATGATAACCAACATAATTCCGGTGCTGACATATTTTATCCAGGCAGGGCCTGCCGGCTTGGGTTTTGGAGGTATTATTTCCGACAGTGGAGTGCCTTTTTCGATGGCCGCCATGATCTGTGTGTGTTCGAGGCGTTTCTTGAGATAGTAAATAACGCCGACAACGATGATTGGGCTGGATACACCCAATAGTACTATGAAAGCCGTAATGCCGTCCCAAATAATGTCCATTTTTTTCCTTTCGAATTTAAGTTAATGTTAATGAACTTTTTGCTATTTTATTTTTATTGAGCCGCTCTTTGTTTCCAAGTGCAGCTTTCCTTTTCCTTCACCGATTTTTCCCGTTAGTTTCTTTTTGCTGACCTCTCCTGTAATTGTTATAGGCAGGTTGGTATTTACTGAGCCGAAGCTGGTTGCCAGCTCGACCTGTCCTGAGAAACCGGGGGGTGCTACAAAGTCGATACTTCCGAATGAGGTAACTACGTTTGCGTTGATTTCGGCCGGAGCTGAGTCTGAACAGGCGATGTCTATGTTGCCGCTGTTTGACCTAGCTGTAAGAACGGCAGATGTTATCCGGCGGCAGGTTATACGTCCGAACGAAGTAAATATATCGGCTGTTTCTGAAGAAGCTTCCGTGAGATTAATATTGCCGCTGTTTGATTTTAGTGTAAGTGATTTACCCTTAAGTTCGCTGGAAGTAACAGAGCCGAAAGATGTGTGTGCACTGCAATTACCAAAGGCTGCCTTTGTGATCCCAATTTTACCACTGCTGGTTTTGAGCTCAATATCGCCGCCTGAGATATTATTGCAGTTGATAGAGCCGAATGATGTGTCCAGTGCGGCCGAACCCTTGATGTTTTCGGCGGTAATCGAGCCGCTGGATGTTTTTCCCTTCGCGTTACCGTAGATATTGGCCAGTTTAATCTTGCCAAACGAGCTTGAGCATTCGACATTGGTTTGCTTTGGGACGATTATTTCGTAGCTGACGCCGATTGAATATTCCTTTTTTATTTGAGGCTTTTTGGCCTTGACTGTTAAGGTTTTCTCGACGAGCTCAGTTTCAATTTTTACTTTTTCGGCTATTTCCTGAGCCTCCTCTTCGTTTGACGCCCCGGCGGAGATTATGGCGATTACATTACACTCGGCAACGTCAGCACCTGTAACTGTGATTGAGCCGAGGCTGGTTAAAGCCACGAGATTCGAGCCCGGGGCAAGAGGAACGCTGAGGTTTTCCGTCCTCTGATATTCGGCTTTTTCGATGTCACAGCCGGTGACAATCAACAGTGAACATATAAAAAGTCCGAAAGATAATGTTATCCAGTTTTTTTTGTTCATTTTCAGTTCTCCGGATTCTGTCCTTTTATAGTTGATTATTTTATTCTTACTAAGCCGTTGTTGGTTTTGAGGTAGACTTTGCCAACACAGCAGAGCTGGCCCGGGCTTACTATTTCCATAAGTCTCTTTTTGCTTGTCTTTGTGATTACAGTCAAGGGAAGGTCGGTTCTTATGGAGCTATTATGTGTCCATGCCGGTTTTAGATAAGAGTTGGTTTTCATCGTTTTATCTGCCTTAATTATTGAATTTCCTTTCTTTTTGGCTTTTTGTTGTCTTTTGCTGGTTAGTCGCAGGATTTGGGCGGCAGGTTTCAGAAAATACGATTTTTTCTTTGTTTTTATGATAAATATCTATGCTGTGAATTTTTTGCATATTTTTTATAATAGTGATGGAAAATCTGAAACATATTGGGTTTTCTTTTCGACTAACAATAGAAGGAGCCTTTTTTGGCAGAAGAAATATGGCAAAAACGGCAAAAGAAAAGGTGGTTACGACTGCTTCGCAGCGGTGACCATGAGGCGTTTGCCGGGTTCATTGAAAAATACAAAGAGACGGTTTTCCTGTGCTGTCGCAGATTAGGGTTGAAGGAGCATGAGGCAGAGGATGTGGCGAGTGAGACGTTTATGGCGGCTTACAGGGCGATAGGTCGGTACAGCGGCCGGGCGGAGTTGAGCACCTGGCTTTGGACTATAGCGTATCGTCAGGGAATAAATTATCTGCGGAAGAATGGAAAGCAAGGGCAGCTTGAAGCCGAGCCGGATGAACAGATTAGTGACAGCAGGGAGCAAGGGCCTGCTGCGGCGATGCAGGGCAGAGAAACAGAGAAAATCGTTTGGGATGCGGTCGAGCGGTTGCCTCGGCTTTGGTCTATGGCTGTCATATTGTACTATCGGGAAGAAAAAAGTGTCGTTGATATTGCAAAGATAATGCAAATAAAGGAAAATACCGTTAAGACATATTTGTTTAGAGGACGTGATAGATTGAAGCAGGTGTTAGCCGCAGCTTTTGAAAAGGATATTGATGATGGCCGGTAAATTAGATGACGACAAATTTGATGAGATGTTAGGAGAGTCTTTGCGGAGACATTCGGAGCCAGTGCCGGCTGACTTTACCGAGAGGATGTTAAGCCAGATTGAAAAAGCCGAGCAGCGGCGGATTTTGGCCCGTGTGGTTTGGCAGGAAAGGCTTTCTCTGGCGGGGTGTGTTGTATTTGGGATTCTGGCGGCTGTTGGGGTTGCGGTTTTTCCGGGCAGGATTGCGGGGGTCCTTCGAGGCATTGCGGCAGGTTTTGCGGAGCGTGGAGGGGCTTACATTGATGGAGTCAGCAAGTCTATATCGATAGAGGCTGTCAGGAGTGAGTGGCAATTATATATCATTTTCGCGCTGGTTCTTGGGTTCGCCGCTTATTGTGTTTTGGATATGTTAGTGGGCGAAAGGTTAAGGACAGCGTAAAGAGCAGGTGTGTGTGTTAAATGCGGAGGGTATTTCCACGGCAGTGATGTATCAGCTTCAGCTTTTATGGCGACGACGCATAATTAGGTAGACTACAACTGCTGTAACGATAATGATGAGCAATACTTCGTGTAGTCCTAAACCGAATACATAGCCAAGCATTACAATATCCTGTCTGATTTATTTTTAATATCATTCAAATATCAAAGGAAGTTTATCCAAATTGTCCCTTTGTGTCAAGCTTGTTCGAGAAATATCTCGCAACTCGTATTTTATAAAGCAAGCTTCGTCGGAGTTTGTATTATGGTAAGGTAGATGGATTAAAAAGTGATTTTGAAGTCTGTGTATTTAGGGTCTGGAGTTATTTCTTCTATTTTGCTCTCTCTTACATAGCCGGGGAATGAGTCCTTTATTTCCCGGATACAGTTGTCAATATTTTCCTCAGGGCCCTGTGCAAGCATCTCAACGGTGCCGTCGATACAGTTGCGGACAAAGCCGGTTAGCTTATAGCGATTGGCTAAGTGGAAGGCGGTAAAGCGAAAGCCGACACCCTGGACCCGGCCGACGAAAATTATATGTTTGGCAGTCTGGCTCATCTCGATACTCGATTTTTGATGCTCGATGCTCGATTCGGGCATCGAGTGTTTAAATATTAATCTTAAACAAGTCTCTATGCAAGGGAAGAAGTTTGAATGCGGGCAAGAGTGGGATAGATTAAGGTTCACTGGGAATATAAAATCGAGTATAATCCATTGTTTTGGAAGTGCTTGTTAATTATGGAAAGAAGGACAGAAAGACAGATAGAAAGAGACGAGCAGATTTATCAGCTTACCACGCTGGTTGCGGGGGATTTTTCGCTTCAGGAGGTGCTGGACAAACTTGCTGAGGCTGCAGTTAGGATAACCGGCGTGAAGGCGTGCTCGATACGCCTGCTGGACGAGGATGCCGGCGATTTGAAGATGCGAAGTACGTACGGCCTTAGCGAAGAATACCGTAACAAAGGGGTAGTTTCAAAAAGCGACCCGGTGGTAGAAGCTGCGTTTTCAGGAGAAGCGGTGGTTTTGGACGATATGCGTGTTGATGGGCGGGTGAAATATAAGGAGGCGACAATCAAGGAGGGGCTTGTCAGCCAGTTGACCGTTGCGATGAAGTTTAAGGGCAAGGCAATCGGCGTGCTTCGGCTTTACAGCCCCAAACCCAAGCACTTTGACGAGGATGATGTTGGTGTTGCCAGAGCGGTTGCTTCGCAGTGTGCTGCGGCTATAACAAACGCCAAGCTATACGCGGAAGCGATTGAAGGGGCGCGTATTGCCGAGCAGATGCGGTTGGCCGGGGTAGTTCAGCGAAGGATGATTCCTGAGAAGGCCCCGGTGCTGCCGGGTCTGGATATAGCTGCTGCTTATATTCCCTGCTTCGATGTCGGAGGTGACTTTTACAATTTTCACCGGGTAGGTGAGAACTGCTGCATTGCTGTGGTGATTGCTGATGTGATAGGCAAAGGGATTCCTGCTGCAATTATGATGAGCTCGTTCCGTGGTGCTGTGCAGGCTTACGCTGAAACTGAAGCGACCCAAAAAGGCGTACCCATAGAGATTATCAATAAAATCAATAAAATGGCATGCAACGAGTGCAGGGACGGCGAGTTTATTACGTTGTTTTTGGCAATTATTGATATTGAGAATATGACTATATCCTATTGCAATTGCGGACATCAGCCCACGCTGCTGATAAGAGAGGGTCAAGTTACGGAGTTGCGAAAGGGCGGACTTGTGCTCGGAGTCATGCCGGAAGCCGAATACGAAGTTGAAACCGTCGGATTAAAAGACGGGGATTGTTTGCTGTTCTATACCGACGGACTGATTGACGCGGCCAACTTTGACAGAGAATTCTGGGGTAGGGAAAGGATGCTCGAAGCGGCGAAGAAGTTTTCAGCAGGCTGTTCATCAGAACAAATGATTAAAAATATTCTGGGTTATAGAAGGCGGTTTGTGGGACTTTCCAGTCAGTGTGATGATACAAGTATTATCGTTGTCAGGGTTGATAAGACGGCAAAACCGGAGTCTGTGGATTAGATTAGCTTGTGAAATGTCGAGTTTGATAATTACAATCGATGGTCACGCCGCCAGCGGTAAGAGCACTGTGGCCAGGCTGTTAGCCGAAAGACTCGGAGTGAGTTTTCTTGATACCGGTGCGATGTATCGGGCTGTTACATTGGCTGCAATTGAGGCCGGTGTCGATTTGAACGATGAAGAGAAGCTGCTTGGTGTATTGGATAGTCGCAAGTTTCAGTTTGCCATTAGAGAAGGCAAGATGGAGGTTTTTATCGATGGAGTTGATGTTACCGAGCAGATACGTCGGCCGGAAGTCACGGCCAATGCCCGGTATATTGCATCGGCGGCGAAGCTGCGGGAGAAGTTGGTGGAAATGCAAAGGCAATTTGCGGCGAGGGAGAAAAAAATCGTTACCGAGGGAAGAGACCAGGGCACGGTGGCCTTTCCCGATGCAGATGTAAAGTTTTATCTGACGGCTGATGCGGCCGAGAGGGCGAAGAGAAGGCAAATTGAACTGAGAGCTAAAGGCGGTATTGAGAATCTTGAGCAAATACAAAATGCCATAGAAGAAAGAGACAAAAGCGATGAGGACAGAGCAGTCGGACCTTTGAAGCCGGCTGAAGATGCTATTGTTGTCGACACCACGGATTTGCGTATTGAAGAAGTTTTAGAACAACTTTTAAGTTTCGTTGAAGATAATGCCTAAAAAGAAACCAAAGATGAGATGGTTCCGGTTTGCACGTGTTTTCTGCAGGATTTTTTGCAAACTTTTTTTTCGGATGCATGTTTACGGGAGTGAAAACATCCCCGAAGAGGGCGCTTTTGTGCTGGTTAGTAACCATCAGAGCTATCTTGATCCTGTATTTTGCGGGGTACCTTTGGAAAGAACTTTGTATTTTCTTGCCCGTTCTTCACTCTGGAAAAACAGATTTTTCGGTCGGTTGATTTCTTCGGTCAATACTATACCTGTCAATCTGGGCAAGACCGATTTGTCTGCAATGAAGAAAGTGATCGGTAAACTTAAAGAGGGCTGGGGTGTATGTCTTTTTCCGGAAGGTACGCGTACGAGGGACGGGAAAATTACGCCGTTCAAGCCCGGCTTTAGCCTTCTATGCAGGCGGGGAGGGGCGGCGGTTGTGCCGGTTATGATTGACGGCGCCTTTGAATGCTGGCCGAGGCATAAAAAGATATTTTCACCCGGCCCAATTGAGCTATACTACGGTAAAGCCATAACGGCAGAACAGGTCAAGAATATGAGCGACCGAGAACTTGCGGATGTGTTAACCGCTACGCTGCGCCGGATGCAAACGGAAAGCCGGATAAAGCACGGCAAAGAGCCGTATAGTTATTGATGATTTTTTTCCTTGTATTTGCTCCTATTGCCGAAAAGAATTTTACCTGCTAAAATGACGCTTGACCAAACATTCTGTTGAGGGTATCCTTGTTCTCCAATCGCTAATAAAAATGTGTGGTGTTTTATTTCATTATTTAGCGATTGAGGGCGGTTTTTGAAGTTGGGTGGGGACAGGAAAAGGTTTTTTATAGAATCGAAATATATTGAAAGGCGGCAGCATTGAGTTTTTCAATATTCGTATTAAACGATTTAATATTATTTTCAAATAGTGGAGGACTATGAAATGGTCGAATCTGAGAAAACTAAAACAGCAAGTAAAAGCCGAAAGCAAATCAGCCGTCGTAGATTTATTGCAAGTGCCGGCGCGACGGCACTGTCATTTACGGTGATTAAGTCCAATCTTGTTCGCGGGACAGAAGCCAACACGAAGGACGATTTGGGGATAATCGGCTGCGGGGGCAGGGGGACATGGATAACCGGATTGTTTGCACAGCACGGTGGATATAATATCGTGGCGGTGGCAGACTACTTCCAGGACAGGGTCGATAATTGCGGCGGCAAATTTGGTGTGGACAATGCACGGCGTTATCCAGGCTTATCTGGTTATCGTAAACTGCTGGACAAGGTGGGCGCGGTGGCGATTGAAAGCCCGCCTTATTTTCACCCACAGCAGGCCGCTGATGCTGTGGATGCAGGTTGTCACGTTTATGTTGCCAAGCCGATTGCCGTAGATGTTCCCGGCTGTCACAGTATCGGTGACAGCGGTAAGAAAGCCAGGTCCAAAAAGCTTTGTTATCTTGTTGATTTTCAGACCCGCGCCGACAAGTTTTACCTTGAGGCGCTTAAACGTGTTCACGACGGCGCCATTGGCCAGTTCGTATTTGGCGAGGCGATCTATCATGCAGGCTGTCCTTTCGGGCGTATGTACGAGACGTGGCGGAAAGACCCGGATGATTCGGAGAATCGTTTGCGGGCATGGGGACTGGACAGGATACTATCCGGTGACATTATTACAGAGCAGAACATTCACACGCTTGATGTAATGAACTGGATAATGGATCAGGAGCCGGTTTACGCGGTGGGAACAGGCGCAAGAACGGTGCGTCCCGTCGGTACCTGTTGGGACCATTTCACACTTCTTTTTGAATATCCGAACAATGTTGGTATTACGTTCAGTTCGAGGCAGATGGATGGGCACGGTACTCAGCCCGAAGGAATAAGAAATCGAATGTTCGGCTCGAAAGGCGTTCTCGAGACCGAATACGGTGGACAGGTAATCATTCGCGGAGAGAATTTCTATCGTGGCGGCAGAAGCCCCGGCATATACCAGGAAGGTGCGGTGACCAATATCGCGACGTTCCATAAGAGCATTACCGAAGGAAATTATGAGAATCCGACTGTAGCGCCGAGTGTTCGCAGTAATCTTATTACAATACTCGGTCGCACTGCTGCTTATGAGGGGCGCAAGGTTACATGGAAAGAGATTATTAAAAGCAAAGAGAAACTGGATGCAAACCTTAAAGGTTTGAAAGCATAAGCAAATAAGTTGAGCGTGAAATTATTCGGTTAGTTTTTGTGGAGTGCTCTATTAAATTTCTCTTGTTTATGGAGGTATCGAAGTGAAGTATTCAGGTATGACCCGTCGTGAGATGATGGTAAATGGCGCCCGTGTTGTCGCGGGACTTGCGCTGACTACATCATGTCGCTCATTAGGGCCTTTATCGGGCGGCCGAGGTTTCAAGATTGGTGTTTGTGACTGGACGATAGGCAAGAGGACCAATCCTGCTTCGCTGGAGATGGCCAAGCGGCTGGAACTGGATGGTGTACAGGTGGATTTTGGCAGTGGGCAAGATAACCTGCCTCTGTGTAATCCCGAGCTGCAAAAGAAGTTTCTGGAA
>SMTZ1_10001912_pt1 | contig 23105 bp, 21 predicted proteins | sample DeeMarSWOR136_30_FD_25667 | JGI IMG/M metagenome (IMG submission 25667) | reverse complement strand
TGCTGCACTCGATTCACTGACCACGCTCTACAACGATCATATAACAAAATATCATAAAGGCAAGGCAACTGCACCGAAACCACCTGCACCGAAAAAAGTTGTTAAACCACCTACACAGAAATAAGGAGGAAAGATGAAACGGATACTAGGCTTTACATTTGCATTTGTTGCTCTTCTTATTTTGGTTGGATGTGGTGAAGAAGCAGCACTTGATACACCAGATGTTGATTATGCAGTCACTGATAATGGAGCAACGCTTGAACTTTCCTGGGTGGAGATCGCAGATGCTGATGGATACTATATTTATGCAGACGATGTCGCCATTGATACCATTGATGATCCAGCGACTACTACCTTTGATGCAACTACACCTGCAGCCGTATACGGTGTACAGGCTTATGCTGGTGAAGATGTAAGTGAAATAGATGAGATTGATTGCACGCCTGTAGAAACTCAAAACATAACAGTTTATAGTCTTATGGACCCAGACACTAGTCATCATAGTGCAATTCAGTTTACGACCACTGGTAGTTGTGTAACCTTGGCAGTTGTGGTAGCTAATTACGCAGATATCGATTTTTGGTTCAACGATAGTGTCCCTACTCACGGACCTGTAGATATTGTGTCTCCAGGCGACCATGCACCAACTCCATATAATTCTGAAGATAATGCCTCAGCAAACTGCGGAACTGACTACGATGGATTGGATATTACAACTGCACCTGGCGGTTATTCAACACAAACTGCAGTAGCAGATCAAGCAGTATATTCACTGTGGGTAGATCCTAATGCGAATGGCTGGGATGCGCAAAATGATTATTTTGCCAAAATGAAAGTCGAAAGTCTTACTGGCGGTGGACCATACACCATTACTATCACTGTTGCCTATCAGACGATCCCTGGTCTCCGCTGGGTTGTAACGCAGTAGAATAATTACTGTTTTGTTTAAAAAAGGCGGGCGTGAGCCCGCCTTTTTTTCATCATGTCAGGCTTCCAAACCCTTCACCTTTTGTCCTTCATTATTTTGATCCTTCTCCTTTTTCTCTAAAGCACTATCCACTATCAATATTACTCTCTTAAAGCATCCCAGGTCTTGTCATTACGAGCCCGCTGCAAGCGGGCGTGGTAATCTTGTGAGATTGCTTCGTCGCTTCGTTCCTCGCAATGACAAAGCTTTTATAACGGTGGAGAATGCTTCTTACTTCATTATTTAATTGACTTAACTCGATCTTAAAGTATAATATTTATCATGGAGGCGTAATAGGTAAGCCTTCATAAAAAATTCCTCCCCCTTGACGGGGGAGGGTATGGGTGGGGGTGAATAATCATTAAAGTTATCACCCTCCCTTCTATTCCCTCCCATCGAGGGAGGGAAATGTGAGAAAAATTATAAAATAGCTAAACTATTACAAGGAGGTAAGATGAAAAAATTATTGATTGTTCTTTGTTTATTATCAATATATGCATATGGACAATGTCTTTCTGGACCAATCAGTACAAGAGTCGGCATAAAAACCGGTTTGGTCTTTAACAGTTATAAATCCGATGGGGAGGATTTTTCAGGAACAGGACTTCTCATTGGTCTGGGCATGGGTACTGATATCTTTGGTTTTCTCGGTATAGATCTAACGCCACAGTATCGCTCAACTGCTTTTAGCCATTATTATCAAACGGCATTTGTGCCACATACAAAAACATATTCCTACTCAAACGTATATTTCCCCGTAGAAATATCATTGAAAGCGGGTTTTATCCCCCTAGTCTCGCCGTATATAGGTCTTGGCATGGCAGGAAATATCCGGTTAACAGGTACGGAAAGCACTGAATTTGATGATGGCACTTCGATCAACACAGAACTCGGAGGTGGACAAGCGAGTATTTTTGTAATCCTAAAGTCTGGAGCAGAAATAAAACTGATCAAATTCAGGATTTCACCTGAATTCTCCCTGAACCTTAATTCTGCAGCAGATGATGTCAATACATCGCAGACCGAAGAGGAAAATCTAGATATCCACCTCTCCCTTGGTTTCTACTATTCTCCTTGATTACATGAATATATGATGTTTGAGCGGCTTTTTACCCGCCTTGACTCCTCTCCACTTTTTCTTGCGACATTCCTTAATTATTCCCCTCCCTTGATGGGAGGGGATGAAGGGGAGGGTGTATTATCTCGCCTGATTGTCTCAATCACACGATCGATATTATACAACACTTCGTTATTCCAGAACCTCAATACTCTGCAACCTTGTTTGATGAACCAGGCATCGCGCCTTCTGTCAGGAATACATTGATTGTGCTGTCCTTCATCAATCTCGATGATTAATTTTAGGCTCAAAAAAAAACGAAATCCACGATATACCGACCGATCGGTTGTTGCCGACGAAACCTTACGCCCAATTGCTTGCGATTGATTCTATGCCATAATTTCCGCTCTACCTTGGTCATTATCCTTAAACCCTGGGTATAGTCAGGGCGTGACAAGGCTGAAGACATTGACTATCACCCCCTCCTTAATCCTCCCCCATTAAGGGGGAGGGAACAAAGAAACTCCCGCGTCAAAGGCAGAATATTTTCATGGTAACAACAATCAATTTTCTTTACAACGTCCATTCTATAGAACAGTGTGTAATTTCAAGACCAAAAGTGAAGAGGAGTCAGTCATTAAATTAGTTGACTTAACGCCATCTTGAAGTATAATACCTATCATGGAGGAAGTATGAGACGATTACTGATTGGTTTTTGTTTATTATCAATCTATGCATATGGACAGTGTCTTTCTGGACCACTGAGCACACGAGTTGGCATCAGGGCTGGCCTCGTTTACAGCTCATTTGACCCAGAAGACAGTGATAGAGATTTAGACGGTATAGGGCTTCAATTCGGACTCGGTATGGGAACAGACTTCATGAATATGTTGAGTATCGAGTTGATACCACAGATCCGCACCACCTCTTTTGGCAGAACAGATGAAACGATTATTGGAACGATAAAAACAACATTTTCATATACCAATATTTATCTACCTGTGCTCGTTTCTATTAAGGCGGGAACGTTACCTTTAGTTAATCCCTACTTAGGCATTGGCTGCGGTGGTAATTTCCAAATCAGCGGTAATCTGCGCATTGAGACCAATGGATCAGCAGTTGAATATGAAATTGAAAGTGATGACAGAGAAAATGATCTCTTTCTAATAGGCGCACTCGGTGCTGATATCAAGTTGGCAAATATATTAATTGTACCTGAACTATCTCTCAATTATAATCTCACAGCAGACCTTCCTAATGAAAATAATCCAAATTTGAGTGTTAAAGGAAATAATATTGATTTCCATTTTTCAATAGGTCTGTACTATTCTCCATAATACAATGCGTGAATACGGCATTGACATCGGATCAGTAAGCATAAAGCTTGCTGAATTTGAAAACGGCAACATTGTAAATACAAAATACATCAAGCATCGAGGTAATCCATACAATCTTCTTTTCAGGCTCCTCAAAGAAATAGCACAGATTGACAGATTAATTATCACGGGCAGTGATTCAAAATTCCTCGGTAAAATTCTCGGAGCCTTGTATATCAATGAAGTTGAAGCAGCGGCGCATGGCGTATTGCATTTTCATCCCGAAATAAAATCAATAATTGAAATTGGCGGTGAAGATTCCAAATTGATAAATATCAATAATTGCAGCATAAAAGATTTCGCCTCAAATACAATATGTGCAGCTGGAACAGGAATCTTTCTTGATCAACAATCCAGAAGACTTTGTTATAAGATTGAGGAATTTGGCCAAGTAGCATTGCGTTCAAAGAATCCAGCAAGAATTGCGGGTCGTTGCTCAGTATTTGCTAAAAGCGATATGATTCATCTTCAGCAGATAGGAACCCGCCCTGAAGACCTCATTGCTGGACTATGCTTTGCACTGGCAAGAAACTTTAAAAGCGTGATTGCAAAAGGCAAAAATATATCCACACCTGTGGCCTTCGTAGGCGGTGTTGCCGCAAACAATGGTATGGTTAAAGCATTTCAACAGATTCTCAACATAGCGAATGATGAATTAATAATACCAAAATATTACAACTGCATAGGTGCCATTGGTGCTTTACTGAAAGCAAGAGAAATTTCTAGTCCAACCGCATTTAAAGGACTCAAAGATTTCGAAAACTGGTTATCAAAACCGAAAATTGTCAAGCGCTTGGCACCCCTTAACGGTCACGAAGAATGGTCTCCATCAATCATATCGACCCCACCTAAGCAAAAAATAGAAGCATATCTTGGCGTTGACGTTGGCTCTATTTCTACAAATCTTGTATTAATCGATGAAAATACGAATGTTCTTGCCCGCAGATATCTTTGGACAAAAGGTAGACCAATTGAGGTCGTGCTTCAAGGATTATCAGAATTAAAGGAAGAGATCGGCGACAAAGTTGAAATCATCGGCACCGGAACAACAGGATCAGGCCGTTATTTGAGCGGTGAATTTATCGGGGCTGATATAATAAAAAACGAAATTTCTGCGCAGGCACGTGCTGCAATCGAAATCGACCCTGATGTCGACACAATTTTCGAGATTGGTGGTCAAGATTCCAAATTCATCAGTCTCCGTAAGAAAGCAATAATTGATTTCGAAATGAATAAAGTATGTGCAGCTGGAACGGGTTCATTCTTAGAAGAACAGGCACAAGTACTTGGTGTCAATCTAAAAGATTTCGGCGACCTTGCTCTCGAAGCACAATCTCCGATAAATCTTGGCGAACGTTGCACAGTATTTATCGGTTCTGAAGTGATTCATCATCAGAGCGATACGACAGAACGTAAAAATCTGCTCGCCGGACTTGGTTATTCAATTGTCTTCAATTATCTCAATAGAGTAGTAAATGGAAAAGCTATTGGCAACAAAATATTCTTCCAAGGCGGTGTTGCCGCGAATAAAGCTGTTGTTTCAGCATTTGAACAGGTTTTAATGAAAAAAATACATGTCCCCACAAATTATGATATTACAGGGGCTATTGGCATTGCCCTCTTGACCCGTGAAGCAAATATAAAAAAGACAAGATTTAAAGGATTCGACCTGGCATCTAAGAGCTATAAATCTTCAACATTTATATGCCAGCATTGTAGTAATGAATGTGAGATCAACAAAATTGTCATTGAGGGCGAAGAAAATCCCATACATTATGGTGGCAGATGCGGGCGTTATGAAGAAAAAGACAAGAAAAGAAAACACGATTTACCTGATTTCTTTCGTCTCCGTAACGAAATATTCTTTCAAACAAATACCGTAGACGGTATTGAAATAGGTATTCCAAGAAGTCTTATATTTTATGAATTGTTTCCTTTTTTCTACAAATTTTTAACAGAACTCGGTTTTAATCCTGTTCTCTCGGAGCAAACAACACGCAAGACTATCGAACTCGGCACTGAGATTTCTGTTGCTGACACATGCCTTCCTGTTAAAATAGCTCTGGGGCATATCAGCAGCCTATTGAATAAAAACATAAATAAATTTTTCATCCCAAGCGTGATTTCGATGTCGCCCAAAGACGATAATTTCAGTCGTTGCTTTGTCTGTCCCTATGTACAGACCATCCCATACCTGGCAAAGGCGATCTTTGGTGAACGAATCGAGGTTTTCTCACCCTATGTCTATTTTGACCGTGGCAGGGACGGTGTTGAAGAATCACTCATCAGTTTTGCTCAACAATTCGGAAAGACCAAAAAAGAAACAAGAAGAGCGATAGTTCTTGCGAAACAGCATCAGGCCAAAATTCAAGCGCAAATAGAAGCTATAGGTAGAAATGTATTGAACGAAATTAAAGATTGCGCTTTTGTAGTATGCTCGCGACCATACAATGGATACGATTTAGGGATGAATCTTGACTTGCCAAAAAAGATCAGAGATCTTGGTATTCCATCAATACCGATCGATTTCATACCTTTTGATTATAGTCCCCTCCGAGAAGATTTTCATAATATGTATTGGCATTACGGTCAACGTATATTGGCTGCTGCAGAGGCGATCCGCAAAAATGAAAAGCTGTTTGCCGTATATCTATCGAATTTTTCCTGTGGTCCTGACTCATTTCTAACTCGATTTTTCAGAGAGAAACTCGGCGAAAAACCGTTTCTCTTCATCGAGATTGACGAACATTCAGGTGATGCCGGATTCATCACGCGATGCGAAGCGTTTTATGACAGTATTAGAGGAGGAAAACATATAAGCAAATCGCGAAGAATAAAAGCGAAAAGCGAAATAAAAAAAGAAAAAATAATCTATATTCCTAACATGTGCGATACAGCAAAAGCTTTAGCAAGTGCAATGAGATATAGCGGTATTGCTGCGGAAGTACTTCCGCCACCCGATGAAGAATCGATAACGATCGGTAGACAATTCACTTCTGGACGTGAATGTTTTCCGGCAATTCTGACTGCAGGTGATATGGTAAAAAAAATTAATGCGCCTGATTTTGACTCGAAGAAAACTGCATTTTTTATGGCGCAGGGATCAGGCCCATGCCGTTTTGGCCAATATTACAGACTTCACAGAATAATCCTTGATGAATTAGGTTATCCAGATATACCTATTTATGCACCGAATCAAGGACCCAGTCTTTTTGATGATTTAGGACCAATGGGGCTTAAATTTCTCACATCAGCCTGGGATGCAATCTGTGCGGTCGATGCCCTTGAAGCAAAATGTCGCACGTTAAGGCCATATGAAAAAAATCCCGGGACAACAGATCGTATCTATGAAGATGCATTAAATAGACTTTGCAGTCTGGTTGAGGAAGGGAAAAATATAATCAGCTTTCTGAAAAAAGTAAAAGAAAAGCTCAATGCAATCGAAACATACAAAGATGTCAAAAAACCTAAGATCGGCATTGTTGGAGAAATATATGTACGTTCGCAGAAATTCAGCAATAATTTTCTAATAAAAAATCTTGAAGAACTGGATTGCGAAGTAGCAATGCCTTCGATTGCTGAATGGTTCTTCTACACAAACTTCACGCGTATCAGAAATTGCCTTTGGTTCCGTCAGTATCGCAGAGCAATTTTCACGAAGGTTTTTAATAAATATATGACCTGGCGTCACAATAAAATCTTCAGTATATTTGGACTACCATCAGAGGCGGGAATAATAAAATTGCTAAACCATGCAGAAAAAATACTGCATCCATCTTTCGAAGGAGAAGCCATACTTTCTTTAGGTAAAACAATGGAGTTCATTAAAGAAAATGTCTCCGGTGTTATCAATGTAATGCCTTTTACCTGCATGCCGGGCAATATTGTCACAACTTTGTATAAAAGCATAAAAGATAAATACCCAGATTTTCCGCTCTTTGTACTATCTTTAGATGGCTTAAATCATGCGGTCGACTCAATGCGCCTCGAGACCTTTGTCAGTCAAGCAAAGAGCGATAGTAAATAGATTATTAATGCCGTTAACGCACTGCTGCCCATATCGTACAACTCCCAACGATCAGTTGGAATTTCTTTCGTCCTTGACACTATAGTAATTGTAATTATAATTGTAATAATAAAAATGGAGGTATTATGCGCTATTTTAAATTAGCGGTACTATTAATCTGTGCTTCTGTTCTTATCTTAGGTTGTCCAAGAAAACCAGTGGTACAACCTGTCGAAGAAGTTCCGGAAGAAATACCTTATGAAGAGGTTCAAATACCTGAAGAAATCCCCGAGATACCTAAAAAGCCAGAATTTATCTTAGAACGAATCTTCTTTGATTTCGATAAATCTGATATTAGAGTGGATGCTGCAGAGGGGCTAAAAAGGAATGCAAATATGCTTAAATTGTACCCTGATGTGAGAGTAACCATCGAAGGGCATTGCTGCGAAATAGGCACTGCTGAATACAATCTTGCACTTGGCGAACGCCGAGCCAAGGCAGCGCGCGATTATCTGCTCATGTTAGGGATAACTCCAGACCGTCTCTCAACAGTGAGTTACGGTGAAGAGAAACCTCTTGATCCATTAAATCTGGAGCAGAATCGAAGATGCGAATTTGCCGTGCAATAAGATAACGAATGCGAAACGCGATTTGACAAAAATACGAAAAACTCTCTTTTCTGTTGCCACTATATTATTGATATGCTTATTCACTCAATCAAACTGTCTTAGCTTTCGTAAGCTCAGTAATTATAGTTGGCAGTTAGATAGTCTACGATACTACATCGCAAAATTTGATAGTGTGCTCGAAAATCATGGTGAAGAAATAGCAAATCTGCGTATTGATTTCTACACAAAATCGAATGAATTGAGTGATAAAATCGAAATGTTAAATTCAAGACTCAGCGATACTGAAGCTCAATTAACCTATATTAATGAAAAACTCGGATCAAAACGGAAAGCACCTGCTGATTCAGAAGACATCTCAAAAATCAGTCCTGAGGCCAGATTGCTCTATGAATCAGCCTATTTAAACTATGTCAAAGGTAATTATGTCGAAGCGATCAATGGCTTCCAATCGTATCTAAAAATAGTACCGGATTCTCCACTATCTGACAATGCGGTTTACTGGATCGGTGAATCTTACACGGCAATGGGCAAAAGCCAAAATGCCGTAAATACGTTTCAGGAATTGATAAACAGGTACCCAGAAAGTAGCAAGAGACCAACGGCACTGTACAAAATGGCAATTATTTACGAAGAGACTAAAGATATAAAAACAGCAAATTTTTATTATAAACAAATAATCAAAGACTTCCCCAATTCTGCTGAAGCTGCGCTTGCAAAAGATAAACTGAAATAATAGCAATTAAATAGTTCTGTGATTAAAAATAAATACGAATTCAATGTGTGCATTTGAATAGGCGGAGTAGCGCATGAACATCTTTAGAATATTCCTTGAATCAAGTATAGCTGCACAAATTATAATGGCATTACTAGCCATCTTTTCTATCTGGTCTTGGGCAATTTTTTTCAAAAAATTGCTCGACTTCTCAAAAGTGCAAAAGTTTAGCAAAAGATTTCTTTCATCGTACCGATTTCATCGGAAATTAAAAGAATTAGAAAATATGGGATCGTTACTTAACGATAATCCGTACGGTAGAATTTTAAGAAGCGGTACCGAAGAATTCAAAAAATTGAAGAAAAGCAAAATTGCAGATTCCAGTAATCCAGATGATAGAAAACAAAACGCCAAAGCAATGAATGAACTTTCTGATAATATACGACTGGCAATGGAAAGAGCAAGGATTACCGAAATTTCAGATTTGGAAACGTCGCTACCGGTGCTCAGCACATTTGTCAGCGTCAGTCCATTTCTTGGGTTGCTGGGTACAGTCTGGGGAATCATGGAGGCTTTTTTGGATATACGAGCTCGAGGATCAGCCCATATTACAATTGTTGCTCCAGGTATCTCTGATGCGTTAATAACAACTGTATATGGCCTTCTCGTAGCCATTCCGGCACTTATATTCTATAATATATTCAGAAGTCGCGTAAATAATTACGATTCTGATTTGACAAAGTTTATCAACGAAGTCTTTGCTCGACTCCGAAAAGATCTACTACATTGTGAAAACTAAAGATCTAATTTCTGAAATTAATATCACTTCTTTAGCTGATGTCAGTATTACATTGCTCGTAATATTTATGATCACGGCACCAATGATGATTCCCGGTATTGATGTCAACCTACCCAGGACAGACGCCTCATTACCACATGATGAAGAAGGAATAACGGTTTCAATAAAGGCAAACGGTGAAGTCTACATTGATAGTGATGAAGTAGGCATAGACGATTTTGAGAAAAGTCTTAAAAGAAAATTGGAAGGTAAACCGCCTGGTATTATTGTCTATTTGCGTGCAGATGAGAAGGTTGATTATGGATATGCTATAGAGATCGTGGGGAAAATAAGAAATGCTGGTGTTAAAGAATTAGGTCTGGTTGCAGAGATACCTCAAGAATGAATCGTTTCTATCTTTTTTCAAGTCTATTACATGTTTCAGTATTCATTCTTTTTGTCATTATTGGAAGAAGTAGCGTAAAACCGATACCGTCTTATGAAGTGTATAAGGTCAGCATTGCGCCTTTACCGCAACCAAAAATAATAGATGTTGAAGAACCTGTTGAGGAAAAGATAGAACAAGAAATAAAACAGGAAGTCACGAAAGAAAAAGCTCCGCCCAAATCGGATGCAAAACATGAAAAGAAAACTAAAGAGAAGTCTGAAAAAAAAGCGAAAAAAGGTCTACCAGATATTAAACCTCAAATCTACACCGGAAGCGGCAGAGGATTTACCTACTCATACTATCTCAATATTCTATTAAACAAGATCAACAAGAATTGGCAAAATCCATTTAAGGGTAAGGATATCGTTTTGAAAAGCATTGTCTATTTCGAAGTCGATAAGAATGGAAAAATATATAATGTAAGGCTTGAAGAAAATTCAGGCGATCAAATATACAATGAAACAACAATTCGGGCAGTTACACTTACAAAAAAATTACCTCCTCTACCTCAGGAATTTTCTGATGATTATTTAAAAATCCATCTTGAATTCCTGACTGCGCAGTGAACGTGAATAAGAATACCAGAATATCAGGATATCAGGAAGAAGAACATCAAAGGATCAGGGCACCAGGGGCTATTATTCCCTGGTATCCTGGTTTCCTGATAGACACAATCTGATAATCTGATGTCCTGATTACCTTATATCAATAATGAAGTACTGCAAGAGTCGCAACACGCTTTGCTTATCACTAGTTCTGCAACTAATTATCTCTACAGCCCTTTTCGGTCAGGAGTTATATCTCCGACTCACTGATTATGGTGGCGGCAAAATTAATATTGCGGTTGAGCCATTTACCACGCGAGAGATCTCTTATGAATTGATCACCAAAATTAAAAATATAGAGAATATTATAAAAAATGATTTAGAATATTCACTGTATTTTAGTATATTTTCAGATACCTCTTTATTTAGCGATTTGGATAATCAGGCGATCATATTAAAGGGTAATGGAGCAGATTCTGTATTATCAATTGTGTGTGAAGATTTTGCCTCTCGCGAGAAAATTGTAGAAAAAGATTATGAATTAAACGATAAACTAAGAGCAGTTGCCCATAAAATAGCCGATGATATTGTTGAATTTTTGGTCGGAGAAAAAGGAATCGCTTCAACAAAAATTGCCTTTTCATACAAGACAACAAGTGGCAAAGAATTGGCTATGATAGATTATGATAGCTTCAATTTCACACCCCTCACAAAAAACGGCAGATTCAATCTCTTTCCTTCCTGGGCACCTGATGGCGGAAGAATTCTTTTTTCAACTCATGCGAAGGATCGTTTAAATATATATCTGTTTGATTTAGTAAAAAAACAGATTACTGCAATTTCCTCATTTCGTGGTTTGAATTTCGCTCCTTGTTGGTCTCCTGACGGTTCAAAAGTCTGCTTGAGTCTAACAAAGGATGGTAATGCAGAAATTTATCTACTAGATCTAAAGAATAAGAAATTAAACCGTTTGACCTATAACCAAGCCATTGATACTTCGCCCGCATTTTCGCCTAATAGTCGTGAAATTGCATTTGTATCAGATCGAAGTGGAAATCCACAAGTTTATGTCATGGACATACATGGGGGTAATGTTCGACGCCTTACTTACCACGGGAGCTATAACACTTCTCCAGCGTGGTCTCCACGCGGTGATATTATTACTTATGTTTCTCGTGAAGAAGATCTCTCTCAACAGATCTATGTCACTGATCCGTATGATTTTTCTCCTATACGCTTAACCTTCGATGGCAATAATGAAGAACCATCCTGGTCTCCAGACGGATTACACATTGTATTTACTTCAAATCGAAGTGGACGCTATGAACTCTATACAATGAACTGGGATGGCTCTAGGAAACGTAAACTAACAGATGGGGTTATTGCTTATGCTCCTGATTGGTCACCGATAGCAAAGTAGAGACCATCACCTGATTATCTCACACTCATCTGGCAATCTTTCCATCTTGCTGCCCCAATAGGTGTCTCCACAGTATGCAGCATCCAATACATAATACCTGTCACCTGTGTAAAACCCACCTTGCCGTAATAAATTTTCTGCTTCGCTTGTCTGCGGTCGTACCCCTAAGGCTAAGTGATTAGGCCAACTTATAAATATTATATCATCATCATCATAATCGAGCACTGCGGAAAGCAAACAATACAAGAATACGCTTCGTCCGTCGCAATCATTCTGTCCCTCCATCAATTGTATGCTTATGCTTCTAATGGATTGTTTGCTATCATATATAAAAACACTCTCTGACTGGCAAAATTTGTAAATGAAATTTATCTTATCGTACTCTTGAAAATCATCTACTAGTAATTTAAGTTTTCTCGCCAAATTAATATTTTTTAACTCTTCGATTCCAGAGGCAATTGTGCCAAAAAGACTTGGAGGTAAATTTCTGGTCCACTCAATCTGCTCTTTCGGTATAAACACTTTAACAGTATATTCTTTGTCTTGATAATACCATCTAAGTTCTTTCTCGTGAAAGGAATCAGCGAAGTTTGGCAGAGTTGTGATCAAAGGTATCGGTTTGAGATCAGAACGTTTTGAGCCAATACTTTTATACCTCGGGGCTGGTGCATCCAGCTTCAATTCACCTACAGGAGTGTAATCATCAAATTCTTTGAGATAATAGCCCTTGCGGTTTTTTTCGACCCAGCTACCTCTCCTTACTTTCCAATTTTCAGCCAAATTTATGCCAAGATAACATTCGTTTTCATCATAAAAGCATAAAACATCCCACCCCAGTTTTTGCATTATTGCACATGTGGCAAGTGCACTACTTTTTATATTACTCTTTCTTTTTAATAAAATCTCACCAAGGGAGCTGATTTTCGTAAGTTTTCTATCGTTCATATTTGAAAAATATCTAATAAAAAAAATAATTATCCCAAGAGGATTATCTCTGATTCCTGCCTGTAAGAATGTCGAGTCCCATGATATCGTCATTGAATCGGTAATCTGACTATATGATTTATTAAAAACTTGATTTTCATAATCTAATGATGTTGTTAGAAATGCAAGATCTACATTATTTTGTGCTAAGATGAATTTGTTGATCGCCGTATAAAATATGACACAAAAGATAATACTGATAAGCCAAATGATTTTCTTCATTCGATAAAACGCGACGGTCTATCGCAATTGGCCTTTGCAAAATGTCGCAGGTAGAAATAGCTCTTACAATTAAGAAAAATTATAGGAATCCTCTTTTATATCTCGCTCCATACTCGCCCGTAATTGTTCACGAGCGACAAGATAAGACATACTAAATCTCGACATCCTTAGCCTATTGTTCCTTTTTGCTTAGACTTCCAATTTTCTCTTCTAAATCATCAATTTTCGCCCTCAATTTTTCCTTCTCTGCTTTAGAGATCTTTACTCTCACACGTACCAAAAGGAAAATGACTACACCAATCAAGATTATCTGAGGTATGACTATCAACATCCAGTCTTTTATTAAACCAAAAATTAATGTCAAAAATGCCAATATCAAGACCGATATTAAACCTTCAACCATATAACCTCCTTTTCTGCTTCGCAGAAAAACACGGATTCACACTGATATTGACGCGGATGCACACGGACTTTGATGTTTATCATTTGGCATTTGTAATTTGTCATTATTATTCTATTTACCCCGCACTATTTCTTTAACTCTCATGAGCCGCGTGAGGTCGCCCCTTTCTATTTCAGATAACTTTAGGTTAATAAATTTAATCGTCTCGTCGATAGATGGAATAAGAATATATTCAAGAGCATTTACTCTCCTCCGCGTCTTTTCGATTTCAGCGGAAAGAAGCTCCAGCGCTTTTTCCAATTCTGCTAATTCAAGAAGTCTCGAAATAAGGTGATCTATTTTAAGTAGTGCAAGGTCAAGATCGCCTGATGTGGTCATAAATCCATAGCCGATTAATCCTCCTGATATTTTTTTTGCAAATTTAGGTATTTTCAGATTCAGAATACGTTCTGTAGTATACTCAATACTTATTGATTTAGTTGTGGCTAAAAGGGCTTCGTCAGTTGTTTTCGGATCTTGCTTACTCGAAGCAAAGTAGAAATATCCAAACGCTCGTCTTAATTCATTTTCAATCACCAATCGTGTTTCTTTGATTCTATTTACTAATTCAAGAATTTTACGCATCAATTCGTCTTGTTTGTCTTTTAACAATTTATGACCACGACGGGCAATTACACCACGCCTCTTCAAACGCAACAGCTGCATCCTAGTCGGCGGTATATCGAGTTTCATAATTATTAGATAGCTGAAAGAAGGCTCAAAGATGGCTCACAGAAAGCTAAGAAGGTCACTAATGGCTGCCCTCTTATGCCATCTTCTGCCCTCTTATGCCTTATCATAATATTTCTCTAAATATTCGTCTCTCACCCTTTTCATTTCAGTCCTAGGTACTTGATGTAAAAGCTTCCATCCTAAATCCAATGTTTGTTCAATTTTTCTGTTATCGTATTCGCCTTGAGAAATATACTGCTCTTCAAAATTTTGAGAAAATTTTAAATAGATTTTATCTAAATCCGACAATGCCGCTTCACCAAGTATAACAGATAACTCTGCAGCCTCCTTCCCTCGAGCATAGCATGCGATTAACTGATTAAATAAATCTGCATGATCCTCACGTGTCTTGCCTTTACCTATCCCCTTGTCTTTAAGTCGAGAAAGCGACTGCTGAACATCAACGGGTGGTGCGATTTTCTTACGATAAAGCGAACGTGATAGAATTATCTGCCCCTCAGTAATATAACCTGTTAAATCAGGTATTGGATGTGTTTTATCATCTTCGGGCATTGAAAGAATTGGAATCAATGTTATTGATCCTTTTTTGTCTTTTATTCGGCCAGAACGTTCGTAGACTGACGCAAGATCTGTATAAAGATAACCGGGATATCCACGCCGACCGGGTATTTCTTTTCGAGCCGCAGAGATTTCCCGAAGCGCCTCTGCATAATTTGTCATATCTGAAAGCACAACGAGTATATGCAATCCTTTTTCAAAAGCCAAATATTCAGCGACAGTGAATGCAACACGTGGTGTTGAAACACGTTCAATCGCCGGGTCATCAGCTAAGTTTAGGAAAAGAACAACCCTTTCAAGCGCACCTGATTTAGTAAAATCTTGGATAAAGAAATTCGCTTCTTCAAATGTAATACCCATAGCGCCAAAAACTACTGCAAATTGTTCCTCAGTTCCAAGCACTTTTGACTGACGGACAATTTGGGCAGCAACGCGATTATGAGGAAGTCCTGAACCAGAGAATACCGGTAGCTTTTGACCACGCACCAATGTATTAATCCCATCAATTGAAGAAATACCAGTTTGAATGAATTCATTAGGATAGTCACGTGCGGTCGGATTTATAGGCGCACCATTTATATCAAGCATAGCCTCAGGTATAATTTCAGGCCCACCGTCTTTTGGTCTACCTAAACCATCGAATATTCTCCCTAGCATGTCAGTCGACACACCAATATGCAAGGTCCTGCTAAGAAATCTTACCCGACAATCCTGCACATCAATACCCGTTGAACCTTCAAATATTTGAATTAATGCTTTGTCTCTATCGACTTCTAAAACCCTTCCTCTCTTTTTTTCGCCTCTACCAGTATAGATTTCTACTAACTCTTCATATTTTGCACCTTCTACCCCTTCTACTAATAAGAGCGGACCAGCAACATCAAGAATACTGCTATATTCTTTAATCATTCTTCACTCCCTGATTTATCTTTTTCTTCATCTTGCTTACGTTTTTCTACTTTTCCCTGTCGTTTCTCACTTTCTCCAGTTTTCTCACCCTTTGTTAATCTATCAAATGCGTCTGTCACCTCCTCTTGCAGTCTTTCAATCTTCTCAATATCTGATTCTGGAAGATACTTCATCCTGGCAATCTTATCATGTATTTGCATCTTCACTATTTCACTGAATGTCACACCTTTTGATAAAACCTCTTTGGCTTTGTTATAATTGAACAGACATAAAAAAAGCATCTTATATTGTTTATTGAGTGAAGCATAAGTATCAATTTCATGAAAGGCATTTTGATGCAGAAAATCCTCTCGTATCGAACGTGCACCCTCTAAGACAAGTCGATCTTCGGGCGATAGTGCGTCAACACCTATGAGCCTTACGATTTCTTGAAGCTCTGCCTCCTGCTCTAAAAGCCGCATTGCTTCTTTTGATAACTCTATGAAATCTTTTGCGACTGTTTTATTCAATTCATCACTCACGTCATCTATATAGAGGGAATATGAATTTAGCCATGAAATAGCTGGGAAATGACGTTGATAAGCAAGTTTGTCTTCAAGGCTCCAGAATACTTTCACAACGCGCAGAGTGGCTTGCACTACCGGATCAGATAAATCACCTCCTGGCGGTGAAACTGCACCAATAACGCTTAAAGCCCCTTCCCTTTCAGGACTGCCTATCGCATTCACCCTACCTGCTCGCTCATAAAAAGAACTCACCTTGGCACCAAGATATGCGGGATAACCTTCCTCACCAGGCATCTCTTCCAATCTCCCGGAAATTTCTCTCATCGCTTCAGCCCAACGTGAGGTTGAATCCGCCATCACAGCGACTGAATAGCCCATGTCCCTGAAGTATTCAGCAATAGTAATCCCTGTATAAACTGAAGCTTCCCTTGCTGCAACAGGCATATTTGAGGTATTGGCAATGAGTACGGTTCGCTTCATAAGTGGTTCACCAGATCTTGGATCCTTCAATTCGGGGAACTCCAGAAGAACATCGGTCATCTCATTACCACGTTCTCCACAACCAATGTATACTATTATTTCAGCATCTGCCCATTTTGCCAATTGATGTTGAATAACAGTTTTCCCAGAACCAAATGGACCTGGACAACAAGCAGTACCACCTTTGGCAATCGGGAAAAAAGTATCAATCACTCTTTGCCCAGTTGATAGAGGAAGTGTTGGAGCAAGTCTCTCCTTGTATGGTCTCGGCTGACGAACCGGCCATATCTGGAACATTTTCAACGAAAGAGTACCTTCTTTTGTTTTAATATCACAAATAGTATCTGTTATTAAAAACTCACCTTCCTTAATGTTCTGAATTGTACCACCTACATCGTGCGGTATCATAATCTTATGGACAACAAGTATTGTCTCCTTCACTTCTCCAATAATGTCACCTGGTTTAACAACATCACCTTTTTTGACCAGTGGGCTGAAATGCCATTTTTTATCGCGCTCTAATGCAGGAATTTCTACACCTCTACTAATATTATCTCCTGTCTTTTCTCGAATAATATCAAGAGGTCTTTGAATACCATCATAAATCGATTCAATAAGGCCTGGCCCAAGTTCAACAAATAATGGCTGATCAGTTATATAAACAGGCTCACCAGGACCGATACCAGAAGTATCCTCATAGACTTGAATAGAAGACATATCACCAGATAACCCAATTATTTCACCAACCAACCTTTCTTCACTGACCCGAACAACATCATACATCTTACTGCCTCTCATTCCTTTAGCCACGACAAGTGGTCCTGAAACCTTGACGATCTCACCGCTTCTCATTATTCCTCCACAAAAACATCGGCACCAACAGCTCTTTTTATTACACCCCTTATTCTTTCAATAGCGAGTTTTGTTTTTCCTCTACCCGTAGGTATTGGAATCAAACAAGGAGTAGTTTTGCTCCGGTTATTAAGTAATACTTCACTCAGTTCATCAATAAATTCCTCAGTAAAGAAAATTATTTTTAAGTTACGCTCAATCAGTTCTTCAACAACTCTAACACATTCACCTTTCTCAACGTAGACAACTTCAGCTCCAGTAGCAAGAAATGGCATTATTGTCTCTTTTCGTCCAACTATTGCCAATGCACTACCAAACATCGGGAATGCTCTCCTTCAAGTCATCAATAATAACTTCATTTATCTTTCCCCAGAGGATTTGACGTAGCTTTTTGATTTCGGTCTTCTTGAATTCATAAAATGAAAATAGAGGCTCAATACCAAATGTCAATTTTCGCGCCTGCTTAAGAAATTCCAATTTCATCTCATCACATAGCCTTTCTAATCTTAAAAAAGAATGGTGCTCTTCAATGTACAAACTACCTTTTTCTATGATATCAGAGTAAGGCGTGACAAAGAAAACCTTGCCCAGCACATCATATGGACTTAAAAGATTGTCAACAAAAATCTCTCTTTTGAGAGTCCCATATTCAATGAACACTTGCGCAAAGATCTCCTTGCTCTTTTCAAATTGACGTGCCCTAAAGAAACTGCGTATATTTTCGAGATCGAAAAAAAGCAGAAAATAATTAGTAAAAAAGGGTGCAAATACAGATATTTCATACAGATACTTACATAAAATTTTATCAAGATTTGTTGAAAGAATGAAAGGATCTTTGTCTACTGCAAATCTTTCGATTTCATGGATTATTTCGGGCCACTCTTCGATTTCGGACATCTCCTGGCGAAACATTAGATCCTTACTGCCTTGTTTCAACCTAACTTTTAAATTATGGATCTGCTCAGGCCAGTCAACAATATTTTGCGCTGTTGGTGTCTGGCAATACTTTTTAAAGAATTCATAAATTCCAATACTTTCTGCCTCAAGACCAGCGCGAACATCCTTGTGTGCGGCATATGGTGAATCAGAAAGAATCGCACTAATGTCTGTTAGACTACCTGCAATAAGACGATCAAAGTGACTCCTGGTAAGCAACCGTGCTTCCCGCGCCCTCACAATGCCATTCGCAAAAGCATATCTTGTGTCTTCCGTTCCTCTGATCATTTCGACTCAGTTATTTTTATTATATCGCCCTTTTCGTCTAGAGTGACAGTCAATATTTTTTCCATTTTTATTTGATCAACTGTTTCGATTCTCTTTCTGAATCTCAATTTGAAAATCCTTCTCGTATGTTTTGGCACGCCAAGCGAAAGTTTTTTATATATAGCACTTTGCGGCGCAATCTTCTTCTCTATCACCTTAGGTTCTATATTCCTAAAATCGGGGAAATCCTTAGCAATTAATTTCTGCACTCTTTTTATCTTTTTTTTATCGATCATCTTCTCAGCCCTTTTGTTCCCTTCTGTTTTATTAATCTAAATGTCGGATCTCCATAGAGCACAAATTGCAGAAGTGTTTTCTGGTCATCGTCGTCAAGAAAGCCATGACGTCTGAGCGCTTTGCGTGCAAAGTCCAATTTCGCATTTTTTAGACTTTCACCCAAGCTTAATCCTTGTTTTGCATACTCGAAAAAATATTTGACTAATAAATCAGCCTCACTCGACGGAGGTACTACTGGCCCATATGCGATTGTCGTTGAACCACAGAATCCGAAGATACCTTCTTCGCAAAGGAATTTCATTACGATGGCATTATCACAATATTTATTGATGATGTACGCGCCATAACAAGCTTCAGACACAACGACCCCTTCAGCATTCTTGATATTTTGAAGGGTTATTGCCACTGGATATCGATCACCATCCTGTCCATACCACTTTGAAGAAATTTTACTACCATGAAGATTGAAATATAGAAAATTCTTTCTCTGCAGCCATGATGATTTGAACGAACTGCTTTTAACTGGGGGTGAAATTTTTAAATTCTTTGGACTACCGATCTGTCGATAGACATTTTCTGAAGCAGTTTTCCATGTTTTTGCACTCATCCCAAAAGATTTGCCAATTACCTTAAACTTTTTTTTAAACTGGCCTATAATAAAATCTACATTTTTGTTATCTGGGATACGAGAACATGATCTTTCCGGAATGAGAAAATTATTGTCACGTGACGCATATGGATTGTCTGAATAGACTTTTTTATCAAAATCATCACAGGGATTTTTTAATTGGAAAAACGGTATCACCTTATCGCCACCTAAGAGCAACAGGAAATCGATGTCCCCCCACTTTCTTTCGATTTTACTGATGAAATTTCTAATTGATCGGGCGTTTTTCTTTGATTTTTTAACTCTAAATTTGTTTGCTCTGTCATGGTACACAAATTCAATCTGAAGCCCCCTTTTTGATTTGATATATGTGCCAATGAACTTTTCCAATTTTGAAGTGTTACCTATCTGTTTTTGCAGAGCACCTTTCCCGCTTGTGATTAGCATACGCATTGAAGATTATATTCAAATAAATACCTATGTCAAGAAACGCCCCGCACCCCGCACCTTGTTCTGCAGCTGCTGTTGAAAATTAGATTTCATTTCTTTAGGTTCCAGAAAAGGCGTATGTAGTGCATATGCTGAGCGCAAAACAAGGTGCGGGGTATAGGCTTGACACGTGCACTATTTTCGTTATAATTCCGAACTCCGGGGCGTGGCGCAGTGGCTGAGCGCGCATGGTTTGGGACCATGAGGTCGTGGGTTCAAATCCCACCGCCCCGATATTTCAGAAAACAAGGTTTAGAGTAGTAAGAAAATGGGACCGAAGAGTAAAAAATACTACCTACTTTGGGAATAGCTTACAACTTGAAAGGAGGTTGTATGCCTTGGAGAGAAGAACTGCGACATAACATTTGCACTATCGAACAGTTAAAGAAGTATATAATGTTGACACCCAAAGAAGAGAAACAGCTCCAGAGAGTAATAGAAATACACCCGATGAGTATTACTCGATATTATATATCTTTAATCGATAGAAATGACCCATTAGACCCGATAAAGAAAATGGTTGTTCCATCTATAGAAGAATTAGATATATCAGGTTCTTATGACCCCAGCGGTGAGATACAAGTTACTAAAATGCAAGGCTTGCAGCATAAATATGTGACAACTGCTCTAATATTGTCTACAAATAGATGTGCGTCCTATTGCAGATACTGTTTTAGGAAAAGATTGGTCGGTGTCCCCACTGAAGAAATAATCAACAAATTCGATAAAGCAGTTAGATATATTAAAGAACATAAAGAAATCAACAATGTGTTAATAAGCGGCGGAGATCCTTTTACTTTGCCTTCAAAGGTAATTGAAAATTTTTTGAAAAAACTCTCAAATATCCCACATTTGTATTTCATCCGTTTTGGAACTAAAATCCCTATTATCTTCCCAGATCGTATCTTGGAGGATGAGGAACTCTTGTCAATACTAAAAAAGCATTCTCTGCCGAATAGAAGAATATATGTTAATACCCAATTCAATCACCCGCGTGAACTTACAAGGAAATCAATACGTGCACTAAATAAACTCATTCGTCGCAGTATAGTCATAAATAATCAGTCAGTATTGCTAAAGGGCGTCAACGATAATCCAGATACCTTAGCTGAATTGCAGAATAAACTTTCCGGTATTGGAATTATCCCCTATTATATCTTCCAATGTCGACCAGTGAAGCGAGTTAAACACAACTTTCAAGTACCGTTATACAGAGGTTATAAGATTATTGAGCAAGCGAAAATGCAACTTAATGGTCATAGCAAAAGATTTCGATACGTAATGTCACATCGAACTGGAAAGATAGAGATTATTGGTATTTCAGATAACGAGATCTACTTTAGGTATCACGAAGCAAGGGATTTCAGGAACTACGGAAGATTTTTTAATAAACCGCTAAGCAAAACAGCAGGTTGGTTGGATGATTTTTGATCAAGTTTAGTAGTATTGACAAATTGATAATGTCGTATAAAATAATACAATATCGTGAAGCAATAGATACAGGAGAGTGTATTTCTGAAGAATAAAAGAAAGAGGATAATATTCCATAGCTTACAATTGCAATTAATAATAGCACTCGCAGGTTTAATTATTGGTGTCTCAGTGATATTGGTCACTTCGCTATTCTTAATTTTTAAAAATAACATGTCTGAAATACCTATCGCCAAAGAAGTTGCAAACGAAATTCTTAATACTTCAATCTGGCCAGTAGTAATAATCGGCATTGTGGTATTCATTGTGTCGTTATGGGCAATTGTTTTAATAACCCATAAGATATATGGACCACTCTTCAAACTACGCTCATATATCCAGAAGTTGGTCAATGGAAATACAACAGAGGAGATTGAATTCAGTAAATGGGATGCGATAGATGGTCTCAAAGCAATCTATAGCGATCTACAAAGGAGTTTCAAAAAAATTTTGCACTACAACTACGAAGAAATGGTTAAAATTTTCTCCGAGCTTGAAGATATTTTGGATAAAATTTATAATAAAAAAATCAGGGATAAACAAATATATGATTCTTTACAAAGTACTTGTAACCGACTGGCGAAAGCTCTTGATATCACCTCAGATGCAATAGACAAAGAGAAGCAATAACCTAATAAAATATCAGATTACGGGAATATTAGACCATTGAAATGTACAATAACCGGCGTTCTAATGAAACATATTCTTCTATTTCAATGTTTGCTTTACAAGCTCTGCAACCTCTCTAGATGTATCACCAACTTTAATGCCACATTCTCTGAATACCTTTATCTTCTCCGCCGCAGTGCCTGATGTTCCTGAAATAATCGCTCCAGCATGACCCATGCGCTTATCTGGCGGCGCCGTTTTTCCAGCAATAAAGCCAAATACAGGTTTCTTGAAATTTTTTTTAACATATTCTGCAGTATCTTGTTCGTCTCGGCCACCAATCTCGCCAACAATCACAACTGTCTTTGTTTCATCATCTTTGGCAAAAAGCTCAAGACAATCGATAAATTTAGTACCAATAATCGGATCGCCCCCAATACCAATACAGGTGGATTGACCAAGACCTATCTTAGTAATGTAATCCACAATTTCATATGTCAACGTACCACTTCTTGAGATTACACCAACTGGACCCTTCTTAAAAATATGTCCTGGCAGAATACCCACTTTTGCCTCACCAGGAGAAACAATACCTGGTGAATTGGGCCCAACCAACCGGCATTCCTTGTCTTCCAAATAAGCGGAAATTTTCACCAATTCTATTGTTGGTATGCCTTCAGAAATACACACAATTAATTTGATGTTGCCATCGATTGCTTCATAAATTGCGTCTGTTGCAAATTTCGCCGGCACGAACATCACTGATGTATTGGCGTCAGTCTTTTTCACAGCCTCAGCTACAGAATCGAATACCGGCACTCCTTCTACTTCCTTACCACCTTTCCC
>SMTZ1_10002704_pt1 | contig 23107 bp, 23 predicted proteins | sample DeeMarSWOR136_30_FD_25667 | JGI IMG/M metagenome (IMG submission 25667) | reverse complement strand
AAAGGAGGGTAGACCGATGAAATCTCTGGGGCGTCATCTGTTGGCGGAGTTCTACGGTTGTGATCGCGAAATCCTCAATGATCCGGACCGAATCAAGGAGATCATGGAAGAGGCGGCGATCACCAGCGGAGCATCCATCGTACAGAGCGTGTTTCACCTGTTCAATCCCCACGGAATAAGCGGCGTCGTCGTCATCGCGGAATCCCACCTGGCCGTCCACACCTGGCCCGAGTATGGGTACTCCGCCGTGGACATCTTCACCTGTGGGGAAGAAGTCGATCCCTGGAGAGCCTTTCATTATCTCAAGGAGAGGCTCAGGGCAGGTTCTACCTCCACCGTGGAAGTACATCGAGGAAGGATTGACTCGGAGGGTGAGGGGATAAGGCATAAGCCCTTGGAGCCGCAGCAAAAAGAATATCCACGGGAGCTCAACCGTGATCTACACAATTCCCAAAACCTATTTTCTCGTTAGTGGTTCCTCTGAGGGGTATACCCGGCTAAACTCCTTTGATGGAGCGTTGCTCAACGCTGGGATTGGAAACACGAACCTCGTCAAGGTCTCCAGTATCATTCCTCCTCACTGTAAGGAGATCCAACCGATAACCCTCCCCGAGGGAACCATAGTGCCCACGGCCTATGCATTTATCAGCAGTGATATACCCGGGGAAATTATATCCGCCGCCGTAGCCGTCGCCCTCCCAAAGGACGACGACCGGCCGGGATTGATCATGGAATACTCAGCCCAGGGGCATAAGGAGGAAATTGAGCTCATCGCCAGGAATATGGCCCACGAGGGAATGAAGATGCGCGAGCAGGAAACGCGGGAAATCAGATCTGCCTCCGCCGAATATAAGGTGAAGAAAATCGGAGCGGCCTTTGCCGCCGTAATCCTGTGGCAGTAGCAATGGACTTTTGGTTTACCGAGAGGGTCAATGGTGTCGTTGGCAACACGATAAGGGTAAGGGAGAGGATATTCAGCGGTCGAAGCGACTACCAGAAGATCGAAATCCTTGATACCTACCACTACGGGCGAACCCTCGTCCTTGAGGGCTCGGTTCAGCTCACGGAAAAGGACGAATTCACGTATCATGAAATGATCTCCCACGTCCCGCTCTTTACCCATCCACATCCCGAGCATGTCCTCGTCATTGGCGGTGGAGACGGGGGAACCATTCGGGAGGTGATGAAACATTCGAGCGTTACTCGGGCCACGCTGGTGGAGATCGATCCGGTGGTAATCGAGAAGAGCAAGCAGTTCCTCCCCTTCGTGAGCTGCGAAATGGGAAATCCCAGGGTGGAAGTCATCATCCAAGACGGTACTCAATACGTGAAGCAGCATGAGCGGACCTTTGACGTCATCCTCATCGACTCCACCGATCCCGTTGGGCCGGCAGTTGCCCTGTATCAAGAAGGGTTCTTCCAAGACGTCTATACGGCCCTGAAGGATGACGGAATCATGGTGGCCCAATCCGAATCCCCCTTCTTCGACCAGCCCATTGTCAGGGAATTGTATGCCATTCTGAAACCCCTCTTTCCCATCCGAAAGATGTATCTCGCCCCGGTTCCGTGCTACCCCAGCGGGTTGTGGAGTTTTGTATTCTGTTCCAAGAAGTATGATCCAATTGCGGATGCCAGGCTTGGGGAGCCGCGACGCCTCAACCTCGATACGAGGTATTACAACGAGGCCATTCACCGGGCTGCCTTTGCCATCCCCAATTTTATCCAAGAATTGATTGCATGACGGACTTTCTCCACAACAGGTTCTTATCCGGCGACTCCTCGTACGAAGAATGCGAAATCTGCATTGTGGGCCTTCCCTATGACGGAACCTCCTCGTATCGGCCGGGCTCCCGGTTCGGGCCCAATGCCATCCGTAAGGCCTCTTGGGGGATGGAGACGTATAGCCCCAACCTCAGGCGAGATCTGGCGGATCTCAACATATGCGACCTCGGGGATCTGGAGATCCCCTTCGGAAATAAGGAAATGGCCCTGACGAAAATCAGAGGGGCGATCGAGAAGATCATCGATGACGGGAAGTACCCTGTTCTGCTCGGTGGTGAACATCTGATTACGTTACCCATTGTCGAGGGTTTCCGAAACCGTTTTCCCGACGTAGCGGTGGTTCAACTGGATGCACACACGGACCTGAGGGATCAATACCTGGGGGAGACGCTTTCCCACAGCACGGTGATGAGGAGGGTTTTGGAGGTCATCGGGGAGGGAGGACTTTTTCAGTTCGGTATCCGCTCCGGAAGCAGGGAGGAATTCAACTATGCCCATTCCATCGGGAGCCTCTATGAGTTCAGCGAGGACGGGCTCCGCAGGGCCCTGAGGAGCATCAACGGTAAACCCCTGTACATCAGCCTCGATTTGGACGCCCTTGATCCAAGCATTCTTCCCGGTACGGGGAATCCCGAACCCGGGGGAATCGGATTCGATACCATGGTACGTGCCCTTCAAATCCTCGGGGAAGCCCGGGTGATCGGATTTGACGTGGTCGAACTCTCGCCCCATCACGACCCGTCAGAGGTTTCATCCATTGTGACCTCAACGCTGGTGCGCGAGATGATCTTGAATTATTGCTTTAAATAAGGTATTGTAGCAAAATTTGGTTGAGATTGGGATTGAGCCAATGCTCCGCTCTCGGAGGAGATGGCCCTCCATGATCCAAGGAGGAAGGAGAAAGGAAACCACAAAGGAGAGACCGGGGGAAGTATGGCCAACGTTACCATGAAAGAGATGCTAGAGGCAGGGGTTCATTTTGGGCACGAGACGAAGCGGTGGGATCCTAAGATGAAGTCCTACATCTACGGGGCCCGAAATGGCATTTACATCATTGACCTCCAAAAAACCGTCCAGTTATTCAGGGAGGCGTACAATTTTATCCGCGATATCACCTCGAAAGGGGAGTACATCCTCTTTGTGGGGACGAAGAAACAGGCCCAGGAGTCCATATATGAGGAGGCTACTCGTTGCGACATGTTCTACGTGAACCGGCGGTGGTTGGGAGGAATGCTCACCAATTTCCAAACCATCAAGAAGAGCATCGATCAGCTCAACAAATTGGAGGCCATGAAGAACGACGATATCTACTCGCTTCTCCCGAAAAAAGAGGTACTGCAGTTGGAGAAACAGCGCAAACGGTTGGAAAAGTCGTTGGGAGGCATAAAGAATATGGATAGGCTTCCAGGGGCCATCTTCGTCATCGACCTCAAAAAGGAGAGGATCGCGGTAAGCGAGGCGCGGAAATTGAAAATCCCCTCGGTTGGGATCGTGGATACCAATTGTGATCCCGATGAAGTCGACTACATTATTCCGGGCAACGACGATGCGATACGGGCGATACGCCTTTTCTCAAGCAAAATTGCCGATGCGGTAATCGAGGGAAGGCAGCTCTACGAAAAGACCCTCCAGGAGGAGGAACCGGCGGAGGAAATCGAGCCAGATGAGGGAGAACCCGGTGAAGCTGCGGCCATGGAGCCAACGGAAGAGGAGCCGATTGCGGAATCGCCCCCTGAGGTCAAGGAAGAAGGGGAGGAAGGATAGGTAATTTCCCATGGATATCGATGTGTCCTCATTGAGAGATCTACGACAGAAGACCGGGGCCGGGATCATGGATTGCAAAAGGGCCCTCACGGAAACCCGGGGAAATATCGAAAAAGCCATCGAATTCCTGAGGCAGAAAGGGCTGGCGAGGGCTGCGAAAAGGGCGGGACGGACGGCCAACGAGGGGCTCATCGGGTCCTACATTCACCCGGGGAGCAGAATTGGGGTTTTGGTAGAGGTGAACTGTGAGACGGATTTCGTGGCCAGGACTCAGGAGTTCAAGGAATTCGTGAAAGACATATCCATGCAAATAGCGGCTGCCGACCCCCAGTATCTCACCAGGGAGGATATTCCCCAGGAAGTCATACAAAAGGAGAAGCACATCTTGAGGATGCAGGCACTGGAGATGGGAAAACCGGAAAAGGTTGTGGATCGCATTGTAGAGGGAAGGATGGAGCGGTTTTTCTCGGAAGTGTGCCTTCTCGAGCAGGCCTATGTGAAGGACCCCGACCAGACCGTGAGGGATTTATTGAACTCCCTCACGGGGAAGATCGGGGAACGGATCTCAATCCGGCGATTTGCCAGATACCAGTTAGGAGAGGAAGCTGAGGAGAGCCCATCATAGGCCTTCGAACCCCACTATGCTGGAAAACCCGAAATTCAGGAGGATTGTCCTAAAAATCAGCGGGGAGGTCCTGGTCGGTAGAGGGGAATACGGTATCAGCTCCGAGGTGATACGGGAGGTTTCCCGAGAAATCAAGGAGTTAACCGAACGCGGCGTCCAGGTCGCGGTTGTCGTCGGTGGTGGAAATCTCTTTCGCGGGGTCGATATGAGCTCAACGGGGATGGATCGCGCCTCCGCGGACTATATGGGAATGTTGGCCACCGTGATCAACAGCCTGGCCCTTCAGGATTCGTTGGAGAGGATGGAGGTTACAACCCGCCTGCAATCGGCCATCACGATGCGCCAAGTGGCTGAGCCCTATATCCGCAGAAGGGCCATCAGACATCTGGAGAAGGGAAGGGTGGTGCTGTTCGCCGCTGGAACGGGCAATCCCTACTTCTCCACGGATACGGCGGCGTCCTTGAGGGCCACGGAGATCGGCGCTGATGTCCTCCTGAAGGCCACCAAGGTGGACGGCGTCTATGATTCGGATCCTGTGAGAAACAGACGTGCCGTCAAGTTCGATCGGCTTTCATATATCGATGTCCTCAACAAAAACCTCAGGGTGATGGATGCAACGGCCATCTCCCTCTGCATGGACAACGGCCTGCCCATTATCGTCTTTAACGGGAGGAAGCGGGGCAACATCGTACGGGCGGCCACGGGCGAAAAGGTGGGAACGATTATCAGCAGCACGGGGTAGCCTATGCCGGAAAAGCTCCTAAAGGATCTCGAGGAAAAGATGAACAAGTCCCTGAAGTCCCTGCAAGGGGATCTCAACAAGGTCCGCACGGGCAGGGCATCCCTCGCCCTTTTCGATGATATCCGCTTGGACTACTATGGAACCCCAACTCCCCTCAAACAAATGGCCACCCTCTCCGTTCCGGAAAGCCGATTGATTATCATCCAACCATGGGATCCCCAGATGATTGGCGAAGTCGAGAAGGCCATTTTGAAATCGGAGCTGGGCGTCACCCCAGCAAATGATGGAAAGCTCATCCGTATCACCATCCCCAGGTTGACGGAGGAACGCCGGAGAGAGCTGGTGAAAATCGTCAAGAAGATGGGGGAAGGTGGCAAAGTGGCCATTCGCAATATCAGGAGGGATGCCAACGAAGACCTCAAGGACATGGAAAGGGAAAAGGCCATATCCGAAGACCAGCTCCACCAGGATATGGAAAAGGTTCAAAAAATTACCGACGACTTTATCGGGAAAATCGACGAGGCTTTAAGCGCAAAGGAAAAGGAGATTCTCGAGATTTAGCATCTCCCTACGGGGTAGAGGGGTTGATGATTGCCGATGAAGGGGGTGATCCTTTGACATTCGTGATAACTGAGGACTGTGTGGCGTGTGGGACCTGCGCTGATGAATGTGAGGCAAATGCCATTGAGGAAGGCGAGGATATTTACGTGATCGACGAGGAGAAGTGCACCGAGTGCGGCACGTGTATCGAGGTCTGTCCGACGGAGGCAATCGTCGAGAAGTAACGTGAGGAAGGGGATGACGTCGCGTCTCATGGATTGATTTCTGTCATCCGTTCGACTGAGATCTTCGGCCTCCCCTCAAATCTCCCGAACAAACTAAGCACGAGGAAGTCCAACCCTGCCGACTCGCACATTCCCGCTCAACCTCCACCACCATCCCACGTCCCGAGAACGCTCAGCTCACGGGGAGCGGCGTTATCCAAGAGCTCTTTCCCTTCGAATTCCCTTGAAAAAACGGCATCCCTGTGATACATGTAACATGTGAGAGAAAATTCAGGCGAGGCTCCCAGGCCCGGTATGTCTCTTTCCTCCTCTTTTCCCATGCATATAAAATAGCGGGGACTACTCGGCTCCGATGGAAGCGTTGGTTAAGGAAAGACTCCCCAGGCACGTAGCCATCATCATGGATGGAAATGGCCGATGGGCGCGGCAGAAATCCCTCCACCGAATAGAGGGGCATATCAAGGGGATTGAGGCCGTTCGGGCGGTCGTGACTGCGTGCCGGGAGCTGGGGATTGCATTCCTCACCCTCTATGCCTTTTCCATTGAGAATTGGAGACGTCCTGGAAACGAGGTATCGGCCCTGATGGGTCTCCTCCAGACATATCTGAGGGCGGAGCTGGATGAGATGTTGGAGAATAATATTCGGCTCAGGGCCATCGGGGATCTGGATTCCCTTCCGCCGGATGCTCGCGCTACACTGTTGGAAACGCTGGAAAAGACGGCCCACTGCGACGCAATGGTGTTGACCCTGGCGCTCAGCTACAGCGGGAGGGATGAAATCCTCAGGGCCGTTCGTCGCCTGGTGGCAGAGGGGAAAAACGGGGGAATTCGACCCGACGAGATCTCCGAGCAAGTGCTCTCCAATTACCTCTCCACAAAGGACATCCCCGACCCGGATCTGTTGATCAGGACCAGCGGCGAATTTCGAGTCAGCAATTTCCTGCTGTGGCAGATAGCGTACACCGAGATCTATGTGACGAAAACCCTATGGCCTGACTTCGGAAAAGAGGAACTGATCGAGGCCCTGCTCGATTACCAGTCCAGGCAGAGGAGGTTTGGGCTCACCAGCGAGCAATTGGCTATGGAGCCGGGCTAGTGCCGTACCATGGACGCCCAAAAAGGCCGCCGTCGAGGTCAGAGTGCTGAGGAAACGAGTCGTAACCGGTGCTATCACCATTCCCGCCCTCTATGTGCTTATCGGATATGGACCGAGACCAACCCTCTTCATCATGGTGTTGATTGCCGTTGCCCTGGGCTTGCATGAATTCTACTCCCTGGTACTCCCGGAAAATAGACGGCATGAAAAGGCAATGGGAATCCTCTTGGGGATGGTATTCGCCTCCCTCATCTACTTCGGGGACATCTCCCTTTCAGTCGCCTCATTGGTCTTCAGCGTCATCTTCTTATCCATCACCTATATGCTGAAATCGAGGGATTTCACCTTGGCCATATCCAAGGTGGGTCTCACCCTCTTCGGTATCCTCTACGTCAGTCTTCTGCTGTCATACGTGACCTTAATCGATAAGACGACTCCGGGAAAACACTGGATCTTCCTCCTCGTTTCCGCCGTCTGGGCCTCGGACATCAGCAGCTTCTTCGCGGGTTCTCTGGTGGGCCGACACAAACTGTACCCCAGGGTAAGCCCCAACAAAACCATCGAGGGCTTAGGGGGCGGCGTGATCGGGGCAATCGCTGCAGCTCTGGTATATCGGAAACTCTTTTTCCCCGATTTAGACGTATCCGACTGCATTCTCCTGGGATGTCTCCTGACCCTATTGGGACAGATGGGGGATCTCTGCGAATCCATGATCAAGCGGAGCGCCCAGGTGAAGGATTCCAGCGGCCTCATTCCAGGACACGGGGGGATATTGGATCGATTGGATAGCTTTCTCTTTTCCGCCCCCTTCCTCTACTACTACATCTGTTGGAGAGGGTAAGAGGCCTCCATGAAACGCTTGGCGGTACTGGGATCAACGGGTTCCATCGGTGTGAATACCCTGGACGTCGCGAGCAGGTTTACGGACGAGTTCGAGGTAGTGGCCCTATCGGCGGGTACGAACATCCGATTGCTCGGGGAACAGATCGAACGGTTCGAACCCAAGGTGGTCTCCGTACTGAATGAGGCCTTGGCCAAGGACCTCAAGGGGGCAATCCCCCAGGGGAAAACCGAGGTCCTGTTCGGAGTGGAGGGCCTCATTCGGATCGCGACCCTCCCCGAAATAGACCTGGTCGTCTCGGCCTTGGTAGGAGCGGCGGGTTTGATTCCCACCATTTCCGCGATAAAGGCAGAGAAATCCGTCGCCCTCGCCAATAAGGAGTCCCTGGTTATGGCCGGGAAGATCATGGTCGAGGAAGCCCACAAAAACGGGGTCATTATCCTGCCGGTGGATAGCGAGCATAGCGCTGTCTTCCAGGCCTTGGCTGGCCGCCCCAAAGATGAGATTAGGCGGATTATCTTAACCGCCTCGGGGGGACCCTTCCTCAACCTCCCCTACGAGAAAATGAGGGAAGTCACGGCGAAACAGGCCCTTGACCACCCCACGTGGGAGATGGGAAGAAAGGTGAGCATCGATTCCGCCTCTCTCATGAATAAGGGGCTGGAAGTCATCGAGGCCCGATGGCTATTCGGCATCCCCGCGGACCGGATCGCCGTTCAAATTCACCCGCAGAGCGTCGTGCATTCCATGGTAGAATATATCGATGGGTCCATCGTGGCCCAGATGGGAATCACCGATATGCGAATCCCCATATGCTATGCCCTTTCCTACCCCAAGCGATTGGGGCTGGATCTGCCTCCCCTGGACCTCTCCCATATGGACGGGTTGACCTTCCTCGCTCCGGATCTTGAGCGGTTCCCCTGCCTAAGGCTCGCATACCGTGCCATGGAGATGGGTGAGACCATGCCGGCTGTGCTCAACGCCGCCAACGAGGTAGCGGTGAACAGCTTTCTGGAGGAAAGGATCAAATTCACCGATATCCCAGAGCTGGTGGAGAGGGTCATGGAGGAGCACCAGGTGAAACCCCTGGTAACCCTTGACGATGCCCTGAGGGTGGACCAATGGGCCAGGGAAAAGACCAAGAAACTCATCGAGGAGAAGCGATCGTGATAATGAATGCCATACCCTTTATCATCGCACTTGGCATTTTGATTTTCGTCCATGAACTCGGTCACTTCATCATCGCCAAGAAATCCGGGGTTGGGGTCCTCAAATTCTCCTTGGGATTCGGGCCAAGGATCATTGGCAAGAGGATAGGAGAGACCGAGTATCAGATTTCCGCGATTCCCCTTGGTGGGTATGTCAAGATAATCGGGGAAAATCCCGAAGAGGAGGTTTCCGAGGAGGACAGGAGCAAGTCATTCTCCCAAAAGCCAATTCCGACGAGGACGGCGATCATCGTTTTTGGCCCCCTCATGAACCTTTTTTTGGCCTTCGTCTTCTTCTGCCTGGTAGCCCTTATCGGATTCAAAATCCCCGCGTTCATGGAATCCCAACCAAGGGTTGGCTGGATCGAACCGGGTTCCCCCGCTCAGAGGACCGGCCTCCATGAGGGCGATCTGATTACCAGGATCAACCGTCGAACGGTGAGGAATTGGGAGGAGCTGAAGTTTATCCTGGCCTCCAATCCCAACGCGAGATTACGCGTGGAGGTCGAGAGGGAGGGCATGCTCCTCACCAAGGAATTGGTTCCCGAGGAGAGGGGAGTGTTCGGGGGTGGCTATGCCGGTCTTCAGCCTGAATGGCCCCCCATGATCAAAGAGGTGGTAGAAGGAGACCCTGCCGACGTCGCGGGTTTGAAGAAGGGTGATGTGGTCGTGGCCATCGATGGGGAGGAGATGAGGCACTGGCTTCAGATGGCCATGATCATCTGGGATAACCCCAATAAAACCTTAACGTTCAAGGTCAAGCGTGGCCAAAGCATCCTCTTCTTCTCCATAACGCCCAAGGCCGTTGAGACCAAGGAGAAGACCATCGGTCTCATCGGAATCAGCAATCCCGGAGAGGTGGTACTCAAGCAGTACGGACCCTTAGAGGCCATCGCACGAGGAGGACGCGAAACCCTCAAGTTCACCAAGACGACCATAGTGATCCTCTGGAGGTTAATCGCTCGAAGAATCTCCCCTCGGACGGTCGGGGGGCCAATCTTAATCTTCCAGATGGCGGGGCCCGCGTCCAGATCGTTAACGGATTTCATGTTCTTCATAGCTAGCCTCAGCATCCCGCTGGCAATTATTAACCTTTTCCCAATTCCCCTCTTGGATGGCGGACACCTGTTATTTCTCGGAATCGAGGCCATCCGGCGGAAGCCCATCGGTGCGAGAACAAGGGAATTTGCCTATCGCGCCGGATTGGTCATCATTATCATGCTCATGGTCTTCGTCTTTTACAACGATATCACCCGCTTCTTCCTGAGACGGTGATAGCCATGATAGTATTGGGGATCGACACATCCACGTCTTTTGGGAATATCGGCCTTGTTGAGGGTGAGAACACCCTGTGCGAGTATTCGCTCAACAGGAAGATGAGCCATTCCGAAAGGGTGTTGAAAAGCATCGACCGGGTGTTGGAGGACTCCGGAGTCTCCATCGGGGAGGTAGATGGGTTTGCCGTGTCCGTAGGACCTGGATCATTTACCGGGTTGAGGATTGGCGTGAGTACGGTGAAGGGCTTGGCATTCGCCACCGGTAAACCTGTGGCTGGCGTATCCACCCTGGATGCGTTAGCTCAGAACGTGAGGTACTCCCCGTATCTCATCTGTCCCCTCTTGGATGCGCGAAAGGGCGAGGTCTATGCCACCCTCTATCGGAGTACCGGAGAGGAGGGATTGGTGAAACTCGTCCCCGAAATGGCCATCAAGCCCGCTGAGCTCCTCGAGAGAATCCGCGAACAGGCCCTGTTCTTGGGGAACGGCGTCGATCCGTATGGCTCCATGATTCGCCGGGAACTGGGGAATATGGCCCATATCGCCGATCCCCCCTTCAATTTCGTCCACGGGGCCGTTGTCGCCCAGCTGGGGAGGCACCAGTTGGAAAGGGGCCAGTATCTCGATCTCGAGGGATTCACCCCACAGTACCTCCGCAAATCCGAGGCGGAGCTCAAATGGGAGGAAAAGTGGGGAAATCCCCCTCGCTCCAAGTGGAGCTCACGAAAGGAGGCCTAAATCATGACCCAGGATGAACATCTCTCCTTCGAGGAACACGAGGAGCTGAAGCGCATCAGGCAGAGACACGCGGACCTGGAGAGACAATTGGGGGAATATGAGCGTAAACCCTTTCTCACACCCCTGGACGACCTGGAAATGAAGAAGATTAAGAAGAGGAAATTGGCGTGCAAGGATGCCATCGAGAGGATCCTCACCCGCCACCGCCGACTGAAGAAAACCGGACACGGGGATATCGGATAGAGGTGCAGAGCAGATGAATCGTCGCCCAATGGCACTTCCCATCGCAAGAGAGGGCTATGCCTTCATCATGCCGACGGCCGTGGCCATACTGTTCTTTGGGTTAATGGGTTGGCTTTATCTCGCCGCGCTCTTTTTCGGGATCACCTGTTTCGTCATCTATTTTTTCCGAAACCCCACCCGGACCCCTCCCTCTTCCGAGGATGTCATCGTCTCGCCAGCGGATGGAAGGGTCTTAGAGGTGGCGACCCACCACGAGGACCGTTTTCTCCATCGGGAGGCCATAAAGATCAGCATCTTCATGTCCCTCTTCGACGTCCACGTCAACCGCTCCCCCATTACTGGCCGGGTTACCAACAGAGTCTCCCATCCCGGGAAATTCTTTCCTGCCAATACCGATAAATCCTCTTTACTCAACGAACAAAATGCCGTAGTCTTGTGTTCGAACGACGGCTTCGAGATCCTCTGTATTCAAATCGCGGGAATTATCGCTCGCAGGATTGTCTGTTACGCCCAAAAGGGCAACGTGCTCAAGAAGGGGCAGATCTTCGGAATGATCAGGTTCGGTTCTCGGCTGGAACTCTTTTTGCCCCCCAGCGTTGAGATTCGGGTTCGCGTGGGGGACCATGTCAAGGCAGGGGAAACCATTGTAGGGTATAGAAATGCCGAAAAGACGAAGGATAGGGATTAGGAAGGGAATTTACATCATCCCCAGTCTCTTTACCACGGGCAACCTCTTCTGTGGCTTTTTGGCCATCATCTCCACCTTCAAGGGGAGGCCCTTTTATGGGGCCATCTCTATTCTGATCGCCGTTGGCTTCGATCAACTGGACGGGAAGATCGCCCGGCTGGCGGGGGCGAGTAGCCGTTTCGGCATCGAATACGACTCCCTCGCCGATCTGGTTTCCTTCGGCGTTGCCCCGGCCTTGCTCATCTACTATTGGGCCCTGGGAGGCTTTGGAAGATTGGGATGGCTGGCTGCCTTTTTATTCGTAGCCTGTGGTGCCCTGAGATTAGCCCGGTTCAACGTTCAAACGGCTACTGCGGATCCCAAGTACTACACTGGCCTGCCCATCCCCGCTGCTGCCACCCTCGTCGCCCTCACCATCCTCCTGTACCACCGTCTAGGCGAGCGGCTGACCACGGAGCACGTCGCCATCCTGATCATGATGTATGGATTGAGCTTTCTCATGGTCAGCAACATCCGGTATCCCAGTTTCAGAGGACTGGAGCTGATTAAGCGCAAACCGTTCAGTGTCCTGGTTTTCGTGGTGTCCTCCATCGTGGTCATCGTAGCCGAGCCCGAGATCATGCTCTTTCTCTTCTGCTTCGCCTATGTGCTCCTCGGCCCCCTCAATCTCATCTATCGATGGAGGAAGTTAAGGGCGCTGAGGGCACTACCTGAGGAAAAGCCAAAAACCGCAGGAGGCTGACCGCCCTCTTCCCCTCAAGCCAGTGAAGCCCACCGTCCAGCCAATTGAGCGCTCCCCTATTTGTCCCCGGCCCAAACAGCATTGAAGGGATGTCATGAGACCACATAGCCCAGTGCTAGTAACGCCTGGGTCATGAGAACCACCGCTACGTTCGACCCCATTACCGGCAAAAAATCGGCCCCGCTCGCATCGTATGTGGATAGTGCTCCTCTGACGGCTTTGAAGGCTATGGGAGCGGTCAATAAGCCCAATAACGTCCCCGGGGGCATACATCGCCACACCACGCCGAGGACGATACAGAGATAGACTAACCCGCTCGTAATGAGATAGAGCACGCTTGCCCGCCTTTTCCCCAGGAAAATGACCACGTTCTTTCTGCCCCCCTTCCTATCCGGGACTACATCGGGAAATTCGTTGATCAACAGGAGGTTATAGGTGAGGATTCCCGACGGAAGGGATCCTACGAAGGCTCCCCAGGAATAGTAACCGCTTTGAACGAAATACGTGCCCAAGACCGCCAGTACCCCAAGGTTGAGACCTGCGAAGAATTCTCCCAGCATCCATCGTGCAATGTGGGTCGAATAGAAATAGGCGGACGCCCCGCCAACGATGAGGATGGGCAACAGGGACCATCCCTTCATGGTCAGGAAGAAGATGCCGATCCCCGAAGCAATGCCGAAACAGACAATTCCCAGGATATAGACGCGTTGGGGCTTCATGGCCCCCGTGGCGAGAAAACCGCTCCCCCCGCTGAAGGGCGTCCTCGAGGTCTCCCTATCGATGCCGCTCGCGTAATCGAAATAGTCATTCAGCACATTGCAACTGGTATGGACGAGGAGAAGCCCCGCCAGGGCCAGAATAGAGAAAAGGGGCTGGAAATGGCCATCGTGCCATGCCATGCCCGTCCCCACCCCCCAAAGGACAACGGAAAGGAGGAGAAAATGAGGGCGAGTTTCGAGAAAAAGCAGCGTAATCGCCTTCATGCGAACCCTCAATGCTAACTATACGTATAAAATCCTCAAATCCCTGTCAAGTAGGATGCGAGAGCCCTTCCCCCGTTCCCATTTTCTGTACTTATAAAAGACCAAAAAGTCCTTTATAATCAATAGAAAATGCAGTAATTTCAATTTTTCCTATATATTTGTCGTATAACTGGTTGAAATTTAAATTTTTTGTTGAATAATAAAATGATGTATAGTAAATAAAGGGGAAAAAAAGACCGGGACGAACCCAGAATGGACATCCAAAGGGGAAAATTCTGGATTAAGGCATCGTCTCCCTCCCATTCGCGCGTGAGGCCCGGACTATCCCCTCTCGGCCTCCGTTCAAGGAAACCCCCCCATTCCCCTCAGGCCCTCATCCATACATCGCTCTTCATTGTTGTCCTCTTCTCTCTCTTGTTCGTCAGCGCCCCCGCCCGTGGATCGGAGGATGAGGATCTCTACGGGAGAGCGAGAAGCCAATACTACGCCCTCAAGAACTCCGAGACCAAGAAGAAGTATAGATCCCACTGGTTCAGTTGTATTGAAGCATTCCAAGCCGTTTACACCAAGTACCCCGAGAGCCCCCGGGCAGATGATGCCCTGTTTACCGAGGCCATGCTCTACCATGACCTCTACGGCTATTCCTACCTCAACGCCGACCTGCACGAGGCCCTCTCCTCCTTCCAGAGGCTGGTGATCAAGTACCCCTCCAGCAGGCTTGCTGACGATGCCCAATTCAAGATCGGAGAAATCCATTTGAAGAGGAAGGAGTTCTCCAAGGCCTATGGCGCGTTTCAAGAGGTCGTCGACCGATTCCCCAACGGGGATATGGTGTCGGAGGCCCGGGTGAAGCTGAGGGAACTGGAGGAGTACAAACCGGAGCCGCCGCCCAAGAGGGAGGGCGATCATCGCCTCGTGACCAGGATCAAGCACTGGTCAAATCCCGATTACACCCGGGTGGTTATCTATGTGGATGATGAGGTCCCGTATGGGCACCACCTGTTGAGGAGAGATCCCTCCATCCATAAGCCGCCGAGGCTGTATATCGATATCGATTCGGCCAAGATTTCCCCCGGATTGAAACAACCCATTCCCATTCACGATGGTCTCCTCAGAATGGCCAGGGCGGGACAATACGTCCCCGATACGGTGAGGGTTGTCCTGGATATCGAAAGCATCAAGGACTATAGGATCTTTCCCCTTAACGACCCATTCCGCATTGTCATCGACATCTTCGGTGTCTCCTCCCCCGAGGGGAAAGCCCTGGCCGCCATAGAGGAAGAACAGCCCGTCGTGCGACCATCGAAATCCCCCGTAAAGAGGATCGTCATCGATCCCGGCCATGGAGGACGCGATCCCGGGGCTATTGGACCCAGCGGGCTCATGGAAAAGGACGTGGTGTTGAGGATCGCCAAGAGGCTCAAGAGGAAGTTGAAAGCACGGGGGTACGAGGTTTTCCTGACCAGGGAGAGGGACGTATACCTCCCGTTGGAGGAAAGGACCGCCATTGCCAACACGAGAAAGGCGGACCTTTTCGTATCCGTCCATGCCAATGCCAGCAGGAAGAGAGGGGCGAGGGGAATAGAGACCTACATCTTGAATTTCCCCTCCGATGACGAGACCATGGAGTTGGCCGCGCGGGAGAACGCCATCTCCACCAAGAAGTTGACCGACTTACAAATCATCCTCTACGACCTCATGGTGAGCGCGAACCTGAATGAATCGGGCCGATTGGCCCACCACGTCCAGCGATCCATGTCCCACAGCCTGAACCACGGACGTTCAACCCGCTGGGACAGGGGGGTAAAACAGGGTCCTTTTATCGTCCTCCTGGGGGCGAGAATGCCGGCAATCCTGGTGGAGGTCTCGTTTATCAGCAACAGACGGGAGGAGAGGAGGCTGAGGAGCGGAAAATACCGGGATAAGATCGCCGCGGCTATTGCGGAAGGGCTCAACGGGTACATAGAGGAGACGAGAGAGGTTCAGCGAACTTCTCCCCCCCGAGGAGAAGTTTCATGGGAGATGGAGAGCGCCCCCAAACGGATCATCGAGGGGCGGATGGAAAAGGGAAGCTGCCTCTATACGGCTCTGAAAGGGAGGGGGATCTCTCCCGACCAGATCGCCACCATTACGGCCCGCTTGAAACCACTGCTCGACTTTAAGGACTGCGATCCCGGGGATTCCTTCCGGGTCTCCCTCGATGGCAATGGTGAACTGCAGAAATTCACGTACGAGGCGCATCTCACCGATATCTACGAAGTCACCAGGGATGGAGATGGATACGTCGCGTCGAAAAGGGAGATTATACTGGATCGGCATCTGGCCAGAGTAGAGGGGGAAATCGAATCCTCCCTCTTCGACGCCATTGAAAAAACTGGTGAGGAAGACCACCTGGCCCTGGCCTTCGCCGACATCTTCGGGTGGGAGATCGATTTTCACAATGACCCCCGGAAGGGGGATCGTTTCACGCTGGTCGTGGAAAAACTGTACAAGGACGGGGAATTCGTCCGGTATGGCAATGTGCTGGCCGCGGAATATCACGCCCCTTCCCGGGTATACAGGGGATTCCATTTCAAGGAACCGGGGGGACGGGAGGGCTACTACGACGAGAAGGGGAGCTCTCTGGAGAAACACTTCCTCCGCTCCCCCTTGAAATTCACCAGGATTACATCGAGGTACAACAGACGGAGGCGCCATCCCGTCCTGGGCGGATACCACCCCCATCTCGCCATCGATTACGCCGCCCCGACGGGGACGCCCGTTCGAGCCGTCGCGGATGGTAAGGTCACTTTCTGCGGATGGAATCGAGGCTACGGAAAACAGGTAACCATTAAGCACGGCAACGCCTATGCCACGTATTACGGCCATCTCTCCCGGTATGGGCGGGAAATAAGAAGGGGAAAACGGGTGAAGCAGAAACAGATCATAGGATACGTGGGGTCAACGGGACTCGCCACCGGTCCCCACCTCGATTACCGGATGTCGAAGCACGGGAAGTTCCTCGATCCCCTCGAGATGAAGAGCCCACCCACCTCCTCCGTAAGGGCGGAGCATTGGGAGGATTTCCAGGCGAGAAGGGATTATCTGGCATCCCTGTTGTGGCAGACATCCCCCCTTACTCAACGCAAGGAATTTTTCGGGACCCCTCGCCCTCTGGCCATGAGCGAAAAGGGTCACCGAACGTGCATCCTCTCCTTTCGCTCGGGAGGTATTGCCGCTTCCACGGGCTTTTGCGGGACGGTGGTGGCGATGAGGTGGTGGTGAAAGACCCTCCTGGCGACCCGTTGCACATCATCCTTTGTCACCCCCTCGATGAGATCCCTGTACCTCTGGTCCCAGTCGAAGCCCAACCCCAGTGCCTCCGAAACGGCGGCACTATATGCCTGTGAGGCGTTGGTCTCCAACCCGAGATCGTGCATGGTGATGATAATCCTTTTCGCCAGGTCCAGTTCTTCATCCGTTACCGGTTCCTCCTGAATCTTCCGCACCATCTTCAGGACCACATCCAGGACTTTCCCGTAGTTGGCCATGGTGGTCTGGGTGATTACGCCGAAGTAGCCCCCATCCACGCCAAGGTGAGGGTAGGCATGAACATAGTAGACGAGGCTCTGATCGCCTCCCCTCAGCGCTTCATGGAGCCATCCCCCGGGATACCCGATGCCCGAGAGAATGGCATCGATTACGTCCAAAACGGGGCGATCTCCATCGAACAGGGTCATCCCATTGAACCCGATGAACAGGGCCGCCGAGGATTTGTCGTTCATCTTCTCAACACGCCTGTCCTGGATGAGGTTGGAGGTCTCTTCCTTGAGATGTGGCCTGACCAGCTCAACCCTCGATAAGTGGCCGAACCGCTGCTCCACGCTTCGGGCAACGCTGGCCGTGTCTATATCCCCGAATACGGCGAGCACCATATTGTTGGGCACGGCCAATCGACGGTAGAAATTGAGGATGTCTTCCCTCGTGAACCCGCTCACGGACTGCTCCGTTCCCGCCAGATCATTCCGATACGGGTGCTGGAGGAAATAATGCTGACGGAACAGTCGCGTTACCTCCCGCTCCCAGCTCTCGTCGATCCTCTTAATGGCGAGCAGGGTATCTCGCCGCTGTTTCTCGATCTCCTCGTCCGGGAAGGAGGGGTTGATGACCACGTCCGAGAGGATCTCCAAACCCTTTTCGAAATCCTCCTTGAGGACCGATACGCTCACGTAGAAGGTGTTCCTCCCCGACCCGGATTCGATGCTGCCCCCGATCCCTAACTTCGTGCGGGTCTTCGTGCCGCTAGTGAGAAGGCCCGTGGTGAAGAGGGAGAGTCCCGGTTGCTCTGAGGGCTCATACCGCTGCCCGCCCTTGCCGAAGAGTTGGAACGCCACAATGGGAAGGGTCCTGTTTTCCCTCAGCAAGAGGGTCATCCCATTGGAGAGGACCCGCTTTTCGATCCCAGAAGTGGGCCTTGAGGGAATTGCCTCTCGTTCGGCCCTTTCCGATTGAGGGGGCTTTAAAACGGCAACCGTCATGAAGTCCCTCTTGAGGTACCCTTGGGCAACCCTCCTGACATCCTCGGGGGTTACGCGTTGGATATTCTCCACGTAGAGATCGTCGAAATATGGGTCCCCCGTGGCCACATAGGAGGTGGCCAAGCTCGAGGCAATGCCCTCCACCGTCTGTTTGCCGAAGATGTGATCCGCGACGAACTGTTTCTTGGCTTTCTCCAGTTCAGACGCGGCGATCGAGGTGGATTGAATCCCCTCGATCTCGTCCATGAGGGCCCCTAAGGCCTTGTGGACGTTTTCATAGTTCAGCGCCATGGATACCATGAAGATCCCCCGGGCGTAATGGGGCGTCCAATTCGAGGCGCCGATGGAGAGGACGAGCTGCTTCCGGTCTTTTATGGTTCGGTAAAGCCGGGACGTTCGTCCCCTTCCCAAAATCATGGCCAGGACATCCAGGGGATAGAGGTCCGGATGTTCCAGGGAAACCGATGGGAATCCGACATGGGCCTGGGTCAACTGAGCCGGGGGAAATTCCCTTTCGGCCCACCTCGGTCCGACCTGCGGTGGTTCGCCCGGGAGGACCGGGGGCTTTTGGGAAACCCGTTTGAAATCCCTGGCCAGGAAAATGACCTCTTCGAGGGCCTCCAACGGTTTCACATCTCCCACGATGGTCACCACCATGTTCTGTGGTATGTAATTCCTGCGGTAGTAGTCCATGAGCTGTTCTCTGGTGATGTTGACGAAGACGTCCTCATACCCGATGACCGGATGCCGGATGGGATGCCGTTGATACGCCGTCTTCATGAACAGGTACCAAAGTTGTCGAGAGACGCTGTTCTCTCCCAGCTTGAATTCCTGCTGAATCACCTGTTTCTCTCTTCGGTACTCGTTTTCGACCAACTGACAGTCCCTTACGTAGCTCATCAACAGCTCGAGAGCCCTCTTGTAGTGCTCCGCCGTCGTGTTGATAAAGTACACGGTTTGATCATACGAGGTATAGGCATTGGAAGCCCCTCCAAGGGACCGAAGGACCCTCCCTATCTCCTCTTCCGTTAGTGTCGACGTGGTCCCCCCCGAGACGACGTGTTCGAGGAAGTGGGAGAGCCCGCCGAAGAAATATTCGTCCTCGTTGATGGAGCCGGCCTTGACGAGGACCTGACACGAGACTGCCCGCGAGGTGTGCACCTCCCTGATCAAAACCGTTAGGCCGTTCCTCAGGTGAACAAAGAGGTCTCCGGGCTGAGACGGAAACACATCCTCCACAAAGGTCGCGGACTCCTGCTTCAGCGAAATGGTTGGGACGGACGGACCTCTCCCGCCCAGGGGAGTTGTCCCCATGGCCGCACAAAGGGACCCTATCGAAAGGATGAGCCCCACCATGAGAATGATCGGAAAACGCTTCACGATTCCCACCTCCTCCCGGCCTGGCTGTTCGACCCGGGCCGGGCAGTTGGAATGAGTCCCCCTAAATCCATCCCCTCACCCAGTACCAGACGAACCCCACATACTCGTGCAGTGCCCGCCCGGAATTGGCAAGGTTATCCGAGCTCGGGAGGGCGGAAATAAACTGTTTCATCAACTTCCCCGTTGAGGCGTAAACCCCTGGGTCTCTTCGAATCACCCTGAAGTTCGCCGGCGCGGGAATGGAGGACAATCCCAGCTTCTGAAAGACCGCCATGGCTCGCGGAAGGTGATATGCTGACGTTACCAGGAGGAAAGGCTTCTTCCCGAGGATTTTCTTGATCTCCACCCCATGTTCATAGGTATTGGTCGAATCGGTCTCCAGGGTCATCCGTTCCTCCGGGATTCCCATGGCACTGGCCAGTTTCCCTACGATTCGGGATACGGGAATATCTTCCCCGTCGGAGTCAAGGGGACCGCCCAATATCACGACCTTGGCCTCGGGGATAAGGTGGAAGAGGCGAATGGCCTCCAGCAATCGAACTACCGTGGTTTCGCCCACCTGACTGGTAGGGGGAAGCCGGGGATCATCCCACGCCGCCCCGGTCAACAGGACAATGGTGTCGACACCGTTCACCCCCTCTACATCGTGTAAGGGGGGATACCTGTTCTCCAACCGACCGAGAAGTACCGTGGAAAGGGGAGAGGAACTGAAGGCGAAATACGCGATGATCCCCAGGACGAGCAGGTATTTCCCGATCCTCTTCCCGACGACTATGAGCGGAAAGCTCAGAACGAAGCAGAGGGCGATGACCCCGGAGGGGGTTATCACATATTCGATTGTCGATTTGAAGATATCCATGGTACACGCCTCCCCATCAATTGTCCTCCATGAAGACATTATGGCAGCATAAGAGGTCTTTGGGCAACCGGGAATTGGCCATTGACTTGGTGGTTACACCCCCTTTCCATTGTATCCGTTTTCCGAGCCTTCTGGAACCCTTCCATACGGATATGCTCAGGCGAAAAGGGACGTTGAATGGCACGGATTTTGCTCATAGCATCTAGCAAGTAGCCCGGGAGAATGGCAACCCATCGAGGCGGTGACGGTAATCCATGGCGAAAAAATCCAACTATAAAATCCTGAGGAAAATCGGCCAGGGGGGAATGTCAACGGTCTATCTGGCGCACGACATCACCCTTGATCGGAAGGTCGCCATCAAGACTTTACGGGTTGACCGCCGTGAGTGGTCAACGGAGGACCGAAAGCGGCAAAGGCTCCTTCGTTTTCTCCAGGAGGCACGGGCTGCGGCCAAGCTCAATCACCCCAACATCGTCTCCATATACCACATTGGGGCCATGAATGGCACCTATTACATCGCCATGGAGTATCTCGAGGGTCGATCCTTTGCGGATTTGATCAAATCGAGGCAGCACCTCTCCATCGACTCCATAGTGAGCATCCTGATCCAGGTGTGCAGCGGCCTCCAATTCGCCCACGCCCATGGGATTATCCATCGCGATATCAAGCCCGGGAACATCATTCTGCTCAAGAACGGGACCGTGAAGATCACGGACTTCGGGATCGCCAGAATCGAGAAATCGGAATTGATCAAGACCCGGGACGAGAGGTTCATGGGGACCATCCAGTACTGTTCTCCCGAGCAATTGGCCAACGTTGCCGCCGTCGATGGCAGATCCGACATCTTCTCGGCCGCTGTCCTGCTCTACCAGTTTCTTACGGGTAAGCTCCCTTTCCATGCGCCATCCCTTCCCGAAACTATCCACAAAATCATCCGCGGATCTCCGGTTCCCCCGAGGAAGGCCAACCCATCTATATCCGTCCAACTGGAGAAGGTCATCCTCAAGGCGCTCTCCAAAAATCCCCGCGACCGCTTTCAAACCATCGAGGAGTTCAAGCGAGGCCTCCAGTACTCCATATCTATCGGGAAACCCCACGTGGAGACGACACGCACATCCCCTCTTGGAAAAAGCATGGGAATGGGTTGGATGAGCCTCGTTCCCCGCTTCCCCCTCCTCGTGGCCGGCATATTGCTCATCGGCCTCCTCTCCATTGGGTACGCGAAGATGGAGATGGAGAAGAATATCCAACGCAAAGAAGCCGCCATCAGGGGAAGCAACATGGCCAAGATTTTTTCCCTCCTAATGGCCGACGAGTCCATCGCTCGTAATGGGCGAATCCTGCAAAGATACATCGACGAGGTGGGCGCTGCCCCGGATATCTATTTCATAGAAATGCTAATGGATAACGGGCTCGTTGCGGGATATCAGAAAAATCCCTCGCAGGGGGTAGAGGATGTGTACATGGTGTCATACCCCCTCTCAATCGATGGGGGGAAATCGGGCTCCTTGAAGGTGGGATTTCTCAAGACCAAGGCGGGCAAAGGCATAGGAAGGGCAAAGGCGATCATGGTAGTCGGTCTCATTTCCATGGCTTCCCTTTTCCTGGGCCTTCTGGCCTATACCCGTTTCCGTGCATCATCCAGCACCCACAAATCCTAACGCAAAAAGGGAGGACCCTCATGAATGCCCAGGCCCCCCGAACCGAGAGAAGAAGGCACAGACGATTCGAACTCCTCAACCTGGTCGTCTTCAAGCAGTTCGAGATCGAGAAGATCAGCAAAACCATCAACCTGAGTATGGGCGGCATGAAAATCAGGACCGAATTCCCCGTCCCCCTCGATGAGGAGTTGGAGATCTCAATCAAGCTCGGCGAAGATATTTTCAGATCGCAGGGTAAGGTAATCTATGCCAATGAGAGGAAAGAGGGTGATTTCGATATCGGCCTCAATTTCATCAACTCCCCAGAGGAAAGCCTCAACCTCCTGAGGCACTACCTGTCCGAACAGGAGTAGACCCCCCGCTGCCGTTTTCACTGGCGCAATTGCCTTCCCATTGAATTCTGGTCCACATCCCTTACCGAGTTCGACTCAAAACCCTCGCTCTCCGGCCTGTTCCACCCTGGGGAAGGGGACACCTGACGAAGGATTCATTTCAAGGGGCAAAGACCCCCCGGGACGTCCGACTCCATTGACAGGCCTCCCACGCCTTGCTATGGTAAAGTCTCGGTGAGGGGAGGAGCGCGGGAGAATATGAAACAGACGTTGCTGGTTGCCCTGGGCGGTAATGCCCTCGTCAAAAGAGGACAACGGGGAACCCTTGAGGAGCAATTCGATAACCTGAGAACCCCAATCCAACAGATCGCTCGCCTCTCAGGGGAGTATCGCATCGTCATCACCCATGGAAACGGCCCTCAGGTGGGAAACCTGCTGCTGCAACAGGAGAAATGTCCCGAAGTCCCAAGCATGCCCCTGGAGATCCTCGTGGCTCAGACACAGGGGCAAATCGGCTATATGATTGAATCCACCCTGGACAACGAGCTCATGAAATTGGGGGTCGATGCGAAACAACTCTTCGTGACGGTCCTCACCTATGTCGTGGTGGATATGCATGACCCCGCCTTTGAGAATCCGAGCAAGCCCATCGGGCCGTACTTCTCCAAGGAAGAGGCGAAAGGGCTCCCCTACCTCACCGTTGAAACACCGGAGGGGTATCGAAGGGTCGTCGCATCCCCCAAGCCCGTAACCATTGTGGAGAAGAGGGAGATTAAGAGGCTCCTCGAGGAGGGGTTTCTCGTTATCGCCTGTGGGGGAGGAGGCATCCCGGTAATCAGGGAGG
>SMTZ1_10012044_pt1 | contig 23112 bp, 24 predicted proteins | sample DeeMarSWOR136_30_FD_25667 | JGI IMG/M metagenome (IMG submission 25667) | reverse complement strand
ATCCTTCTTTGTTTTCGTCTTTTCAAAATATTCAATTGACTTCTCAAAATCGGCCTTGTAATACTCTTCCTGACCTTTCTGAAAAGCTGACTTGCCCGCACAGCCCAAAAGAAATACCGTTCCAAATGTCAACAAAAGAAACCAAAAGAAGAATGCCTTTAGTCCTTTTGAATAGTGCATCTGAACTCCTCCTGTTACAATTTGACCGAAGTTACATGTCTTATCTTCTGGCTCACCATTTCAGGATACCTTTGGTTTTTTTCTTTTTTAACTCTTGCTCATCGGCCCAAACGATTTCTGTGGTTTCAGTGTTTATCAGTCGCATGGACAGTCTGTAGAAGGTCAAACTTTTGCGTCGATCTTCCTTGTGGATGGACTCGAGTTGCCCAGCTAGAAAGTAATCAACACTCAGCGCCTTACCAGCTTTTTTGACCTGTGATGGATCAATGAATCCAGAAGAACTTAGGCCAAGCTCCTTGAAAATATCATCTAAGATTTTTCTGTCCACGAATTTGACCTTGCCGGTTTTCAATAACGCGACCATGATCTTGTCTGAGATTGCATCTGTATCGATGTATTCTGAAGTTCTATTGTCGATATGGAGTAGGCCGATAGTGCAAGGGTCCTCTCTGCCTGCAATTTCTGTATTGGAAATAATGGATTCAGCCATCTTTTGACTCATTATTCGCATGTCTGTTTCACTATACCTGTCATCAAATTGGTTAACTTCATCTGGCGAAACATAACGCGAACTCCCTGCACAGGCGACGAAGGTTATTGAAAAGAGAACAAAACTGAGAAGAAGCTTTTGTGTGATATAACTTTTAGCCATGGGCACACTCCTTTCTCTGCGTAATGTTACAGAGACTATCAGAACTGATAGAATAATCCCCCTACAAAGTCGAAGAACTTTGTCGTAGAATGGGACTCGTAGACAACGTGATATTTCCCTACGAGATCAACGCCAACATTCTCAGCCCAGTCAGGGAACAGATTCCCGCCTAACCCCAGATTCAGACCAAATCTTTGATTTGTGGTTGTGACCTTTATCCAAGGTTCGGCCTCGGTCAGGGGTGACTCGACTTTTTCACGATAGTTGCCTGCACCAAATGTTAGGTAGGGAGTGAAGTCTGAGCCTGGGGCAATAATATAGCTCAAGCTACCGGAGATTTGTCGAATTGAAAACTCTGTTTCCCCATTTTCAGATTTCGAACCTGGTTCTTGGAAGAATAGCCCTATTCCCAGGGCTAAGCAAGGATATTCCGCTATTTCCATTTCTCCTTTTATTCCATATACCAAGCCCATTTGATAGAAATCAGCAAGATCCCCAACCGGCTGAATTGCACCCACCACAGGCTCGATCCTGAATATCTTTCGTTCCTGGCACAAGCCAAGGTCCAAGGTCGAGAGAAAAAGCGCACATGTAACCAGAACTAGAATTGCAATTCTTCGCATTGATCCTCCACATTTGTTTAAAATTTAGAGTTGTAGTTTCAAAGGTATATTTGCGATGAAGTCCATGACAATTCTTTCAGCTAAATCCTTGATTGCCTCATTGCCAGCGGTGGTAGGCGAAAGATCCATTTTGGTGACTTCAAGAGCATCAGAGGTAACAATACTTCCGCTTTCAAGTACTGCTGCCCTTATTGTAGAATAAGCTCTAACGCTCCGGAAGTTCGACTTTGTCGCACTCGGAAGGACGGAGGCCACATCCACTTCCTCCGTGTAAACCCCTCCAAGAATCAAAATCTCAGCACCTTTTTCTTTAGCATAATCGTAGGCAATCTTTTCATTCCCATAACCGATAACTAAGCCGTAGTAATCGACAGTGTAGCTGATTGCCTCCGTGGTGGTCCTCTCTACCCCTTGTGGAGAGAAAGTCCTCTCCCTTCGCTCAACCAACTTCTTGTCCTCAAGTTGCTTTTTTCTTTCCATCAATTTATCTAAAACATCAACGGGATGATCAATAACATTATATCCGAGTAAGCTTAGCTCCCTACTTATCTGAGATTCTGCGACCGATCTGAGCACGTGTTTCCCGAGATTTGCTTCATCGATAATCACTAACACCTTGGGATTCCCTACTAAGTCAGTGACTATTTTCAAACCTTGAAGATCGTCGGATATATCACCCTTCTGCACTTCTGCCTTTGTAGAAACACTATACCTTTGCGGTGAGAAATCAAAACTCACGACCTCGTATGACTTCAGATATACTTTTTTACCTGAGAAGATGAAATCTAAAGTCTTCGCAAACCTCTCCTCGCCCGTCTCCCCAGCAATTGTTGTGTCTAAGGCTTTTTCTAAGGATAGAACATAGGCGTCTCTTAAGGCCTTCATCTTTGCTTCTTCTTGGTCTAGTTGTAAACTTGACCCCGAGACTTCGACGCTAATCGTTGACTCTTGACTCTGTGCAATCGAGAGAATGGAAAGGCACTGAGCCAGTAGAAAAAGGACGCATGGAAAGATGCTGGGCATCATTGTTTTTGAAAGTGTCATGATTCTCTCCTTACTGAAATAGTGACGAACCAAAAGCGCTTTGCTCCAAACGGCAGCCCGTCATTGATGACAACCAAAGTTTTGCTAGAACCCTTGACTCACACAAAAAAGCCATTCGCTAAACCTTAAATCTTGCAATCATTCTAATAATCTCTGCTTCGATTGTCAAGGATTTTTTTAAAAAAAATAGGCTAGCTGTCGAGGAGAAATCGTACGACTTCTTGCGAAAAAGCTCGCGCAACAGTCATTAGTTCCGACAGGACTTATACCCATGACCGCGAGAAGGCGGGCGAGCAACCGGACCCCCAGTGATGATTTTCTCAAATTACCCCTTCTATCTTTTTATCAAAGAAATCCTTTGCCAGTCCCGCATTTTCTTGATAAAGAGGCGATAGTTGCATTACATCGTTGTAACAATAAATCGGATCAACGTAGTATCCTCTTTCTTGATGCATCGGCATTAGTCTCAAGATTCCGCCAAAGCCGGAAGAAATGCCGATGCCTTTCTTTCACTGGCTTCGGGAATTCCCATTCCCGAAGCATCAAAAAACCGATCTAATGGTCGCGGCTTTCACATAATTGCATTAATTCGCAGTTTTTTGATTGACATCCTGCGTCAGGCGATGTATATCTATCCAGTTGGATGTTCGGTATGTGCTATCACAAAACACGGAGGAGAAATAGCATGAAGAAATTCTTAGCGATTGCATTGGTTTTCTTAGTGTCTACATCCTCTGCGTTCGCAGAGGTGGGGTTCGAGGGAAGACCCATCACAAACAACGTCTGGCAACCTACGGGTTACACGCTCAACAAAGGAGAGTTCATGATCGGGCTTGGTTCCATCGGATTCGGCATCACCGATAACGTGCAGGTCGGGACGAATGTCCTCTTATTCCTATTTCAATACTACAACGCAAATGCCAAAATAAGCGTGGTCAAAACGCCAACCCGCGCCGTGGCAGGAGGAATCGGTTTCGGCCATTTTGACTTAGACGTCTTCGACATTGAAGCATCCTTTACTTCTCTATCTCCCTATCTTGCTTACAGCCAGAATGTGGGAGGAAATACAAAACTGCATGTGGGAGGACAGTACAGCTATTTCTCCAGTGATTCGGACATCGAGGATGCTGACGCGGAAGAGACCTCCGAGGGTACCTCTGTTTTTGGGGGCCTGGAATACAGTTTCTCCCAGAAAACTAAGTTCCTCGGAGAGGCAGGCTATGACATCACCTTCGAAGGATTCCGGTTGGGTGGGGCCGTGCTTTTTGGCTGGGAAAAATTCCGATTGAAATTGGGCGTCGGCTACTTCAATCCTGAAGGTATTGACGAAGGATTTACGTTACCTGTCATCGGGCTCTGGTGGAGATTCATGGGATAGAATCAAAAAACCAGGCAGGAGTTCTTGTGACATCAAGGGACGGTTTTGTCTCAAGTTTCATGGAAGCTCTTTTTGCTGAAAGCCTGTAGGTGGGTTTCGAGCCGAACATAATACAGAAAAACTCACACAAGTTTTACGAAATTCTCTCATTTATCTTCTTGCCAAAGGAATCGCGCGCCAGCCCTCCGTTTCCTTCATAACCTGGCGGCAGCTGCATTACATAGTCGTGACGATAAATCGCGTTAATGTAGAATCCTCTTTTACGTTCCGCCCGATCTTCTGCTGTTCAATGATCCGGAGGTTGTTTATCACACTCATTTGAGCAGGTGTTGGCGTTTCTATTTGGGTCAAGCCTAGCGGTTCTGGAGTTTTTTGACCAGGGGACAAGGGCAATTGCCTTCCGGCAAGAAATATCAGCACAATTAGAACTACACCAGCCAAAGGCTGATACACGGGAACGCGATATGCGAAAATACTTCTGATAAAAAGCCAACCTTTGGCAAATATTCCGGTTTCCACAGGTCTTAAGGTTTTCATCTGCCGAATAATATTTTGACGTATGGCAGGATCGGGAACCAGCTTCTCTTCCGTGCTGATTTGCATCGAGTCTTGCAAATTCAATAAAGTTTTCTGATAGCTTCGGCAGCGGTCACAGGATTTCAAATGCTTCTCTACCGAAAGATTCGCCTCCGGTGTTAATCCATCAAAAATCCGATGGATCAATAACCGCTCGACATCATCACAATTCAGGCTGGTATTCTCATTTGATTTTTTCATCTGTAGATACCTCACTTTTATAAGGATTAAACGCTTTCAATTCGGCAGCCAACTTCTGTGTGGTATAAAAAAGTCGTGATTTTATGGTCCCTTCAGAACATCCCAGGATTTCACCAATCTCTTTGATCGAAAGATTCTGCTGATACCGCAGCAAAAAGGCAGTTCGGTGACCATCATCAAATTTCTCCAGTTCCGCCAAGAGTGCTTTTTCGAACATTTTTGTATCTACATTTTGCTCTGACGGATGATATTCGCTTTCGCAACCTCGGGATATGCCATCTATGTCAACATTATTCTCAACGATTTCTCTGGCCTGCAGACGACGGTATTCATTTTTGCACATATTATAAGCCACGGTGAATATCCAAGTGGAAAACTTTCTCTCAGGATCGAAGAGATCCGGTTTCTCGAGTATTTTCAAAAAAGCGTCCTGCAGGAAATCCTGGGCTTTCTGTTCATCGCAACCAAGCTCGCGGAAGAAATACAACAGCAGCCGCCGGCTGTAACGATGATAGAGTTCATCGAATGCAGACGCATCACCCCGCTGGATGAGCTTCATCAGCTTCTCGTCGCTTCGCTTCCTGTATCGATGCTTCAAAAGGGGCATAAGTGAATCCAGACACCACGAGACGTTCCGACAATGATTGTCTTACAATAACCTATAACTGATACGCCCTCACCTAACCTTTTCTTCAATCTCCTCTGCCATTTCTTTCTTGCCGGCCTTGAACGCTAAGAGCAGTGCCAGGCCTTTCCAGTCTTGAGCTTTCTTGTGTTCGCCACTGGTGTTATAATGCTCCGCCAGCATGATCATGGGTGCGATGTAGTTCAGGTTCATGTGGGCGATTAAGTCCTTTGCCAGGTAGCTATCGTCGTACCAGTCGTATTTCAGATAATCCAACCTAAGATTCTTTTCGAGATTTTTTTTCAGCAGTGCCAGGTTATCGATTCGTTCGGGACTGTATTGATAGGCCAATCCGACGATATATAGATCATCGGTGATAGACTTTATGTGATTTTCGTAAACGGTCAAGGCAAAATATATGGGAGTATCGGGATGTTTTGCGGCCAGGATTTTGGCCAGCTCCGGGAAAAACTCTTTATCCTTCAACTCAGGTAATTCACTAAAATCAATGGTAATATCCTTCTCTTTCAACTTGCTTTTCAGGTACTCTTTTCCAGCCCGGCTGATGGAGACATTCAAGACCGTCACGTCCTCTCTTATACCCAAAGCTTTCTGAAGCATCCAGATGGGATAGGTATCGTTATCACCGTTGGTGAACAGAATGGCATTATCTTCGGTGGACATCAATACATTGTAATTGTAGTTCACCAGGCCAGGGGCAATATCTTTGCTTTCATATAACTTCTCGCAGAACTCCTTCATCTTTTTTTCGGGACCATTGAACTCATAATAGGAGATGAAAGGATAGTAGGCGTCGGGTTGTTCCGGTCGAAGTTGGTAGGCTTTTTCAATAAGGGAGATGTCCTTTAGACTGTAGCAGTTCCAGAATCTGAGAAGGTAGTATTCATATGTTTCGGGAATGGCCTGGCCCATATCTTGAATGATCTTCTCCAGGTGGGCTTTTTTTTCCTCGGTGTCGATGGTTTCCACGAAACGGGCATATCGGACGGCGTTGTAGTAGTTGTACCAGGCTTCCGGGTTTTTGGGATTTTTTTCTATTTCCTTTTTCCAGAGTTCAGCCTGCTCGACATACCATTGGTTGGGTTTTTGGACGTAAACGATCCGATATACCTTTTCCGGCGTAAACGATCCGATATACCTTTTCCGGCTTAGTAGCTTCGGACTGTCCGATGCACGCATAATCAATACATAAAAAGAGAAAAACAAATATCCACAAGATATAGTGAAATCGCTTCATTGTTTTAATCCTCCTTCCTAACAGGTTTGCTTCTTTTTTAAGTGACCCATTTCACCGTGTAATACACGTCACATTGAAAAACGTTCAAAGGTTTTTTGGAATGTCCATATTGAATATGGAATTACTTGCTTTGATGATATTCTTTCTTTCAACTTATCTGGTTGTAGGCTAAGAATTCATTGTCCAATCTTACTCCCGCTTATTTGCTATATTGAAAGAGCGGTTCGTCTTCATGCAGGTTTTGATCCAAATTCATAGTTGACACTCGTAACTTTGTTTGCTAACTTGTGCTATCTGAATTCGGCTAAGGTTTATACCTTTGTCCTTAAGAAGGTAGAGATGCAACCATCTAATCGGGGAACATAGGAAAGATAAAGTGAAAGGGGTAAAGTCGTGAAAGCAACCATGGTCATTCCATCTTATTGGGGGAGGGAAAGCGGGGTCGGCTGGAAGGAGGGAGACTCAATCTACGACCATCCCACTCCCTTGGATGAAGAAGGGACATTACTTAGAGCTATACAGAGTATAAGCATACTTAAAGACAAAGATTTTCAACTGATAATAATTGCTGTCCCTACTTCCCAAGATATAGCAAATGAAGTTGAAAAGAAGGTCGCTGATATCATTGGATTCGCTTCGGCTGCTGTCGGAATGGAAGTATTATTATTTGGACCGTCTCAGCTAAAACGGATACATCATCTATTCAGTCTTGATGGGAAGAGTGAGTATGTCGATCTGATTCAACTGCGGGGATACTCCAATGTGCGAAACCTGTGCATGTTCCTCCCCCATATCTTGGGATCAGCATCCGCAGTGCTCATCGACGATGATGAAGTGTTTGAAGACCCGGATTTCATGTCAAAAGCTAAAGAATTTGTGGGTAAAGATATTGGAGGAAAAACGGTCGACGCAGTGGCCGGATATTATCTTCAGCCAGATGGAGATTACCATGTAAAGAAAGGATTTCATCCCTGGATGAAATACTGGGACCAATATGAAAGAATGAATGAGGCATTTGATAAAATCATTGCAACCCAGCCACGATTGAAGGAGACCCCTTTTGTATTTGGTGGAAACATGATCATTCATCGAAATCTTTTTTCTTGCGTTCCTTTTGACCCCAAAGTCCCCAGAGGAGAGGATATAGATTTTTTGATCAATGCAAAGATGTTTGGGTTCCCATTCTTCTTGGACAATCAGCTATCAATTAGGCATCTTCCACCTCCCAAGACGCATCCGGTTTGGATGAGGCTGCGGGAAGATATTTATCGCTTTATCTACGAACGGGCAAAAATACGAAGCCAGAAAGAGAGGGAGGGAATGACCAGGATTTATCCGGAGGAGTTTGATCCCTATCCCGGCTGTTTTCTGAAAGCAAATCTTGAAGAAAAGATTGAGCAATGTTGCAAACTGCTATCTGAGGAATGTCTTAGCCAGGGAGATAAAAAGGGAGGTGACGAAGCATTAAAGAACATCGAGCTTGCCAGAAGCGATGCCGTGCCGAAATTTGATCCTTTTGAGAACCTCTGCAGCTTGCAGAAGCGCTGGAAGGAATTGATGGAATATACAAGCCAAAGAAAAGTTTGTTACGCCATAAAAGAAATCGTTGAAGGAAAGAAAAAATGAATCTTTTGTTTTTGCCGAAACTGCTTCCCCGAGCAGACATCATCGGTGGACCTATTCTTGTTTACCACAGGATTAAGAATCTTTCTTTGATGGGACACAAGATAACGGTGATTGCCCCGGCTTATGACGATCGAGATAGGGAAGACAGGAGTCTTGAGCCTTATTGCGAAAAAATCATCAAGATTGACTCCGTCAGGCAAAGGCCTCATGATGAAGTGGAGGCACTTTATGAAAGATTGAACATGCACAGGCCAAGATTCTTCTTGAATGGCGATGGAGGATTTTGCCAAGGTGTCGAAGACGCATTGAAGCTGGCCTTGAAGCTGGCCTTAAAGGAAAAGCGCATCGATGCCATCATTGCAGAGTATTCCATGCCGGGGCAATACATAGAGGCAAATCACCAGTCCATCCCGGCAGATACCACTTCAATAATTTCAGTGCATGAATGTTATACCAAGGCGTTTAAAATGAGAGCCGAAAAGGGAGAAGACATCAGTGAAGATACCATAAAGGAGCTATTCGATTACGAGTTCAAAATGTATGAGAAAACAGATAAGCTTTTGACTTTGACCAAAGAGGATGCCCACATCCTGATAGACTACTCCCCGGAGTTGAAAAACAATATTAGGGTGGTGCCACATGGAGTCGACACAGGTTTTTACCACCCGCCGGATGAGGACGTGTGGAATAGGAATAGTAAGAATATCCTCTATATAGGAAATTATCAGCATTATCCCAACGTGGATGCCGTGAAAAATTTCATCAAATACTGTTGGGATAAAATCTTAAAGCAGGTTCCGGATGCCAAGTTTTTTGCAGTCGGGTTTGATCCACCTCCTGAACTTCTGGAATTGACATCTAAGTGTAAGAACGTGATTGTCCAGGAGGGAGGAGAGTCCGAGAATGTGCGGCGGATATATTGGCAAAGTGACGTGTTCGTGGCACCCATTGCCCTGGGCACAGGTTTCAGAGGTAAACTCTTGGAAGCTATGGCTTGTGGCCTGCCCGTGGTGGCCACCACCCTGGCTACTTTCGGAATAAATCCTACAAACGAAGAAAACATGTTCGTGGCCGATGATTACAGCGTTTTCTCTGATTATGTAATTAAGCTTTTGAAAGACGTCAGGCTCAGGAAAAAGATCTCTGAAGGCGCCTTAATATTGGCAAAAAAATTTGACCATCGACACGCCGCAGAGAAGTTGGATCAGGTTCTTAAGGAAGGCAAAGAACGAAGAACTCGATAGATATGCTTAATTGGGGACTTTTGAAAAATCCCCCTCTTGTGTCATTGCGAGGAGTCCGTATGGACGACGAAGCAATCTGTAACTCTTTGATTCATAAAAAAGCGAGATTTCTTCTCCCGCCTTCGACGGGATCGCAATGGCATCCCTTTTAGTTTTTCAACGTACCCGTTGAGTAAGTAATTGAAGGGGAGTCGAAGAAAGACGGTGTGTAGATGAAAGAGGACAAATCTAAATGCATCTTATGCGAGGAGGTCGATATCGATTTCAGAAAAAAGCATCCACGGTGGATAGCCGACCTGCGGGTCTCAACTGCGTTTCTCGCCAGTAATCAGATATGTCGAGGCTATACCGTTCTTATTTACAATAAAGCCCATGTCACTGAACTGTTCCAGTTGGAAAAGGAAGATCGAACGGCATTCCTGGAAGATTCAGTCAAGGTAGCAAAAGCTATCTACGATGCTTATCATCCCCATAAGATGAACTATGAACTCTTAGGTAACTTGGTGCCTCACCTACATTGGCATATTATTCCTCGTCAGAAGAAGGATCCGCTTGAACTACATTGGCCCATTTGGGGCAAGGATTATACTGAGGTCAGACTATCTGATGAGGAGTATGGGGAGATAATCAAGGAAATAAAAGCCCATCTTTTGTGAATTGAAAACTAAATCAAGAATCTTTCTAAGAACCTACTCAAAGACAGGAGTCCCTTTACACGCAAACCATTATACGAAATTAGAGCTTCAAGGAGGATAATATGTTTATCAAAGATTTAAAGAAATGTAAAGAGATAATTGCAGGCGACAATTCAATCTTAAGAGAGTTGTTGAATCCTTTAAAGGAAAACATCACTACCAGGTATAGTCTTGCTCACGCAAAGGTTAAACCCGGTGAAATTACTTATGCACATCGGCTGAAGAGTTCAGAAGTGTATTATATGTTGGAGGGAGAAGGAGAAATGCAAATAGATGATGAAAAGGAAAAAGTTTCTACCGGACAAGTAATATACATCCCACCGAACTCGGTTCAGAGAATAAAGAACACCGGTACCCGGGATTTGGCCTTTTTGTGTATTGTGGATCCAGCGTGGAAACCAGAAGACGAAGAATTGGTAAGATAAATCCTAGTGTGTAACGTTGAATCAGGTCGCTCATATGGTTCATCATGTTGGAAATCAAGATTGCCCAAATCCGGCCAAACGCCGGACCTGGCAAACCCGCAATAACCCGAATTGCCTGCAAGTCTTCTATCAGGGTTCGCATTCACGCAAGGCTTTGGCAACCACCTCAACATATAACTTGAGTAAGGGATAAAATTCTTCTTTTATGTCAAGGTAGAAAATATCTTGACTTTTTGAAGGGAATGGATAAAATGCAAAAAACGGATGTCTATTTTAGCGGTGTCAGGAAACGATTCAGCGGCAACATCCAGAAGGTATTCATTTGGCGGCTTCCCTTGATTTGTTCTTGCGACTTTATCATACCGGGATTTGTGGAAAGATTGCAAAACTACTGGAAGGCATTCAGAAGTGGACGTTAAGGATGTAGTCATAATAGGAGCAGGACCGGCAGGGATAGCAACTGCGATTCAATTAAAGCGGTGCAATATTCAACCTGTGCTTTTGGAAAAAGAAGAGGTTGGCAGTCTTTTGAAAAATGCTAACTTGGTGGAGAATTATCCGGGATTTCCTAACGGGATCAGTGGATTGGATCTGGTAAAACTCTTCAAAAAACAACTATCGCGCAATAAGGTTAAGGTTGGCTTTGAAAGGGTTCGAGAGTTGGAATACAAGGATAACGTGTTTTTTGCAAAGACAAACCGAAGAGTGATAGCATCAAGCATTGCAGTAATCGCCACCGGCACACGACCCAGAAAGATTTCTACCCCTGCTATTTCAGATGGTGTAAAAGGCCGAATATTTTATGAGATCTATCCAATACGGAAAGCTAAGAATAAGAAATTTGCAATCATTGGTGCGGGTGATGCAGCATTCGATTATGCTCTCAATTTGTCTCAAAAGAACGAAGTTGTAATCCTAAACAGGAGCAAACGGACTAAGTGTATCCCGGCACTTATGAAAAGATGCGTGGAATCTAAAGATGTTTCATTTTTATGCAACGTAAGTCTTAGAAAAATAGATAAAAAGGGCGAAAGATTGCTGATGACATGTCTCCACAGCGACGGTCAAGGTGAAAACCGAATTTATGCAGACTATGTGGTGATTGCCACAGGCAGAGAACCTTGCCTTGATTTCTTGGGCAGCCAGCTTAAGAAATGTTTCAAAAATCTGCTAAGGACACACACGCTTTATATGGTAGGAGATGTAAGAAATGGAATTTATAGGCAAACGGCCATTTGTGTGGGAGATGGTGTCAAAGCGGCTATGAGAATTTACAGAAAAATTGAAAAAGAGGGCGGATGAAGATAATAGCCAAAGTCGGGACTGAAGCTATTGCCATAGCTTATATTGCAGAAATGAATGGTGGAAGGCTAGTAGAATTTACAGAGTCGCTTCAACCTCCGATTCCACGTGAAGAGAAATGGATTCTGACTGTCTCTACCTTATACGGATGTCCCGTAGGCTGCCGTTTTTGCGACGCTGGTGGATATTATCAGGGTAAGCTTTCTAAAGATGAAATGATCTCCCAAATAGATTATCTGATAAAGAGGCGTTTTCCCGATGCCAAAGTAGAGGTTAAAAAGTTTAAGATTCAATTTGCCAGGATGGGAGAACCAGCATTCAATCAAAATGTGCTTAAGGTGCTTGAAGAGCTTCCCCAGCTTTATGATGCTCCTGGGCTAATGCCTTCACTTTCTACAATAGCCCCTAAAGGAACCGATAGATTTTTTCAGAAGTTATTGGAAATAAAAAAGAAACTATACAGAGAAAGATTTCAACTTCAGTTTTCCATACACACTACGGATGCAAAGTTACGTGATTGGTTTATTCCCGGAGGAAAATGGCATTTGGAGAAAATTGCCAAATATGGAGAGTCCTTTTACAGAAAAGGAGATAGAAAAATCACCCTAAACTTCGCTTTGGCTGATGCAATGCCGACACCTGATAAATTCTTAATCAAGATAACTCCAGTCAATCCCACCTATCAAGCAGACAAAAATAAGATATCCTCCCATATATTACCCAATAAAGAAGAGTATAGCATTATCAACGTGCTGAGAGAGGTAGGATATGAGGTTATCCTGAGCATAGGGGAATTAGCAGAAAATGACATTGGCAGCAATTGTGGTCAACACATAACAAACTACCTGAAAAACAAGAAAAACATAAAAGGGGGATATACATATCTCGTACATAAAACCTTTGAGAGAAAACCTTGACCTAAGAGCATTTATGCGTTTGGCAAAGTAGAGAAAATCCAGAAATGTCAGGGTCTCTTTTCTCGGTCGCAAGTCACGCGGTCACGAAAAAAGAGGGCGATGGAGGAGATGAATTATGTCATGGATTCGGACAGTGGATGAACCCGAAGCTACGGGAAAATTAGAGGAAATTTACGAGGAGATCAAAAAGCAACGTGGAAAGATTTCAAATATCATGAGAGTTCATAGCTTAAATCCAAAGGCAACGAAAGCTCATATGGATTTGTATCTTACCGTTATGTTTGAAGAGTCCAGGTTGAGTCGAGAGGAGTGCGAACTTATCGCCACCGTTGTTTCCTCTGTAAATAGTTGTGATTATTGTGTAACTCATCATGCAGAAGCATTAAACCATTATTGGAAAAACCAGAGACGTGTGCAACAATTAATTCAAAACTTCCAGGGAGTCGATTTGCCTGAAAAAACACGTCAAATGCTTGAATATGCAGTTAAACTAACAAAGACACCCTCTGCCGTCAGCCAAAACGACGTTCACGTATTGCGTCAATTTGGCTATTCAGACGAAGACATCTTGAGTATAAACCTGATCATCAGCTATTTTAACTTCGTGAATCGTATCGCTTCCGGTTTGGGAGTGGAGTTTACGCCGGATGAAGTTCGCGGGTACAAATATTAAAAAGTTCTTCGAGATCTCCCGAACGTTAAAACTTATGGTTTTTTTCCACTTTAATTAATGGATTCGTTAATAAGAAAATGAATCTTAGGGACTTATGAAGGCAATATTTTGAAAACCCCACCCCCTGCCCCCTCTCCATAATGTGGAGAGGTGAATAAAGGGGAGAGGTAAACAATAGCAAAAGCTCTCTTTTCGGTGCAAAACATAAGCTTATGTGGTATGGCAAACGAATTAAATAAATTGACATAATTCGTATGAATGCATACGCATCACCCTCCCCCTTACCCCCTCCCATCGAGGGAGGGGGGTAATTTCTCAAGTTTCCTCTCCCCTTGTGGGAGAGGATAAAGGTGAGGGGTATGTAAACCTATTTCTTGCGCTTGTATTGGTAACTCTTTTGGAGAAGATCCAAATTCATTAGGCAGTTGTTTTTTTTATTCCTTGCTGAATATAACCTAAAAATAAGATGTAATGAACGAAAAGTCGAAAGGAAGTAACTAATGCTGCGAGTAGTTCACTTTGAGATCAATGCGGATGATCCAGAGCGTGCTGCGAAATTTTACCAGGAGATATTCGGCTGGAAAATCAAGAAGTGGGAGGGTCCCATTGATTACTGGCTGGTCACGACCGGTCCAGAGGGTCAACCGGGTATCAACGGCGGAATCATGAAGCGAATGAACCCTCAGGCCAGTACCTACAACACGGTCGATGTCCCGTCCGTGGACGAACTCTCAAAGAAGATTACAGAACACGGAGGCAAGGTCGTAGTTCCAAAGACAGCGGTGCCCGGCGTAGGTTATGTGGCTTATTGCGCAGACACCGAGGGGAACGTATTCGGGATCATGCAGGAGGATGCCACAGCTAAGTAGTGATTAAGGAGGCGGAGAAATCACTGGCAGGCTTGATTAACGGAGGAAAAAAACATGCAGGTCCTGGTAATGTACTATTCAAGATCGGGAAACACCAAAAAGTTAGCTGAAGAAATAGCCAAGGGAGTGCAACAAGTTGAAAACGTGAAATGTGTGTTGAAACCAGCATCCGATATCACAAAGGATGATTTCTTGAATTCCGATGGAATCATAGCAGGTTCTCCGGTTTATTTCGGGACCATGGCTGCTGAATTGAAAGAGGTTTTTGATAAATTCGTTGGCATCCGCAAACACATGGAAGATAAAATAGGTGCCGCCTTCGCAACTTCGGCTGATCCATCCGGGGGAAAGGAGACTACCATTTTCTCGATCATACAAGCTATGTTGATATATGGAATGATTATAGTAGGGGACCCTCTGGATGCAACTGGTCACTACGGCGTAGCATGCACGGGAGCCCCGGATAAAGAAACTGCTCGGAATGCTGCGGAGTTAGGAAAGAGAGTGGCGTTTTTAGTCAAAAAATTAAAAACCTGATCTTGAGAAGGTAGGTGACGAACAGAACTCGCTTTATTTGCCGCAAATATAAAGACACAAATAGGGTGGTTGTCGACTAAAGACAACAAATCTGGTATATTAATTATCACGAACAAAAACAGGAGATGGTTACAAAGTGTTTCATAATATATCCCAGGCGATCATGGATCGAATGAAATATCTGGAAGACCTTGATGCAGGAGACAGAAGAGATGGAACGCCTACTTCACAAAGGCTCCGTCAGATACCCGCAGAAACCGGGAAATTCATCGCCCTGTTGGCTGCGAGTGCTCCAAAAGGCACTTGCTTGGAAATCGGCACAAGTGCGGGATATTCCACTTTGTGGTTGGCTCTTGCATGTAAGGAAGTTGGGAGGAAGATTACAACTTTTGAAGTGCTAAAAGAAAAGGCTAAATTGGCTAAAGAAACTTTCGAATTGGCGGGTGTCGAAAAAGTAGTAGAACTGGTAATAGGAGACGCTCGAGAATATTTAAGAAATTATAAGACAGTCTCTTTCTGTTTCTTGGATGCGGAGAAAGAGATTTATGCTGATTGTTATGAAATTATCATTCCCAATATGGTCAGCGGAGGACTTCTGGTAGCTGACAATGCCATAAGTCATAAGGAAATCCTTGAGCCTATGCTTAATCGAGCATTGAATGACAAAAGAGTGGATGCATTGATCGTCCCCATTGAGAGAGGGGAATTGGTCTGCAGAAAATTATGAGAGGGCCAGATAGAGCAAGCGAAAAGCTGGCTTCAATCTCGGTTATAGAGGAACCTTTATGGAAAAAATTGATCTGGCAAAGAAGATAAAGACCACTTCGTTTTTGACCGGACAGTTTGAGCTGCGTTCCGGAAAAACCAGCTCGTTTTACTGGGACAAGTACCGCTTCGAAAGCGATCCAGTTTTATTGACCGCGGTGGTGGATGAGATGCAGAAACTTCTGCCGGCATCTTTCGACAAACTGGCCGGTTTGGAATTGGGTGGCATTCCACTGGCGGCGGGACTCTCTCTAAAGACCGGTAAGCCTTGTCTATACGTACGCAAGACCGCCAAGACGTATGGCACCTGCAACCTGGTGGAGGGCGGGTTTCAGGCAGGCGAAACAGCGGTGGTGGTAGAGGACGTAATTACCGTTGCTGGGCAGGTGTGCACATCCGTCAGACAGATGCGAGAATTAGGACTTGAAGTCCAGCATGTTGTGTGTGTGATCGATCGACAACAGGGCGGTCCAGAGAACCTCAAAGAGATAGGATGCTCACTTGCTTCGGTTTTTACCTTGGAAGAACTTGAGCGCCTAACACAAAACGGTGACTGACGGTGTGCTTGGAACGCTTCACCAAAAAAGAGATGAAACAATGAGGAATGGAGAAACGAACGTTCAATCCTGGCAAGGAAAAAGTATTAGAGTCAGCGTTTTATACTCAAGGGCGGGGGTTGCCCAGCACATTTGGATAGAAAGTGAAAGTGGATCCATTCTTATTGATGCCGGGGATGGGTTACTTAGAGATCTTGTATCCAATCGCCTTGCTCCCAATCAAATCCGGGGGATAATCTTTACTCATGGTCATTTTGATCATGTGGGAGGTCTGCATTCACTTCTTGGATTCTTCAGGATGAAAGGCAGAGAGGAACTTTTGCCAATTTATGCTCCGAAGGAATGCAAAGAGGTATTTTCCATAGTAAATAATTTCATAAGGTGCTACCCAGATACCATACCCTTCAAAATCTCCTGCAGAGGAGTTCAAGCTCAGCAAGTCTTTCAAATTGCAGATATGATGATTAAAGCCTATCCTGTCGTGCACTTTGGAAGCATAAACGGTTCTGGAATACTTAACCAAATTCCAGCCATGGGCTATAGGATTTCGCATAAAGGAGAAACTATTGCGATAAGCGGTGATACAGGAATTTGCCCCTCTCTAAAAGAATTAGTGAAAGGAGCAGATTTGGCGGTCCTGGAGGCAACCTACCAGAAAAGTGCAAAGGTAAGCAAGGAACTTCTTGAAAAAGTACATCTCTCTGAGGATTTGGCACAAGAGATCGGAAAGTCAGCAAAAGATTTTATCTTAGTGCATAAAGGAAAAAGAGAATGAAATAAAATGTGAAAATCTTAGAAATCATTAGTCCAGCTGGATAGAGGCCGTTGGGGGATTTACTTCGGAAACCTGCAAGCCGCTTTATGCCACTTTTCGCTAAGATGAGATATTAGAAGAGGTAAGTTATGTCAAAAATATTCATCCAGCCTCCAGATTATGATAGCTTTGATGAATTCCTGTTTTACGCCAAAGAGCATGATTACAACATGGAGATTGCATCCTTTGCATACAGTGATGTCTTGGACACAAATTGGGAAGAAATACTGAAAGATCATCAAAAGAAGCTACAAGGCTTTGGGGGAACCATTTCTCTTCACGGGGCATTCAAGGAGTTAATCATCCATAGTAGAGATAGGAGAATTAGAGAAGTTGCGAAGGATAGAATCTTTCAGAACCTTGAACTCGCTAAGGCTCTGAACGCGAAATACATAGTCTTTCATGGAAACTTTAACCCCTTGATCAGACATGAAGGTTATAAAAAGAACTGGATCAAACAAAATGCAATTTTCTGGTCCGAGGTTCTTGACAAGTACGAGATTGTGATTGTGTTAGAAAATCTTTGGGAACCAACACCAGAGATATTCAGAAAGCTGTTGGACGAAGTCAACTCTACACACCTCAAGATTTGTTTCGATATCGGACATACCAATATCTTCTCTAAGGTAGCGCTTGAAGAATGGTTCTCCATGTTAGGTGAGGGCATTGTTTATATTCACGTGAACGATAACAAAGGGGATGTCGATAACGAGCTCGCCCCAGGTGAAGGCAATATCAATTGGCAGACGTTTTCGAAATTAATTGAGAAATACCGAATTGCTCCTGAAATAGTATTCGAAGTGGGAACACTTGAGAAAACCATACAATCCCTTGAGTATTTTCAAAAAGAAAATATTTATCCCTTTAATGTGTCTGCTCCCAAGAAGTAGGCACGTCGCAAAACTTGCTAATGGTCAGATTCTGTAAAAGGCAAGTTGATTGATTTCGATTCGCATAGAGTATCCACCCTGCCCGCAAGAGGGGTGGGGGCGCAGGCCACAACCCTAAGGGAAAGTTATGAAAGTTAAAGAAATTGTTTGTCTTGTGAAACCTCTGTATAAAAAGATGGACAGGATGCACAATTTTAAACATATCCTTAGAATAAAAAGGAAAGTTGCAAAATTAAGAAAAGGCTATAAGAAAATTGATGAAGATAAATTAAGATTTCTTGCATATTTTCATGGTTTGAAACATTATGTTAAGGAGAATCAAAAAAAGATAGTGAGAATGGGTTTCCCAAAAGAATATATCAAAGCTTTGTACAGGCACACTAAAAAACCCAAAACTATTGAAGAAAAGTTAGTAAGCGATGCTAATAAATTGGAGTCGGTTGGGAAATTTGGAATTAAAAGGGCTTTGCAAGTTGGAAAAGAAAGAAATCAAACAAGAGAAGAAACCTTAACAATTATGCAAAGAAACATCAGTAAAGTAAAATTCTATACAAAGGAAGGAAAACGATTAGGAAATCCTGGTATTAAGATCCTCGAACACTTCTTAGAGTCTACGAGGGCCAAAGCCGAAATTAGGACATTAAGACAAACGCAATCAAAAAAAGGATCCATTTCGGATTTAGAGTTTCACTCGCTAACCTTGGATCGGTGGAAAGACCTTGAAGAGCTGTTCGGAGAGCGCGGAGCTTGCGGCGGGTGTTGGTGTATGTGGTGGAGACTTACAAGATCGGAATTTGAGCGGCAAAAAGGGAGCAAGAATAAAGCCGCTTTAAAAAAGATAGTAAGATCAGGCCAGGTTCCGGGAATTCTCGCTTATGCTCGAGGGAAATCGATCGCCTGGTGCTCTGTGGGTCCGAGAGTAACATACCCTGCTCTGGAAAGATCTCGTGTCCTAAGAAGGGTTGATGATAGGCCCGTGTGGTCTGTTGTTTGCCTCTTTGTTGCCAAGCCGTTCAGAAACAAAGGCGTGTCAGTTAAGATGTTAAAAGCCGCCGTGGACTACGCCAAGAAAAAAGGCGCAAAAATTGTCGAAGGATACCCTAAAGAACCGAAAAAAGGCAGATGGCCTGACGCCTTTATCTGGACCGGGCACGTTTCAGCTTTCCAAAAAGCAGGATTTGTGGAAGTACACCGAGGTTCGCCTACTCGGCCAATAATGAGGTATTATGTTGAGAAGAAAAAATGAAAGCTTTCCTTCAGTTCGGGCAAAGGTACACCCTCACTCTAAGGGGGAAAAGCTCTGCTTAATCTGATAAATCGGTTGAAAATACATTTAAGAAACATGAGAAACATTTGTTTAAAACGCCCCATACTTTTCTTTTGCATCTCTTTTTCTTTTCTTTTGAATCTCTTCTTTGCGAAGACAGCTTTAGCTCAACAAAGCATTTCCTCGGTCCCTTACGTGATCTTCAATGAGATTTTAGCCAATGAGCCCGGTTCTAATACCAAATTGGAATGGGTGGAGCTTTTTAATGCTGATTCGATTGAGCATGATTTAGGCGGTTGGCTTTTTGTGAGCAAGGATGATACTACGGAAATACTCAGTGGGAAGGTCATTCCGTCCGGTGGCTTTTTGATCATTGCCCGAAAGCTTGTGACCCAACCACCGGACTCAATCAGTTTTGAGGGATATTGGGGGGATGGAAGCGGAGTCTGGGGCGACTCTGAATTAGAAGATTCCCCCGCCATTGAAGCCAAGATGTCCTTGACCAACAGCGGCGGAACGATCAGTCTGATTGATCTAAGCCAGAATGTTCAAAGCTTTACCTGGGATGATGACTGTGGTGACGGTGTTTCCTTAGAAAAACAATCTCCAGAAGTAGGTGACCAAGCAGACAACTGGTCTTGCTGTGTTCATCCAGATAAGAGTACTCCCGGAGAAGTCAATTCGGTTACTCCAGCAGAAAACGATCTCTCCATCCAAAGCGAAGAGCTTTTTTCTTCTCCCGAAATCCCGTTAGAGGATTCAACCTTTTCCATCACAGCCGTAGTGAGGAATGCCGGCAGCGCGAAATCATTTGCCAATGAACTGGCTTTTTTCAATGATCAAGATTGGGATGGGTTCTTAGCAGAGCACGAACAATTGGGGGATATGATCACGATACCCCCTCTGGAGGTAGGTGAAGCAGACACGATTTCAATTGAGGTTAATTTCCCAAAAGGGAATTATCGAATTTATGCGAGAATTGGAAAAGACGAAAAGGAATTCAACAATCAGGCTTTCACAAATCTCAAGGTGAGAGTAGCCCTTCCGGACCTGGTCATAAATGAATTCATGTATAATCCCGATTTGGATCTCTCTCAAACTGAATGGGTCGAGCTTTATAATCGAAGTGAAAATCCAATCTCAGTAAAAAATTGGCTATTGGGCGATTCGGTCGAGCAGAAACTGATAACCCCGGATGAGGTGATAATCGAGCCGAAACGATTTTTGATCGTAACGCAGGACAAAAACAAATTCCAAGAAACATATCGTGAGGTAAGCTGTGAAGTCATAGAACAGGAGAGTTGGCAAAGCCTGAACAATACTGAGGATAAAGTCATTTTGAAAGATACTCTAAATCTGTTAGAAGATGAGGTCAGCTATACAGGGATCAGTGCAGACAAGGGCATCTCATGGGAAAGGATCGATTACAATGTTGCCTCAAATAACGAGGACAATTGGTGGAAATGCGTAGATCCTAAAGGAGCTTCCCCAGGAGAGGAAAACAGTCTACATACTCAATATTCAAATCAAATGGAGTTGACCATAACTCCCAACCCTTTTTCCCCGGATGGTGACGGATTTGAGGATAAAGTTACCTTTAAGTATGTTCTCCCTAAGATGTCGGAGTTGACCCTGAAGGTCTACGACATTAAAGGGAGGCTGATCAAAACACTAATGGAGGACGAGCCCCAAGTCGCAGGCGAAATAACCTGGGATGGCAAAGATGATGGGAACAGAATTTTGAGGGTGGGAATATATGTAGTGACGCTGGTGGTTGCTAAGAAATAGCCCTTTAGAGTTGGAATTAAAACCTCAAAGTCGCAAAGGAGTTAAGAGCTTTTAATACAAAAGCAAAAGACAAGGTTATATGCCCCCTCTCCCTGACCCTCTCTCACAAGGGGAGAGGGAACTTCACAAATTCCCCCCTCCCTTGTCCGCCAAAGGCGGATCCGCCTCAGGCGGAATGGAGGGGTGCGGGGGAGGGCGATGATGTCAATTCATTCAATTCGTTTGCTATAGCATGATAAAAAGATACAAACAGCGATTAGGCAAAAGTGGAGAGGATTTGGCGGTTTCCTTTTTGAAAAAGAAAGGTTTGGAGATTCTTGAAAGAAATTATAGATTCGGGCATAAAGAGATAGACATCATTGGAAAAGATAAAAATACCATAGTCTTCATTGAGGTCAAAGCCGGAAGGTCAAAAGATTTTGGGTCACCTCAAGAAAGGGTCAATCTGAGAAAACAGAAAAGTATGATCGAGGTGGCACAAGATTACATACAGAAAAGCAATTTCAGCGATGTCGATTTCAGATTTGACGTGGTAGCAGTAAGCTTTGAAAAAGGAGACAGGAAGATTGAGCACATAAAGAATGCATTTATGGTGAGTTAGTTCTTTCCTTCTCATCCTCCAATCTATGAACGATTCTCTCCCAAACCCTTGCCCACTTCTCCGGGTTTTTATTATACTCTTTTATGAAAAGGTCGATCTCCTCTTGAGTGACGTTATACTTTTCAAGTATCTTTCTTCTTTCCTGCTCTAATTTATCTTGCTCTGCACCATGCATCTCCGAAGCAATGGAAAACTGCACATAAACTTCCACAAATTTCTCCTCAGAAAGCTCAGAAGATGTTTTCAGGCTGTCAAAGATTATAAAAAGGATAATCAAGAAAAGGGCAGCAGATATTGCAATTATTAGTTTATTTTTAATCAAAGCTCAAAAATTTAAAGCTTCAATCCGAAACGAGTCTCCGTTACAACCATTACCTCTAAATATTTCCTTATTGTCAAAGTTGTCAAGCAGAAAATGGGAAACCTATCCATATTTAGTATTTATGGGGTTGTTGGTTAAGTCTTTTTATCGTCTATTGGTTTGCCCAGACAGGCAAGCGTCTGCTTGGAGTTTGGCCACGTATCGATTTCGTCTTTCATTTTAACACGGCAGACGACAACGAGTTATGACAGACGATAGGTAGCCTCAAGCGAGACGTTTCTTCCTGTCATAGGCGGATCCGCCTCCGGCGAAACGGGAGTAGGGAAGGGGGAGGGAGACTATTTCAATTTATTTAATCCCTTTGCATTAATACATGAGCTATTATTTTACAGTCCAGCCCTTAACTTAGGTGCTGGCTTTTGCCCCCATCTCCCCTCATCTTTATGTGGAAAGTGAGAACGGAAAAAAAGATCTTTCAAAATGGCGTCTTCATAAACTACCCTAAATGGTAGTCTTTTGAAAAATTCCAGTAACCAAATCGGGGAAGAACCCGGCTTCATGGTGAGTTCAGTAAATGGGATGACCACCTGACACAATTTCTATCGCAACTCTTCTTTCAGCTCTTTCAATTCCTCTCTGAGTTCCTCCAGCTCTTCCCTAAGGTCTTCAAGTTCCTCTTTGAGTTTTTCTTCGTGTTCGCGAAATTTTGCTTCCTCCCAAATGATTTTTGGTTCGTGACAGTGAAGTTTTTGCTCTTGCGATCGCGGATGACCTCGATTGCCACCTTATCCCCTTCCTCTTTATCGGAGATCTCATCCGTCAGATCGTCTACATCCTCAATCTCTTCATCATCCACCTTCACGATCACGTCTCCAGCTCTGAGTCCGGCTTCATAAGCTGGTCCATCCTCATCCACCTCTGTGATCAAAGCACCTTTGCCATCTTTGACTCCAAAATACTCTCCCAATTGCTCGTTCAGATCTTGCACCTTCACGCCGATTCGCCCCCCGGAGAAAACGGAGAAACTATAGGAGTAGGGTTTGAACTTACCAAGTTCGAACCCAGGGATAAGCTCCAACATACGTAAGTCGTCTCTTGGTACCTTCCCTAAGACGACGGTGACAGCCTTTTCTTTGCCATCCCTCACGATTAATACATTCACTTTGTCACCGGGAGAGGTCCGTCTAACCAACCTTATCAGTTCATCGGACTTATCAACCTTCTTTTCGTCAAAGACCAAAATGACATCTTCCCTTTCTATTCCAGCCTCATCTGCGGGACTG
>SMTZ1_10013292_pt1 | contig 23114 bp, 21 predicted proteins | sample DeeMarSWOR136_30_FD_25667 | JGI IMG/M metagenome (IMG submission 25667) | reverse complement strand
TCTGGATGACCTCGAATCGAACATTCAGTTCCTTGGCCAGCCGGATGGCTTCCTCTCTTTCTTTTTCCGGATAGGTCTCAGAGCTGGCGATGACAGCAAAAACGTTTTCTCCCAGGACATCACGGACGACCTTTAAAAGGAAAGTGCTGTCCACTCCTCCAGAAAAAGCCACCAGGACCTTTCCCATCTCGGTGAGGATGTTCTTTAACCGGTCCAGCTTGGAAAGAGTTTCCTCCGCTATCTCTTTGGATTCGTTTTTTTTATTGGTTGGATTCGTTTTTTTTATTGGCAAAATTCATGGTTTTTCTTTCATTTCCTCTGTTTCTGCTTGATAACTATATATGTCTTACAATCCAGAATCAGATTTAGTAGAAAATTGGGGACTGTCCCCAATTATTCATTTTGTATTCTTTGATTTTCGGGATCTTCCCAGTTTCTTCGCTTCCTTGACAAATTCAGCGATCATCTCATCCTCATCAAGCCGGCGAAAGATCCTCCCTTGTTTAAACAGGACACCGGCGCCACGGCCGCAGGCAAGACCCAGATCAGCTTCTTTGGCTTCGCCAGGCCCGTTGACCATGCAGCCCATCACTGCCAGGTGGATATCACTCTTCAAAGAAGCAAGCTGCTTCTCAACCTCCTGGACGATCGTGAACAGGTCAACCTCACAGCGCCCGCATACCGGACAGGACACAAAATTCGGTCCATAGGAGCGGAGGCCGAGGCTGGAAAGGATGAGGAAGGCGACGCGAACTTCCTCTTCAGGCGGAGCGGTCAGTGAAACCCGGATGGTATCGGCCAGGCCTTCACTCAAAAGAAGCGCTAGCCCCACAGAAGACTTGACAGAACCCGGGACCAGGCTGCCTGATTCGGTGATCCCGGCATGAAAGGGATAGTCCACTTGATCTGCCAGAAGCCTGAACGCCTGCACTGTCCGGAAAACATCCGGCGCTTTCAGGGATATCTTGATATGAAAAAAATCCATATCCTCCAGGATCCTCACATGGTTGAGAGCGCTTTCGACCATGGCTTCTGCTGTGGCCCCTCCGTGTTTCCGGAGCAAACCCTTCTCCAGAGAGCCTGAATTGACGCCGATCCTTATCGGGACATCATGTTCCTTGGCTGCCCGAACGACTTCCCTTACTTTCTCCTTGCTGCCGATATTTCCGGGATTGATGCGCAGGGCATCCACTCCCTTTTCCAGGGATGCCAGGGCCAGCCTGTGGTCAAAGTGAATATCCGCCACAAGCGGCACAGATACCTGCTTTCTGATCCTGCCCAGAGCCTCAACTGCTTCCCTGTCGGGAACAGCCAGACGGATTATCTCGCATCCTGCCTCATCAAGCCTTTTGATCTGATCGAGGGTCGCCCTAACGTCCTGGGTGTGCGTTTTGGTCATGGATTGAACTGCAATAGGAGCTCCCCCTCCGATCGGAACTGAGCCGATCTTCACCTGCCGTGTCTTCCGTCGTTTGAATAAAATATCAGATTTTGGCTTTTGAAGGCTTCTAGCAGCGCTCTCTTTAGACTCGCTCATCTAATACTCTTCTATTGGCGGAGGAAATCTAACCTTATATTAAAATACTCGGGGATAATCGAAACAGCCTTTTCAGGATTTGCCTTCAAGAAGTGTTGAGACAATGACTTTAAAAATCTGAACGGGAGCGAAGCCATTCCCGAATATTTGATTCTCTTAATCCAGATATTGCCTGAGGCATTCAACTTCATTTCTTCCAAAAGAGATAGCTATCCCACCCGTTGGGAAGGTTGCGGGCGACATCATTCAAGATGAGAAAACCAAGCAGAAAAACGAAAATGGCAAACCCGATCATCATAACGACTTGCTTCACTTTGGGGCTGAAATCCCGTCGGAACGCTCCCTCCAGACCGAGAACAAGAATCTGCCCGCCGTCAAAGACAGGGATCGGAAAAAGATTGATAACCCCCAGCTGAAGGCTGACAAAAGCGATGAAGCTCAACATAGAAATGAATCCAGCACGCAAAAAGGCGTAAGAATATTTCGCAATCAGTATCGGACCTCCCACCCCCTTGACTGAAGCCTCTCCAATCATCAAGTCTCGGATATAATTGAAAAGCACAAAAGCAAGCTTTATATTCTCCTTAACACTCCTCCCGATGGCAGCGAAAAAGCCGTAGGTTTTTGTGTCATACTCCATATAGGACTGGATGCCTATCTTCCCCGTCTTTCCCTCAAGGCGCGGTGTTATGAATAGCGTAAGCGGTTCCTCTCCTCTTTCTACAGAAAACTCAAGTTCTTCTTCCGGGCTTTTCTCTATTATCTCAGCAAATTGGTGATGATAGACCATTTGACCGGCTATTTTTTTTATCACATCGCCTGCTTTTAGCCCTGCTTTATCCGCGGGTGAACCTGGTTCGACCGCAACTACTTGAGTGAAAATATTGGGGAAAAATCCGGCATAGCCCATATCCAAGTCCATCGCTCTTTTGCTTTCGGTCATCAGTTCTGCGGTAACGACTTCATCTCCTCTCTGGACCTCAAGCGTGATTATTCTGTCGGGCTTGGTTCCCACGGCTATTTCCACGTCATTCCAGGTCTTTGTCCGTCTGCTGTTGATGGTTAGGATCTCATCACCCGGTTTTAAATCGGCGCGTTCAGCCGGAGAGTCCGCCTCGATCCAACCGACAACAGGTTTCTGGGTAGAATATTTGGCGACCGACACACCCAGCATGCTGATGAAAGCAACAAAGACCACAGCCAGGAGGATGTTCATCACTGAGCCCATAACCATGACCAGGAACCTTTCCCACCTCTTTTTTGCCATAAAATCATGGGGATCCGGGTCTTTTTTCTGCTCGAAAACATCCTCACCCGCGAACTTGACATATCCGCCCAGAGGCAGGAGGCTGACGCGGTAATCCGTGTCCCCTTTTTTAAAGCCGAACAGTCTCTTCCCATAGCCCCAGGAAAAGACCTCTACTCTGATCTTGACCAGCTTAGCCATGAAGAAATGTCCGAATTCATGAACAAAAACAAGAATGCCAAAGACGATGATGAAGGCGACAATACTTCCGAATAACGTACTCATTTTATACCCTCTTTTTTATTATATTCTGTGTTTTGAGCCGTGTTTCCCGGTCCACTGAAAAGATATCGTCCAGGTCACTGATTTCTCTCTTTTTATGGCTCTCGACTGACTCGGAAACGACCTCCGCAATCTCCACGAAACGGATCTCTTCCTTGAGGAAAGAGGCAACCGCGACTTCGTTAGCCGCATTGAGAGCGACCGGAAAGCTCACTCCCTCTTCCAAAGCCAGGCGGGCAAGCTCGAGGAGAGGGAATTTATTCCTATCAGGTTCGAAGAATTCCAGGCTTCTGACCTGCGCCAAATCCAGCGAGGGCAGCATGGCTTCCTCTCTCTCCGGATAGGTCAAGGCGTACTGAATCGGGATCTTCATATCTGTCGGGCTGAGCTGGGCCAGGACAGACCCGTCGCTCATCTCGACGAGAGAATGAACAATGCTCTGGGGATGAATCAAAATTCCCAGCTTCCCAGGGTCGAGGCCAAAAAGCCAGCGGGCTTCGATCAGCTCAAGCCCCTTATTCATCAGAGTGGCCGAGTCTATGGTGACTTTCCTGCCCATCTTCCACCGCGGATGGTCTAGTGCTTCTTCGGGAGTGATATTCTCCATTTCCTGACTGGAGCTCCGGAAAAACGGGCCTCCCGAGGCTGTTAGGATCACTCTTCTTACATTTTCCATTTTTTCCTTGGCTAAACACTGGAAAACACCGCTGTGTTCGCTGTCTACAGGAATGACCTGAGATCCGGATTCCTGGACCTCCTTCCGGATTAAAGGGCCGGCGACAACCATAGATTCCTTATTGGCCAGGGCGATCTTTTTCCCGGCTTTCAATGCCGCCAGAGTCGGTCTCAACCCGCTGATTCCTGTGATGGCTGAGACCACTGTATCATTCTCAGCAAGGCTGGCGATTTCCTCTGCTCCCTCTTGGGAATAGGTCACGCGGAGGGAGCTGCCCTTGAATTTTTCCTTGAGCGCCTCTGCCTCTTCTTTTCTCTCGACTGAGACAATCTCAGGCTTGAATCTCTCCACCTGCTTTTCTAAAAGCCCGGTGTTACGGCCTGCCGCAAGCCCCAAAACTTTGAAGCGATGGCTGAGCTTCTCGATGACTTCCAGGCAGCTTCGTCCAATCGAGCCTGTCGAACCCAGTATGGAGACGTTGACCATTTTATCCATAACTCGTGTATTCCTTCCTCATTACCAGAAAAAATTTATGAAATAGTAGAAAAAAGGCGTTGCCAGGACGAGGCTGTCCATCCGGTCTAAAAATCCGCCGTGGCCGGGCAGTAGATTCGATGAATCCTTGATTCCCACCGCTCTTTTAAACAGCGACTCCAGAGGATCGCTGAATTGAGCAACGATATGGACAACGATTCCGGTCACGATCGCTTTCCAGAGTGCAATCTCCTTGAGGATGATGAAATGGATAAAGACAGCCCCCAGCACGGCGAATATGATCCCGCCAAAGCCGCCCATCCATGTCTTGTGCGGGCTGGCAATAGGAGCCATCTTTCGCCTTCCCCAGAGCCTGCCGAACATGTATGCTCCTGTATCTCCAAAGAAAATGACGGCGAGAAGAAAATAGATAAAAAAGGGACCTTTTTCTACTTTCAACAGATAGAAATGATCGAGAGTGAAGCTCAAGTATAGGGCGCCGAAAAAAGTAAGAGCTATTTCCGAAGGAAAGGAAACGACTTTTTCGAGCGAGGTGACAGAAAGAACATAATACACGGCTGCAAGGAGCAAACAGACGAACATTGCCATCGCCAGAGAAAAACCTTCAAAATAGAAGGAAGAGGTTATGATAAGGGCCAGTATGATTCCGAAAATCTTTTGAGGAAAAATCTTTTTGACCCGGAAAAGGTTATAGAATTCAATAAGGGAAGCGAGAATCAATATCTGGATGATGAGCAGAAACCAGAGTGGGGGAACAAACTGGACAAGGCAAAAGGCAAAAGCCAGCAGCACTAAAGAAGTCGGCAACCGTTTACGAAGACTCATTGTGCTAAGATTAGCGGAGGAACCCCTTCACAAAAAGACAATTTCACTCTTATAAGGGAGATCTGACTTACAAGGATAAATCATTCTCCGATCCAGATAAAGATCGTCCCGGTCATTCCCCTTCAAAGTATACTCTGAGCTTTGTCGGTTGAGCTCAAAAAGAGCAGGCGGAAAAAAGCTCAACTTATTTTTCATGAGGGTGAATATCTCCAAACCTCCTTTCTCTTTTCTGGTAATCGACCAGGGCTTGAAGCATATGCTTCATGCGGAAATCAGGCCAGTACACCTGAGTGATCCAGATCTCAGAATAGGCGATCTGCCACAACAGAAAATTGGACACCCGGAGCTCCCCGCTTGTTCTGATAAGCAAATCAGGGTCGGGAATATGATTCGTGTATAAATAATGAGAAAATTTTTCCTCATCAAGTGATTCGATATCATGCTCCTTTTCTCTGAATATCCTCTTGACTGCGTCAACAATCTCGTCCCTTCCGCCGTAATTCAGAGCCAAGATTATTGTCAAACGGTCGAAGTCCTTTGTGTTTTCTTCAACTCGTTCCAATTCGTTTCTCACCGCAGAAGGGATTTGATCTCTCTGGCCGATGACTTTCAGCCGAAAGCGATTTTCCATCAGGACCTTGTCCTCTTTCCTGAGATAATCTCTCAACAGATTCCATAAAGTTTGAATTTCTCTTTTGGGTCGTTTCCAGTTTTCTTTGGAAAACGCATACAGACTCAGGTATTTGATCCCTATACGAGCAGCGGTTTCCACGGCTTCTCGAACGGATTTGGAACCAGCTCGATGGCCTTCAACACGGGGAAGATTCTTTTTCTCTGCCCAGCGGCCGTTCCCATCCATTATGATAGCGATATGACGGGGAAGACGCGAGAAATCGATCTGGTTCACCAGCGATTCTTCTTCGCTTCCGGGCTTGATGAAGCTTTTCAGGTCTTCGTTCATAGGCAAATTATATGGAGTTACCCCTTAATTGTCAAAAAATTTGGCCCTTCGCCTCTTTCCTCAACACCCCTTTTCTGATATCCTACTTATTTCCAAGATAGAAAGGACAAAAATGTGCTTAGGAATACCGGCTAAAGTCATCGAGGTCAAAGATTCCAAACAGGGAAAAGTTGACTATTTAGGAACGAAAATCAAAACCAACTTCTCCCTTCTGGAAGATATCCGATTGGGAGACTGGGTCATTGTTCACGCTGGATTTGCTATCTCTGTTCTCAACGAAGAAGAAGCTCAGGAGACATTGTCCCTTCTCCGAGAAATGGCAGCTGCTCAAGAAGCAGCAAATAAATAAAGTAAGAAGGATGCTTTAGTTGTCATTGCGAGTGAAGCGAAGCAATCTCGTCGAAATAAATACATTTTTTTCCCAAAGGATCGCCACGCTGCTCCTGCAATGACACCAAAGGAAAAAGATTGCCGCACCTTTCAAACAATTGGGGACTTTCCCCAATTTCTTAAAATCATTAAATAGATGTCATTGATGATATAAATAGATGTCATTGCGAGTGAAATGAAGCAATCTCATAAAAAAAATATATCTTTCCTTACGAGATTGCCATGCTTCGCTCGCAATGACATAGGAATTCATGCTTTGCAACTGCCAATTGGCTTTCTAATATAAACGTATTAAATAATGTGTCATTGCGAGTGAAACGAAGCAATCTCGTAAAGAACCATGCAGAAAAAGAAATTGCAGCGCCTTTGGAACTCGCAATGATAACTCTAAAAACATTTATTACGCTAACAATAGTAAGAGGATGGCCTCGATTACCATGAAGGAATTCAAGGATAAAAAAGTCATTCAAGCCCTGCTGGCCGGGATAGAGAAAAAAGCCCGGTCACTTCCTTCTCCTGTCCGGATCATGGAAGTCTGTGGAACCCACACCATGACCGCGCACAGGTATGGATTAAAACGACTGATCGAGGAGGCTGGAGTGGAGCTGATCTCCGGCCCGGGCTGCCCGGTGTGTATCACTCCCAATGAAATCCATGAGGCTGCCATCGAACTCATCACCCGGAAAGAGAACTTCATCCTGACTACCTTTGGGGATATGACCCGAGTCCCGACCAGAAAGGGCGCTCTTCAGACCATTGTTCCGGCTCCGGACTCCAAAGTGAGTATCGTCTATTCTCCTGAGGAATCGCTGGAGAAAGCCAGGATGAATCCGGATAAGAATGTGGTCTTTTTTGGAGTCGGGTTCGAAACCACCATTCCTGGCATTGCCCTGACTGTCAGGGAAGCTCTTGAGGAAGGGCTCTCTAACTATGCAGTCCTCTCCGCTCTCTGGCTGATCCCGCCTCCTCTGAAAGCAATCGTCGAATCCAAGGAAACCGCCATAGACGGATTCCTCTACCCGGGACACGTCAGCGCTATCATCGGAGAAAAGCCGTATCGATTTATCGCCGAAGAGTTTAACATTCCAGGGGCCATCACCGGTTTTGAGCCTAGCGATATGCTCCTCGGCATCTTATCCGTTCTGGAACAGATGGAGAGGGGAAAAGCAGAAGTTGCCAACGCCTACACCAGGGTGGTGAAGGCTTCCGGTAACCAGACGGCCCTGGCTGTAATGGATGAGATGCTCGAGCCTAAGGATGCCTCCTGGAGAGGCCTGGGGCTCATTCCTCAGAGCGGTTTGAAATTCAAGAAGAAATATGCAGTCTGGGATGCAGAAGTGAAGCACAGCCTGAAAATGGAATGGGGCAGCGAAGACCTTCCAGGATGCCGCTGCGGGGAAGTTCTGCGGGGCCTCATCTCACCGCCTCAATGCCCCCTTTTCGCTGAAAAATGCAACCCGGACTCCCCTTTTGGTCCCTGCATGGTCTCATTCGAGGGTGCCTGCTTAATTCACTATAAATATCACCGAAGTTACAAAGAATAATTGGGGACTGTCCCCAAATTTTTAATAATATAAAATAAACGTTACTAAAAAAATATATCTTTCCTTACGAGATTGCCACGCTGCGCTCGCAATGACACTAAAAGAAAAAGATTACTGCACCTTTCAAATAATTGGGGACTATCCCCAAATTTTTAATAATATAAAATAAACGTTACTTCGAGATAAAGTAAAATAAATGTCATTGCGAAAAAAAATATATCTTTCCTTACGAGATTGCCACGCTGCGCTCGCAATGACACTAAAAGAAAAAGATTACTGCACCTTTCAAATAATTGGGGACTGTCCCTTTCAAATAATTGGGGACTGTCCCCAATTTAATTGTTCCCAATTCAAATAAAAAGGAAACGACAATGAAAAAAGTCAGCCTGGAACTTGGAAGCGGCGGGAAATTGATGAGAGATTTCATCGCCCAACATATAGTCAAAACGTTCAAAAATCCCTTTCTGGATGAGCTGTCCGACTCCGCCCTCCTCCCCCATCAAATCGCCTTCACCACCGACAGCTACGTGGTCGACCCCATTTTCTTTCCCGGAGGGGACATCGGGACTCTCTGCATCAACGGAACGGTCAACGACCTTGTCGTCTCAGGAGCTGAGCCTCAATTCATCTCCCTGTCGTTGATAATCGAAGAAGGAATGGACTGGGACGACCTGGAAACCATTCTTAAATCCATTAATAAGGCCGCTGCTAAAGCCCGAGTCGAGATAGCAACCGGCGATACCAAAGTCGTCAGACGAGGCCAGGGGGATAAAATCTACATCAACACCTCCGGGGTGGGAAAGGTCTGGACCAGGCCCTCCCTCCACAAGACTCGGCCCGGAGATAAGATCATCCTCACCGGGACACTCGGAGAGCACAGCCTGGCGGTCATGCTGGCCAGAGGAGATTTCGGCCTGGAATCGAGCGTCAAAAGCGACTGTGCACCGTTGAACTTCTTGCTGCCTCTCTGGAAAAAGGGAGTCCGCTGGATGAGGGACATCACCCGCGGCGGACTATCCACGGTCCTCTGCGAAATGGCCGAAAAGATCTCCTATTCGCTCTTGATCGATGAGGAAAAAATCCCTCTCTCCCGGTCTGTCAGAGGCGCCACAGAGCTTTTGGGAATCGACCCCCTCTACCTGGCTTGCGAAGGAAGAGCGGTGCTTATCGTCCCCCGGAAAAGCGCCGGAGAAATCCTGGCTGAGATCAGGAAGAATCCTCTGGGGAGGAAGGCAGAGATCATCGGAGAAGTGGACGATAAGACTGGAAAACCGGGAGAGCTCCTTCTCACGACCTATTCAGGAGGATTGAGGCTCCTGGAGCCGCTGACCTCAGAGCTTCTTCCCCGTATTTGCTGATCCAGAAAAGCTATTTCCGGCCGACAGAATAATACTCAAAGCCAAGCTCTCTCATCTTCGCCGACTCATAGATATTCCGCCCGTCAACGATGATGGGATTGTCCATCAGGCCTTTTATCTTCTTCAAATCTAATTCTCCGAACTCGCTCCATTCTGTTATGATGAGCAGGGCATTGGCCTTTTCCACCGCGTCGTAGGCAGATTTGGCATAGTATACCTGCGGCGGCTGGTCAGGGATGACTTCTTTGACGTTTTTCATGGCTTGAGGGTCATAGAGCCGGAGCAAGGCTCCTTCCTCCAGCAGCCTGTTAATGACTTTAAGACTGGGAGCTTCCCGGATATCGTCCGTCTCCGGCTTGAACGATAATCCCAAAACAGCAATGGTCTTATCTTTCAGTATCCAGAGCGCTTTTTTTATCTTATCCACAAAAATATCAATCCTTCTCAGGTTGATCTTATCAGCCTCTTTGAGCAAATCCAACTTAACACCCAGGTCTTCTCCGATCTTAACCAGCGCCCGGATATCCTTGGGGAAACAGGAGCCTCCATAGCCAAGACCTGCCTTCAGGAAATGGCTCCCTATCCGCGGGTCCATTCCCATACCTTTGGCCACCTGCTCGGTATCGGCGTCCGTTTTCTCGCACAGCTCGGAGATGAGGTTGATGTAGGATATCTTCAAGGCCAGGAATGAATTGGAGGCATGTTTGATGAGTTCGGCCGTGTCGATGTTGGTCACCAGAATCCTGTCCTTGTATCTCTCATAAATTTTGACCAGGATATCCCTGGCCCGTTCCGACTCCACTCCGATAACGATACGGTCAGGGTTGAGAAAATCAGAGACAGCCGATCCTTCCCGGAGAAACTCAGGATTGGAGGCCACATCAAACTCCACATCCTTCTTTTTGTGCAGGTCTATGGTTCGCTTGATCCACATGGATGTCTTCACCGGAACCGTGCTTTTCTCCACCACCACCTTGTAATCGTTCAAATTCTCGGCAATTCTCCGGGAAACACCCTCCACATACACCATATCTGCGCTCCCATCCTTCCTTTGGGGCGTGTTGACGCAGACGAAAAGCACATCAGCGGACTGGATGGTTTTATCGAGGTCATGGATGAAGGTCAGGTTGCCTTTTTTGAGGTTCTTTTTCAGCAATTCCTCAAGACCTGGCTCGTAGATGTGAGGAGTTCCCTGAGATGCTTTATCGATCTTATCCGCCGCCACATCGGTTCCGACGACATCATGGCCGAATTCAGCAAGGCACACGGCTGTGACCAATCCCACATAGCCAGTTCCTATCACCGCAATCTTCATGACTCTCTCCTTCTTAAATTGAGGGACAAATCAGGGAATCACCATTCTCCTTCATGCTTTGACGACATTCCTGCGACTCTTTTTTACGGCGTTTCTGGTGTCGATGACAAGAGCGGCATTCCTGGTGATCCAGTCAAAGTCATAGGCAGAATGGGCTGTGACGATGACCACAGCATCGCTTTCTTTGAGCCTCTGCGCAGTCAAAGCTGTCGACTTCAGCGCCAAACCCGGATAGTCTCTGTATCCGGAGGCTGAGGGCACGTAAGGATCGTTGTAGGAAACTCTGGCCCCATATTCCTTGAAAAGGCTAATGATCTTGAGCGCGGGTGATTCTCTCTGGTCATCGACATCTTCTTTATAGGCCAGGCCGAGGATCAGTATCTTGGCTCCTTTGACGGATTTTCCATTCCTGTTCAAGGCTTCGATTGTCCTGCTCACCACATAATAGGGCATGAAGGTGTTGATCTCTCCGGCGAGCTCGATAAACTTCGTCGGATAATCGACCTCCTTTGCCTTCCAGGTCAGATAAAAGGGGTCAACAGGGATGCAGTGGCCCCCCAGCCCGGGACCGGGGTAGAAGGGCATATAACCAAAGGGCTTGGTCGAGGCAGCCTGGATCACCTCCCATATGTTTATCCCCATGCGGTCAAAGATCATCTTCATCTCATTGACCATGGCGATATTCACGGACCGAAAGACATTCTCCAATATCTTGGTGGCTTCAGCCACCTTTGGCGAAGAAACCGGAACAGTATTGCTCACAACCTGGTCATAGAGAGCTTTGGCCAAGCGTTTGCATTTGAGAGTGACGCCCCCCACGATTTTTGGGATCCTATCGGTAGTGAAGACCTTGTCCCCTGGGTTCTCCCTTTCCGGCGAATAGGCCAGGAAGAAATCCTCTCCTGCCTTTAAGCCGCCAGTCTCCAGGATCGGGAGCACCTTTTCCTCTGTCGTACCCGGATAGGTAGTGCTCTCCAATATGACAAGCTGCCCTTTTTTCAAGTATTGAGATATGGTTTCAGTCGTTTGCAGGACAAAAGACAGGTCAGGATTCTTGTGTGAGTCCAGCGGAGTCGGGACGCAGATGATGACCACGTCTATCCCGGAAAGAGACTGAAAATCGGCTGTGGCCTGAAACTTTTTATCTTTGATAAAGCCTTTTAATTCATCCGCGGTCACGTGCTTGATATAGCTCTTGCCCTGATTCAGCATCTTGACTTTTTTCTCATCGATGTCGAATCCCAGGACTTCAAATCCTTTGCCCAGAAAGAGTTTGACCAGGGGAAGTCCCACATAGCCCATCCCGATAATGCCGATGTGGGCCTTTCTGTTCTTTATTTTGCGCTCTAAATCCAAAGCTTTTTTGCTCATTCCTTATTCCCCTTCCCTATTCCAGCAAATAGTTCTCTTCAATCCTTCGCTGAAACCGACTATGGGCTCATATTTTAACATTTTTCTGGCCCAGGAGATATCGGCAAAGGAACGCTTGATATCTCCCAGACGGGGCTCATCATATGCCGGACGGATGTTCTTTTTGAGTATTTCATTTATTCTTCGGATAAGCTCATTGACCGATGTTTCCTCTCCAAAGCCGATATTGAAAACCTCACCCTTCAAGCTATCCGCCTCAACAGCCCGCATATTGGCTTCCACCACATTGGAGACAAATAAAAAATCGCGAGTCTGTTCACCATCACCGAATATGACTGGCTTCTCATTCTTGAGCATCCTGGAGATGAAAAGAGGTATCACCGAAGCATATTGGGAAGCCGGGTCCTGACGAGGCCCGAAAATGTTGAAATACCGGAGACAAACCGTAGAAAGGCCAAAGGTCCGCGCAAAAAGCTGGCAGGACATCTCTCCTACGCGCTTGCTCAAAGCATAAGGCGAAAGGGAGGCTCCCAGCGCCTCTTCTTTTTTCGGGAGATGAGGATCATCGCCGTAAACAGCGGCAGACGAGGCGAAAACAAACCGTCGGACTTTCGCCTGCCGCGAAGCCAGAAGGAGGTTCAGGGTTCCTTTGATGTTGATATCGTTCGTCAGGAGCGGATTCTCTATAGAATGCGGAACAGAAGTCAGGGCAGCCTGATGAAGGACATAATCCATGCCTTCCGCAGCCCGCGTGCAGACCTCGGTATCCCTGATATCACCCTCGATGAGCTCTATCTTATCCAGGAAAGAGGCGATGTTCTTCTTTTTCCCCGTTGAAAAATCATCAACAATCCTGACCTGATGACCGCGCTGCACCAACTCTTCAGCGAGGTGGGAGCCGATGAAACCCGCCCCGCCTGTAACCAGAAACTTTAATGAGGGGTCGGATCTTAACATTTAACATTTCCCATTTCTTGGATTCTGTTTTCTTTATAAACCTTAAAATAAAATAAATCTCTATTCAAATTCAATGAAGAAATGGTGAATGACACGACTTGGCACCTATTGATGCAATCAATACTGATAAATGTTAAATGTTAAGATGCGACCCCTATTCTCTTCTTTGGCGGTAGAGTTTGCTGTCCACAGCCTCAACCATTCTGCCCAGGTCCAAATCCCTTTCAGCAAAGAAGCGATGGACCTTTTCCAGCTGCTCTCTAGGATTGGACAGGATTTCATTATAGCTCACAAACAGCACCTCCATATCCTCCCTGCTGGTGATGTCAGTTTTTGACTTTTCGTTGAGTTTAATAAAAGCGGCCTTCGTGCTCTCTCTCTCCTCATCCTTGGCGTTAATCATTTTCTCCATGGAGTCCAAAATCTCTTCGATGTTCCTTTCCATGTACACCACTCTGTAATTGCCGCGGGGAAGATACTGAAGACCGTAAGCGATGACCTTGACGACTTGACCCTCGAAGTCGAACACCATCTCGGGATTGTCTCTGAGCTTATCAATGATACTCTCGATCTCCAGGTAGCCCTTTGGATTATTCTCATCCGGCTCTCTTTTCCCGTCGGTAGCGACAGGAAGCCCTCCTGCCTGCAGTGCCTGCATGAGCAAAGAAGTGCCTGACCGGGGCAAACCAGATACAATGTAAACAGGTTTCATATTATCACTCCACTATTGAAATCATATACAATAAGGCTGCTTGAGCAGCCTTTATTTTCAGAGACTCAGAAGGATTCATGAAGAAGCCGTTCTGAAAAAAGGCATTTCTCCAAATGAGGGCGCGGCTGAAGGAGCCAACAATCCTGGTCAATCCAGGTACCCCAATGCCCTCAGCCTTTCCTTGACCTTCTCTTCATCCTCTTTGCTCAAGCTCTCCGCTGTCCCCTCTCCTTTGGAAAGACTCTCTTCCAGGACCTTGATCACGTAGCTCGAGACAGAGTCGATGTCAGAACCTTTGATCTTCTCCTCTATTTTTTCATACAAAGAAGCTGGAATCGAAACCTCTTTGAGTTCTTTTTTCTCCATGTATTCTCTCCTTTTGGTGAGGAATAGGATGCCCCTCAATCGGGGAAGCATAATCTGTCTTTTCCAGATTTAACTTTGTTATATACACCAGCTCCCCCATTTTTTCAAGTCACCACCAGGGTGAACTGTAAACATCTCTATTTCCATGATTAGGAAACATCTGACCTAATGGTAACCCAGTAAATAAGTCCACAATCTCTGTGCGACCTGAATACCGCCCTCAGCCCCCGGCCCCCGAGGGAACCAGTCCCGTCGGTTCCCCCCGTCGGATAAGCCGACGGGTCCCCCCTCCGCTACGGGGGCTCGAGGGCGGTATTCAGGTCCACTCCATAGAATAAGTTACGCGAATTATTACCTTATTATGATTAGAGAGGTACGGCGACGGTTCATTTCCATCCGAAGCCCATGGAGGAGGGGGAGGGTCTTGGCTTGGATGGAAGGGAACCGGCGCCTTAACAGATTAAACATACATAATTAATTACCACAGAAATAGATATGCTTCAGGGTGAACTTGACAAAGTCCACCCAATATTGTTTATAATTTGTTTTAGAAATGACAGAAGAACCCCCGCCTAACCTATAATATGGAAAAAATCCAACATCCCTCCTTCAGGAAAAACTCTTTTTCTGGGGTGCTGGACCAGAACTTGAAAAAATTGGAGAAGAGACTCGGAATCTCCCTGTCTGTGCGAGGTGACAGCTTGATGATAGACGGTGACCAGGCAAAAGTAGAATTCGCCAAAAGCTATTTTAATAAAATGAATGAACTCGAAGAGAAAGGATACAATCTGAAAGAAGAGGATTTTCATATCGTGCTCGACCTTTTAGAGGAAGGCCGCACTCATCGCCTGGATGATTTTTCTCCGGCCGAGCCGCTCAATCTATCCCGCAAATCCGTGACTCCGAAGAGCTTGACGCAGCAGGAGTTCATCCAGACCATCAAAACCCATGACCTGGTGTTCGGCATCGGGCCTGCCGGAACAGGCAAGACCTACCTGGCCATGGCCATGGCCCTTTCATTCCTCCAGAACAAGGTTGTCAACCGCATCATCCTCACCCGGCCTGCCGTTGAAGCCGGCGAGAAACTGGGCTTCCTGCCCGGAGATATGCAGCAGAAGATCAATCCTTATCTCCGCCCTCTTTATGATGCGCTCTTCGACCTGGTCCAGACAGAGCAGGCGAACAGGTTGATCGAGAGAGGCATCATTGAGATCGCTCCCCTCGCCTACATGAGAGGAAGAACGCTGAACAGTTCTTTTATCATCCTCGATGAAGCTCAAAACACGACTAAAGAGCAGATGAAGATGATCCTTACGCGCGCCGGTTTCGATTCCAAGATGGTGGTCACCGCGGATATCACTCAGATCGACCTGCCCCGGCCTGAACGATCCGGCGTCTTGCATTCTATGAAGATTCTCTCTAAAATAAACGGGATAGCTTTCGTCCATTTTAGCGAAAGGGATGTTGTCAGGCATCCACTGGTTCAAAAAATCATAAGAGCCTACCAGAAGGCTGAGGCGAAATCTCGTAAAAAGTAAATGAGCATCGTATCCTTTAAAGACATCAAGTTCTTGAGAAGCAAAGAACCTTCCGCCAAAAAACCAAAAAAGAGCGCTTCTCCAAAAGAAGAAAAACTGAGCTCGTGGAGGAAGCTCATCAAGAATCCTTTTGTTTATCTTTTTATCTTTGTGGTAGTTATCTCCTACTTCATCTCCTACCTTCCATCAAAATCCCTGCCCGATGACCTTGTAGTCGGAGACATCGCCTCTTCGGATATCATAGCTCCTGAAGACTTGGTCATCGAGGATACAGAAACGACCCAAAAAAGAAAGCGAGAGGCCGCTGAAGCCGCACTTCTGGTCTACGACTTTGACCCGAATGTCTTTTTGACCGCAGAAGAGGAAATCCACGAATTCTTCATTCTCGGAAGGCAGTGGCTCGAGGAGCCGATCACGGCCCGAAGGAGCGAAGAGTTCCAGAGAGAGATATTTGAAAAATATGACCTTACCCTTTCCTACAATGATCTGCGGACTCTGATGAGGACCGATTTCGACGCCAGCATAGAAGACAACCTGATCAGCCTCCTGGGAAAGGTTTCTCAACAAGGTATCATCCAGCGACCAGCAGACAGAGCAGACTGTGAGAGTCAATCAAATACTGGACATAAGCGAAGCCAAGGAGAAATTAAGCGAAGAAATAGACCAGCTTAGTGTTTCTCAAAGCGAAAGAAACCTTCTCCTCGCACTCTCCCATCACTTCCTCAAGGAAAACATCAAATACAACCGGATAAAATCAGACGAGCGAAAGGAGAAGGCACGCCAGAGCCAAGAAACTGTCTTCTACACCATAAAAAGGGGAAAGGTCATCCTCCGCAAAGGAGACGAAATCAAACAGGATGAGCTGAATCAGATAAGGGTGATCAACGAGAACCTTCGGGCCAGACCGAATTGGCTGACCAATTTCTCCGGTACATTCCTCCTTTTCGGGTTGATCCTCCTCACGCTTTGGTACTATCTCAAATCGATATTGAAATTCAAGCGGGCGCTGAACAATTTCATCATGATGGGCGTCACGCTTATCCTCAGCATTCTCTTCTACAAACTCTGTCTCTTCCTGGCCGGGACTTTCAGCGGCAGTTCGAATTTCTTCCTGCTCAAGCATCTTGATAGCTACACCTTTGCCTTCCCTTTCCAATTCGGCGTGCTTATATTCGCTTTTCTCACAGGAAGCCAGCTTGCCTTGTTCTATACAGTTATCAACAGCCTCCTTGTCGGCTATCTTTTCAAAGGTGATTTCAACCTTGTTCTCTTCTGCTTCATCGGAGGATTGGCGGCGATTTACGGAATCAAGTACTACGGGAATCATAACCGGAATTCCACATTTCGGGCTGGCTTTCACCTGGTAGCCCCTATCAATATCTTTGTCATCATCATCATCCATCTCATAAAGGAAAGCATCGGGCCGGCGGACATTTTCGTCAGCGAGCTCCTCATGGGGCTTATCGGAGGCCTCCTGAGTGCATCCCTGGCATTCCTTTTCCTGCCTGTTTTTGAGCCTTTGTTCGGCTTTCTTACCCAATCCAAGCTCTTAGAGCTCTCCAATTCAGACCTGCCGATTTTCAGGAAGATGGCCATAGAAGCTCCAGGTTCCTATCATCATTCGCTGCTGGTCGCATCCCTGGCTGAATCCGCCGCAGAAGAATTAAACCTGGACCCAATGCTGGTCAAGACCAGTGCCCTCTACCACGATATCGGGAAAACCAAGATGCCCGAATATTTCATCGAAAACAAAATGAGGAATCCCGACGTGCATAAAGACCTTACGCCCAGCATGAGCACTCTGGTGATCATCAATCACGTCAAGGAGGGAGTGGAGCTGGCAAAGAAACTGAAGCTCCCCCCGCAAATCAGGGATATCATCGAACAGCACCACGGAAACTCTCTGGTCCGATACTTTTTCCAGAAGGCCAAAGAAAAATACGACCCGGAAATGCATGACATCAAAGAAGAAAGCTACAGGTACGCGGGACCCATACCGAAAACAAAAGAAGCGGCCCTGGTCATGCTTTCCGACTCCGTGGAGGCGGCTGCCCGAAGCATAAAAGCACCTTCGCGCACCAACCTGAAACGAATGATCAACGACATCATCAACAGCTATCTTGAGGACGGCCAGCTCGATGACTGCGATTTCTCGCTGAAGGAATTCAGGACTATGGCTTCGTCTTTCATGGCCACCCTCTACACTCTCTACCATCCCCGGATCGAATATCCTGGTTTTGACTTCGAGATGAAAAAAAAGAAAACCGCCGTGAAAAACAAAAAATCGAATGATAGAAATAATAAACCAGCAACATAGATACTGGCTGAACCTTAAAAAATTCAAGGAGCTGCTGAAAAAACTCCTCAAGCACTATAAGTTGAATCATCCCGAAGTCACCCTCGTCTTCGTGGACAACAAAACTATCACCAGGCTGAACCGGCAGTTCCGGAAAAAAAACGCTCCGACCGATGTACTGAGCTTCCCCATGAAGGAAAAAGGCGCGGATGGGAAGTACTACCTGGGAGACATAGTCATATCCGTCCCTCAGGCCTTCAAGCAGTGTTTCTCCAAGGAGCACGGCCTGGAGAGAGAGCTGGAGTTTCTCACCATCCACGGACTTCTCCATCTTCTCGGATACGAACACTCAAAGGGGATAGAAGAGGAGGAAGAAAAAATAAGGAGTCTCTTTGCCAAAGATTGAAATGGACGTAGAATTATTTGTATGGATAGGGCTCTTTTTGAGCTTCCTGGCCGCTTTTCTTTTTTCTCTCTTTTACATGTCCTTGATCTCCTTCTCCAAAATAGCCCTCAGCCGTTTCCTCGAAAAAAAAGACAAGAATTACCGGATGAAGATCCTGAACATCTATGATGAGATCAGGATCTCGGTCGGGTTCATGCGCATCGTCTTCCTTATCGCTTTTCTTGTCTATATCTCTACAGTCTTTCCGAGATTGAGGTTCTGGCCGCTGTGGCTTTTTCTAATATCGCTCGCCGTCTACTTTCTGTTCTTCGATTCCCTGCCCAGGTTTCTCAGCGCTTTCTTTAAAAAAAGAATCCTCAGCTTGTTTCTCCCTTCCTATAGGCTGGCCCATTTTCTCGCCGCCCCACTCCTGGCCATAGCCAAGATCAAAGCTGGGAATGATGAGCAGGAAGAGATCCGCGAAGCCTCGGACGAGGAGATCAAGACCTTTATCGAGGAGGCCAAAGAAGAAGGGATCATCGAGACCGAAGAAAGCACGCTGTTGAAAAGCGTGGTCGAATTCGGCGATATCACTGTCCGGGAGATCATGACTCCTAGGGTGGATATGGCCTGCATCAGGAAAGATTCGACCATCGGAAAGCTCAGGGAGCTGGTGGTCAAAGAAAAACGTTCTCGAATCCCTGTCTACAAAGACCGGGTGGATAACATCGAAGGGGTCATCATCGCCAAGGACCTTCTCGAATACGCGGACGAAGAATCCAGAAAAAACCCGATCGAACCCCTGATCCGTCCCGCGTATTTTGTTCCTGAATCGATGAAAGTGACCGAACTCCTTAAAGAGCTCCAGAAGCGAAAGCAGAAGCTGGCTATCGTCGTCGATGAGCATGGCGGAGTCTCAGGGATGGTCACCATGGAAGACCTGGTCGAAGAGATCGTGGGGGAGATCCAGGATGAGTATGACCGTGAGGAGGTCCAGATCGTAGAGAAAGGGCCTCTCGATTACATAATATCCGGAGATGTGGAAGTGGAAGAAGTAGAGGAGCTCTTTGATACGGAATTCGGGGAAGAAAGCTACATAACGATCGGCGGCCTGATCACTCATCACCTGGGAAGACTGCCTCGGCTGGGAGAAAAAGTTCAGCTCAAGGACCTCTCCCTGGAGATCCTGGATGTCGGTCAGAGGACGGTCAAGAAGCTGAGGATCAAAAAGACCAAGGAATAGGGGTTGCGTTCACCAAGAACACACATGAAATCAGGATATGTCGCTTTGATCGGCCGGCCCAACGTGGGAAAATCCACGCTTCTCAACTATATGCTCGGCGAGAAGATCGCCATCATCTCCGACAAACCTCAGACCACGCGAACCAGCATCCTGGGAATCAAGACCACTGACAGGGGACAGATAGTCTTCGTCGATAATCCCGGGATTCACAAGCCTCTGCATAAACTGAACAAGCGGATGATGAGCTTTGTCCACTCTTCTCTGGAAACAGCCGACTTGGTCTGCCTGCTCATCGACGCCACCCAGAAATTCGGGCACGGAGACGAGTTCGTCATCGAAACTCTGAAAAAGATATCGACTCCCCTCTTCCTGCTGATAAACAAGGTGGACATCATCAAAAAAGAGAAGATCCTGTTGATCATCGACCAGTACAAGGAGATGCTGGATTTCAAGGAAATCATCCCCATCTCCGCTCTCCGGGGAACGAATGTGGATGTCCTTGAGGACAGGATATACGAGTTTCTGCCTGAAGCTGAGAAGATCTACCCGGATGATGAAAAATCCGTCCAATCCCAGAGGTTTCTCCTCTCAGAGATAATCCGGGAGAAGCTCTTGAGTCACGTAAAGCAGGAGCTTCCCTGGGTCACAGCGGTGTATGTCGATGCCATGGATGATGATCAAGAAAGGTTCTCTCAAGATAAGCCTTCTCCGAAGCAAAAGCCGAAAAAATTCATCAAGGCCACGATCTTCGTCGAGAAAGACACCCACCGGAGGATCATCATCGGCCGACACGGACAGATCATAAAGGCCATCGGTACTGAAGCCCGGAGGGAAATGGAAAAAATCCTGGGAGAAAAAGTCTTTCTGGACCTCTGGGTCAAAGTCAAAGAAAAATGGCGGGATAAAGCCGACGTCCTCGACCTCATCGAAGGCCAATAATGGGGACGTTCCCCAAAGGGACACCTTAGGCTTTTTTATAGTAATTCCTTCTCAAAATTAAAACACCAGCTCATAAAAAGGGCTCTCACCAAAGGAAGCGCCTTACATTTCGATTCCTGGATTAAGATATAATAATAGGACTTTCTCTACTATCCGACAATCAAGCCTGACTTCATCAGTCTTGTTTTTTTTCATCTGCAAGTAAACAATCCACTCCTGAAATAAGTATTAAATAATGATGCTTACTTCTACACGGAGGGAAACATGAAAAAAGTACTATTATGTCTGGGAATTTTACTATGCCTTTTGACGAGTCCTCTCCTGACACAAGACATCGTCAAAGGAAAATGGAAAGCAGAAGTCGAGGATGAAATGATCTGGATGCGTCTTCGAGTCCTGGATGGAGATGATTTTCATAAGGGCTGGACCTACTGCAGCGACTTCAAAAAGAGCGATTTTTCAGGCCTGGAGTGGGAGAAGGAGCATGCCTTCAAGATGATGCGGGAGGCCGGCACAATCATTTTTAACGGAACATTCACCGGAAACAAAGGTTCCGGTGATTTCACTTTCCAGGCGGATCAAAGATTTGAAAGATTCCTCAAAAACAAAGGTTTTGAAGAGATAACGACAAAAAAAATGCTGATTCTCTGCCTGAATGACATCACTCAGAAGTACGTGAATGACTTATTCGCACTCGGTTATTCGGACATTTCCCTGTCTAAACTCATCTCTTTTGCCATTCATGAGGTCACGGTCGATTTCATCAAAGACATTCACGCTCTCGGCTATAAAGACATCACTCCCGAAAAACTCCTCAGCTTCCGTATTCATGATGTCTTGCCCGATTACATACAAAGCATTCATAAGCTTGGATATCCTGATATATCGCCTGAGAAACTGATCTCTTTTGCCATTCATGATGTCACAGCCCAATTCATCAAAGATATGAATTCCCTCGGTTATAAGAATATCGAGCCTTCTCAGCTTATCAGCTTCCGCATTCATGATGTTGAAAAAGAGCTCATCGAAAGTCTTCGGGACCTGGGTTATGCGGATATCGACCCTTCTAAAATCGTATCCTTTGCTATCCACGATGTCACCGGCCAATATATTCAAGCCATCCATTCTTTAGGTTACAAGAATATCTCCTCCTCGCGACTGATCAGTTTTCGCATCCACGATGTTGAGCCCAGCTTTATAGAAGGCGTCCATAAGCTCGGATATAGAGACATCGACCCTACCAAACTCATTTCTTTTTCCATTCACGATGTGACTCTTGACTTCATCAAAGACATTCAAGCTGCCGGATTTAAAAATATCTCACCTTCAAAATTGATCAGCTTTCGAATCCACGACATAGACAAAGAATATATTGAATACATCAGGAGCAAGTGGAAAGGCGAACTGACGCCCGACAAGATCATCCGATTCAAAATCCACGACTTTTAAAAATAGATTTCATTCTCTCTGTCCTATTTCGAAACTCAGGAAATCAAGCCTTCTTAATCGCCCCAAAGCATCACGTATTGACATCAGCCCCGATAGATGCGAAAATTTGAAACCCCCCTCTTTGTGGTGAGTGTAGCTCAACTGGTTAGAGCACTGGACTGTGGATCCAGAGGTTGGGGGTTCGAGACCCCTCACTCACCCTTCCCATTTTCTTCATTTTCAATGGATTAGCTTGGACAGATTGTCCTGCGTCACAGATACGTCACAGATTTCGCCTTCAAATTCTCTGCTCAACAGCTCAACGGCATCCTTTTTCCTCTCATCAGTTGAATGGGTGTATCGTTGCGGAAGAAATGCGAATCCTGGGCTTTAGGGGAGTTGACTCTTCAACCTCAGCAATAGCAGGGTCAGCATCCTTCAAGAGGGAAAGGAATTTACTGCCCTTTACACATCTATCTCAGTGAGGCATCAATCCCCCTCAGCTATCTTTTCGTCACCGGGAAACCGGGGCTTAATTGTCGTTTGTATCTTTCTTCGCAAACTTTTCTGCAAGCAGGTCGAGCTTCTCTTGAAGCTTGCTTTCCGAGAACCATCGACCTCGAACCATCACGCCAACGCGTTTGGCAACGTTCGCCACATCGTTAAGCGGATTAGCTTTGACAAGTATCAAGTCCGCACGCCGCCCAACTGCAACCGTTCCGAATTTGTCCAATGCTCCCACAAACTCGGCAGCATCCCGCGTTGCAGCCTTTATGGCTGCATATGGTGTCATGCCCGCATCCACAAAGTTTTGTAGTTCTCCATGTAAAGAGAATCCAGGCACCTCGAACGGTATCGGACAATCAGTTCCAACAATTAGCTTGGCGCCAGCTTCATGCAGCCCCTTGACCATACGGAACATAACATCGAACACTCGCTTCTTCCCTTTACTGTCCCATTGGTCGGATAAAAGATAACGCTCCAATTCGTTCCAGGCATCCCTTCGTTGTACAGGAACATACTTCATTGAAAGATGATTGCGGATTGCTTTAATCTCCTCGGAATCAGCGGCATATATACGGAATATTTCAAGAGTGGGACAGACCCAAACGTCTTTGGCCGCCACCCTAGCGGCAAGGTCTGGAATTTTTCCTGAGTCTGCGTGTTCGTCCGAAGAGTCGCTTGGGTACAGCGCATCCAAGAAGTGATTCATGTGTTCGAATGAAAGTTGTCCGGAATCCATCGCCTTC
>SMTZ1_10023421_pt1 | contig 23125 bp, 20 predicted proteins | sample DeeMarSWOR136_30_FD_25667 | JGI IMG/M metagenome (IMG submission 25667) | reverse complement strand
AAGCAAGCAATGCATTTGCCGTGTAGTTCATAACCACGTAGTTTGTAATGTTGTGGACGAGCGGTTTCTTTCCCCGCAAAAGTCGAAGATTCTCTGCGGCCTTCCGGGCCATTTTCTGATCAAACATTCTGCCCTCCACATGTGGTGGTGGAGCCCACGCGCAAGCGCGTCGCACCTTCAAATTCTTCGGTGGAACCCGCCGAAGCATACCCGCCTTCCCTAAAGCTTCGGAGCGCTCTCCTCGCTATTCATCCCCGTGGCCCCGCAGAAGCGGGATTTCCGCTTCGCTCCAACAAGCCACGGGGCATTCTGGCAAAAGAGAGTAAAGCAGAAATTCAAGCCAAACACCAGAGAATTCCCGTGATCCCTTTTAAAGATCAGAACCTGACTTACCTCTCAGGTTTGCCGATTTTCCAATCCCTCCAGACGCTTGCCAGCAAACCAGATCTTGACAAATCCGGCTTTCTCGATTCAATATCACGTGGGTAGGCGTTCATGCGCCCTTCTCCGGGTATCCTGTCCCGATTTCATGGGGACTGTATGAATGACCATCCTTCGCCGAAGACTTCGCCCCGACGAGACGGCGAGGCGAACGCGGTTTGTATGCCCCTCGTAGCTTGCAGCGGGGAGCTTCACTGTCAACCCCTTAACCATGCATTAAACCCATGAACCTGCTCTTTTACGCTTTTCTCATCTTTTGCTGGGCCTTGGGCTTCTTTTTTCTCTGGAGGATACCTCTCCTCATAAAGGATGATGGGCTTCATCTTGATCCAAACAGCGTATCCATCATCATCCCGGCAAGAAACGAAGCGGGCAACATTGCTCGCTTATTGGGATCCCTGGAGGATCAGTCCTTGCATCCCGGCGAAATTATCGTTGTGGATGATCATTCGGAGGACGGGACGGCGGCTGTGGCGGAGAAGTCAGGCTGCACGCTCATCCGCTCGAAAGGGATCCCCGCAGGCTGGCTGGGCAAGCCCTGGGCGTGCTGGCAGGGAGCCCAAAGAGCCGGAGGCGAATTCCTCCTGTTTTTGGACGCAGACGTTTTTTTGACCTCCGACGGGATCGCGAAAATCATGGCTACCTTTTCCGAAGATAAGGATCTCATTTCCATCCAGCCTTACCATAGAATGGAAAAACCCTACGAACGGCTTTCCGCCATCTTCAACATGATTACCATGGCGGGAATGAATGCCTTTACGGCCTTCGGTTCAAAGCTCAAGCCCGCAGGCGCCTTCGGCCCCAGCCTTATGTGCCGGCGAGAGGATTATTTCAAACTGGGCGGACACGAAAGGGTCCATGGTGAGATCCTGGAAAACATGGCCTTGGGCAGGGTGTTCATAAAGGAGGGTCGTCGTGTCTCCTGTTATGGCGGAAAGGGAAGCCTACAATTCAGGATGTACCCCGAGGGATTGAGATCGCTCGTCCAAGGGTTTGGAAAAGGGTTTGGCATCGGCGCCAATGCCATTTCTATCGTCAGTCTCTTCATGATCGTATGCTGGGTTTTCGGAGGGGTTTCTTTGACGCGACATCTCATCCAATCCGTTGTTGTGGGGAACGAAACGGGCCTGCTCTTATTTCTGGCTCTGGACGTGATGTATGTTGGGCAGATCCACTGGATGCTCTCAAGGATCGGAAATTTCGGATTCTCTACGGCCGTTGTTTACCAGATCCCTCTTCTGTTCTTTGTGTTGGTCTTTTTCCTTTCCATTGCACAGACCTTTGTTTTCAGGCGGTCCCGATGGAAGGGAAGAACGGTGAAACCCAGAAAAATGACATAGGCCTATTCATGAGACTCATCTTTTTCAACACTTTTTGGACCGTCATCATCGATATCATCGCCTGGTTCATCATCCATATGGCTGTTGTCATGGTGATCGTCCGAATCCCCATCACACACTTTGATTCGGGCGGATTTCTTTACAGACTCAGAAGGTGGGAAAAGGGTGGGGATCTATACCGGCGCATATTCAGGGTCAAAAAATGGAAGGAGCTCGCCCCTGACGGGGCCGCCCTTTTAAAAGACAGGGGCTTTCCCAAGAAGCGGCTGAAAAGCACAGACGAATCCTATTTGCGTCTCTTTCTAATGGAAACATGCAGGGCCGAGCTTACCCATTGGATCATTATGGGGTTTGCCCCCTTTTTCTTTCTGTGGAATCGTTTTTTTGTGGGCCTGATCATGATCCTGTATGCACTCCTTGAAAATTTGCCTCTCATCATGGTGCAGCGGTATAATCGGCACCGGTTGATTCGCGTGATCGAAAAGAAAAAACACAGGCAAGTTTAATGCTGATGGCGGACACAATCATTGCTGTCGAAAACCTTAAGAAGCGATACGATACCAGTGATGTGGTCCGAGGGCTGACCTTCAAGGTCGCCCGAGGAGAATGCTATGGTCTCTTGGGGCCAAACGGTGCTGGGAAAACCACGACCATCGGCATGCTGACCGGGTTGATCGAGCCGTCAGAAGGTACTGTTCACATTGACGGTTTGGACCTGGCGCATCATCGCAGAGAGGCCCAGTATCAGATAGGGTTTGTGCCCCAGGATTTCGCCTTTTACCCCGCATTGCGCGGTAAAGACAATCTGATCTTTTTCGGTCGACTCTATGGATTGCGCGGCAAGCATCTCGAGGACCGTCTTGAAGCCGTCCTCAATACGGTCATGCTGACCCGGCAGGCGGATCAGGCCGTTGCCATTTATTCCAACGGCATGAAGCGCCGGCTCAATATCGCTATCGGCCTCCTTCACAGCCCCAAGATCCTCATACTGGATGAACCCACCGTAGGCATAGACGCGCAGAGCAGAAGCGCCATTCTTGAAGGGCTCGAGTCGCTTAACAGAGAGGGCGTCACCATCCTGTACACAACCCATTACATGGAAGAGGCCCAGAGACTCTGCCAGCGGGTTGCCATCATGGATCACGGATCCATCATTGCCCTGGATTCTCCGGCCGAACTCATCCGTGGCATTGGAGAGCAGATCATCCGTCTGGAATGTGATCAACCCCTACACGAGGAGACATTGGTTGCCATTGAGCGGGTGGGCCCTGTGAAAGTCGTGGATGATAACGGGAATATCCTGCATGTAAAGACATCCGACCCCAGCAAGGCTGTCGGGGCGGTGATAGAGATCATGGACAAAGCCGGTACCCGTTTGAGGAGTATAGACATTCTGGAGGCGAATCTGGAGAGCGTCTTTCTCCATCTCACGGGCCGGTCGCTCAGGGATTAAATGTTTTTTCAGATCTATGCCATAGTCATCAAGGAGCTGAAGCTTCTCTTGAAAGACCGTGAGGCCCTCACACTGCTTTTCGCCATGCCCGCCTTCTTTATCCTGGTGATGAGTTTTGCTCTGGAAACCGTTTTCGAGGCGGGCAGCAAGCAGCACCCACTGGAGGTCCTCGTGATCAATGAGGATCGGGGCCCCTTGGCGCGAGAGGCCATTGATGATCTCAAAAGAATTGAGACACTCTCCCTCATAGAAAAGCAGGATGGTGCGGTCCTTACCCGGGCAAAGGTGGAGCGGCTGATTCAAAATGAAAAGTATTCTCTTGCGCTCCATTTTAGGGATTATTTTTCGGAGCAGATGCAACAATTTTCATCAGCAAGTAGCTTTCCAGCGGCCTCCGTTTCCCTCATATCCGATCCCGTGATCAACAAACAGGTCCTCGCTTCTGTAACGGGGGCCATACAGGGGGTACTGGACCGCCGGCGTTTTATGATCCGTCTGCCCCGTGTGCTTCAGGACCATTTTTCAGCTGAAATTGATTCCCATGTCCCGAAATCCCTAGCCGCTTTTCAGAAGAATGCCTTCGATCCGGATCGCCTTATGTCCCGCTTGAATCAAGATCTGAAGGCTGGAAATCGGTTTGTATTACATGTGGCCTCGCCCCGTTCAATGAAAAAAACCAGAAGACCCACATCAACGGAACAGAACGTCCCGGGGTACACCATATTCGGCGTTTTTTTCATCGTGCTGACCCTGGCTTCCGGATTTATGCAGGAAAAAAAAGACGGCACCTTCCAGAGAATTCTGACCGCTCCCGTGTCCAAATCCTCCATTCTTGTGGGGAAACTCCTGCCATTCTATTTCGTCAACCTTGTTCAAATCGCCATCATGTTCTTCATCGGCGTGATCGTATTTGGAATGGAGCTGGGATATATCCCCGCGCTGATTCTGATCTCCATGGCTCTGGCGGCCGTGGCAAACGGGATGGGCCTTTTTGTTGCAGCGGTCTGCCGGACGGAGGCCCAGGTAAACGGGCTGTCCGTTTTGCTGGCCATCACACTGTCCGCCCTGGGAGGGATGATGGTCCCCGCCTATCTCATGCCCGGTTTTATGAAAACCCTGTCTCTTTTCACCCCCCATGCCTGGGCCCTCAGAGGATATCAGGACGTCATCATCAGGGGACTGGGCATCCGGGCCGTTTTGCCGGAAACCGGGATCCTTCTCCTGTTTGCCGTCCTTTTCTTCGGGATGGCCCTATGGCGCTTCCGCTTTGATTCCTAATCCCGTGAACTGAAAGGTGGAAGTGAAGCGGGACGGAGATGAGAAAATAAGTTATTCTTTGTACACAGTATGCATGCCCCGCCTCCGTCAACCCCCTTCACCGAAGCTGCGACTTTCAACAGACTTCATCTGTGAAAACTGAGATTCGACCTTTCAATTCTCCTGTGTGCCTTTCCGATCTGATCGGACATAACCCTGAGGCTGAGCGCATAATTAATCTGGGAAACTGAAACCTGAAGATTTGCTGTCCCTACGATGGACTTGTGATGCTAATTGCAACCGGACGGGGCCATTCCAAGCCATCTATTTGGTAAGTTTTCAAACCACCGCCACCCTTCCAAATTGTGAAGCCTGGTGTTAAGATACATTAGCATTGGAATCGGAGCAAGTTGATTAATTAGTTTCTCAAAAACACGTAAAGCTATTTGAAGGCGGCGTTGAGTAATTACTCCGCCTTATCATTCCTAGGCGAGATTCTGACTTGAGTTACTAATGTGGTGCGCCCATTTTGACGCCGAGCTTTCCACTTCGATAAGCTAATGTTTGCTCGAGGTCACTTGCTTGGAGCCAATTAACCTAGCTGATTGTAAAATTGCCCCTCAGCGCACTTTGGATATCTGTCCGATCAAATACTGGCAACTCCACTTCATCTTTCAAGCCTTGCATCTGCAGCATCCTCGATCCCGTATCAAGAATCCGTTTTTGCAAAGTGATCCCACCCCTTTGCCGTCAGCGCTTGCCGGGATCCATCTCGTCTTATCACCGCAATCTCCCCTGCCTTGTCCGTAATTGTACCCACCTCACTGACCGGCCCCTCATAGGTCTTTGCCACCGCCGCCTGAATTTTTTCCGTGTGCTCCGATCGGCAGGTCACGATCAGCTCATAGTCGTCACTATCTTGGAAAAAAAGGGCATGGGGATCGCGTCCCAGTGCAGCAGCGGCTCTCTTGAGCGCTTTGCTCAGGGGGAGTTTTTCCTGAACCAATTCAGCCCCTACCCCGCTTTCCTCGCAAATATGCCCGAGGTCTCCGAGAAACCCATCGCTCGTATCGATCATGGCTGTGGCGCATCCTGTTGCGGCGATCGCCGCGCCCTCCCGCGCCCGATGGGTGGGTGTGGTGTAGGCCTGAGTCAGTGAATGATCCTGCAGATTCTCCTTGTCTTTTGCATGAAGGAGCATCTGCAATCCGGTTGCGGCCTGACCCGGGTAACCGGTAACCAGAACCACGTCGCCTGGTCGCGCCGTGGAACGGCAGACCATCCTTCCCTCTTCCACTTCACCAATAAGGGTGATGTCTATAAACGCCCCACCCTCTGATTTGGTGATGTTTCCGCCAATGATGGCTCCTCCAAAGGGATTGAGTTCAGCCATGAAACCCCGATACATATCCTCCACGTCTCTCACGGGTGTGTCTCCTCTGAGACCGAGTGATACCAGCGCATAGCGTGGTCGACCGCCCATAGCGCCTACATCGCTGATGTTCAGGGCCATGGCACGGCGCCCGAGGTCCAAGGACGTAATGTATTCGGTCAGGTAATGCCGACCTTCCACCATGCAGTCGCAGGTGACCAGAAGCTCATATCCCACACGGGGACGGAAGCAGGCCGTGTCGTCCCCGATGCCCAGGATGACCTCTTCACATTGAATGCCCTCTGTATGGATGAGCTTGTCTATTCGATGGATCAACCCGAACTCTCCTATATCTCCAACGCTTTCAGGCATGATCGCCTCCTGTTACAGTCTATCCCAGTGCGTTGTAGAGCGCCCTTGTTGCCTGCTCGGGCTCACTGTGACAACACACTGCAGAGATGACCGCAATCCCGTGAGCCCCTGCTTTCATGACATCGGGCGCATTTTCAGCACCCACCCCCCCAATAGCGATAATGGGCAATGGAATGGTCCGAACCACCTCCCTCAGAATCTCAAGACCGCTTACAGGACCCGCATCGTCCTTGGATGTGGTAGGATAGACCGGCCCAAATCCCACATAATCAGCCCCTTCTTCGAGGCATATTCGGGCTTCTTTCAAAGTCGCTGCCGAACCCCCGATAATCACGTCCGGACCGAGGATTTCTCGGGCCAGGGGAATGGGAAAATCGTTCTGACCCAAGTGCACCCCATGCGCACTCGAGGCCATGGCCACATCGAGCCGGTCATTCACAATAAAGGTCGCGCCTTTGTCCTCGCATAGCCGCCTCATCCTTTGGGCGGCCTCGATCATCTCTCGTGTGGATCCTGTTTTTTGCCGGAACTGGATAGTGTCTGCACCCCCTGCAATGGCCAACCGGGTCAATTCTTCGTGGGAAAAACGGCTCTGAAGGACCACATCGGTGAGCACATGGAGTCTTCCAATTCTTCTCATCCGTGTCACCTCCTTGGGCTCCGCAGTGCTACCCCATCACGCCTTCAAGAGGCACATCAGCTGTTCTTGGATCGAGGAAAAGAGAAAAGGTCAACAACGGAATTCCAAGAAGATTCGCTCTTTTTGCCCATCAATCTCCGGCTCGTTGTCACGCCAGTCGTAGATTCTGCAACCATCCTCCGCCTCACTAGGGGCTGTGCAGCCGATGAAAGGCAGAATGGGATCACCTGCATAAGATTTGTAGTTCAGCATAACCGGTCTCTTTTGAGGTGGATTTTCAAACTCCACCAGTTGGGTGAAGAATATGGCGCAGTCCCCTTGGAAAAAATCACTCGACTGCCTGTACTCTATGAGTCTCTGTTTGAAGTGCTCTACGGCAAGTTTTGGGTCATCCGCTCCAACGATCATGCTGAACTCGCCGTGCCTCCGATTTCTTTCATCCTTCTCTTCCTGATTTGTGGTATGAAGGAAATGGCCGATGTAAATCATCGTGGATCCTCCCTCATATGGGCTGACAAATTTGAAGCCCTTTTTTGCGGGTCTTCCCGAGCGACACTTCCCTCCTGTGGACTCCCCTTTGAATGGGGCTTTCCACATGAAGCGCCGGGGTCTTGTCATTCTTTGGACCAGCCTCTCAAAAAGGCGCGACCCTACTGGACAACACGATGGATTCCGCTACATGCCACGGGGCTAAAACGGGGTGGATACTCATATGGTAAACAAAGGGGAAGGGTCCACTTCATGGATGTTACACGCAAATATCCCAACTTTCTCACCCAAGACCTTTGTGTAGGTGGAGGAATTCGCTTCTACGGAAGCCGAGGGTCTTAAAAAACGACAGAATGTCCGTGTAGTCCCACTTGACTGACGTGAAGACATCGGTCACACCCTTTTCCCTGTAGAAATTGAATATCTCGTCAGCCAGTCTTCTGCCAATGCCTTGTCCCATGAATTTCGGCTCAACGCCAAACATGCTGATCCAAGCGCAACGATCTACGCCGAAATTGCCTGAGGTCATATAACTGATCATATACCCCACAACTTTCCCCTCAAATTCGGCTACGACACTTGCGTCCAGGGTTTTTTCAGCCCGTTCTTCCACGATGCGCTTGATGTCCAGCTTTTCTGAGCGTTTTGTGATCGCCTCGTAAATCCTTCTGACATCTTCCGCATCTTCTTTCGTAACTCTTCTTACGACAACATCACCTATGGGCAAATTCTTCATGGCCAAATATTTCCCCTTTCAAAACCAAATCCTCAGTCTACTCTTATGATCTTCACGTGATGCCCGACCCAGTCCGGGGGCAGGTAGATTCTACCGCTGTTGCCGCTCAAGCTCACCCTCTTTTCGAGCATTTCTTCTCCATAAACCTCGAATCGCACCTTTCCTTTGAGCGGCCCCAGAGGGCCTTTTTTCGTCCTTTCTGATTTCTTGTCCCTTTCCACTTTATCAAACCTCGACCCCTACATAAATGATATGAGAAAACAAAACAACAACAAACTTGTCTTTCCAGCAGAGAATCCCGTGAGATTGAGCCCTGTCAGGCCGAGCCTGAACGCGTGAGGTTACGTGCCACTCAGCCTGCCTGATCTCGATTTCCCATAAGACTCAGGGCGTGCGCCCCTCGAGAAATCTCCCCATAGACCGGGACCCCCATTCCTTCCGCATGGTCTCGGAGCTTGCGAAAACAACGGCTATCGCCGATCACCCAAATGGCCACAGGGATCTTCACCCCCTGAAGGGGCTCCAAAAGATGGGGGATTTCCGGGAGTATTGTCGCGTCCACGTAAAGGTGAAGGAAAATCCCGTCAACTTCCCGGTCTTGCAGGAGGGCCTGCAGGGTCAGCCGAAAAGCCTCCGCTCCAACCCGTTCAATGGCCGGCCAGACATCTACCGGATTCTGGGGCTTTACCCAATCAGGAAAGAAGCTTTTCAGCCGGTGCACTGTTGGAGGGGAGAGGTTGGCAAGGCGCAACCCGTACTGGTCCAAATGGTCCGCAGCCAGAATGCCCGATGCCCCGCTGAAGGTCACCACAGCCACCCGTTTGCCCCCCGCCAGCCCCTGCCAAAGTTCGAACGCCCTAATGAGATCCACCATCTCCAGAAAGTCGCGTGCCCTGTGGACCCCGAGTTGGCGAAAGAAGCCTTCCGCAAGTAGGGCGTTTCCCGCAAGGCTGGCCGTATGACTCTTTGCTGCCCTTGCACCGGCTTCACTGATACCCCCTTTAAGGAGAACCACGGGGCGTTTCAAATTCGAAACAGCACTTCGAAAACGGGGCACGTCGGCAATGGACTCCAAGTACAGCCCTACAACCGCGGTTTCAGGATCTTGGGCAAAATATTCCAGCAAATCGCATTCGTTCACATCACAACGATTTCCAATAGAGCAGGCCTTGCTCAAACCGAAATAGCCGTCCATCAAAACTTGTACCAAAAAGCCCGCACTCAGCATACCGCTCTGAACAATCAGAGACACCCCTCCCGATTTGAGGTACCCCTCCCACTCTATTCTCATGAAAGAGGCCACCATTCCGGAGTGGGCGTTCACAACGCCCATGCAGTTGGGGCCCCAAAGCCTTATCCCGTGTTTACTTGCCACGGAAAGGCATTGATCTTGGATGAGGGCACCCGCCTTTCCAGCCTCGGCAAAGCCCGCGCTCTGAATCATGACCCTTCGGATGCCTCGCTTGGCGCAATCCGCTATGACGGCGGGCACCAGAGGCGCTGCAACAAAAACGATCGCCAAGTCCACCGGCAAAGGCAGGGCTTTCACATTGGGGTAAACAGGCAGACCAAGAATCTCTTTGGCTTTGGGATTGACGGGATAGAGCCGCTCCTGGAATTTCTTCTTGAGATTACTGACCAGAAAGTAGCCGCCCTTATTCGGATCCGCCGAGGCACCGACAACAGCCACGCTTTCCGGCTCCATGAATTTCTTCATATAGTGGTTTTCTCCGAGGTGATTTTCTTTCATCATTTCCCAAGAAAGGTCTCTCTGAAACGATGCACTGCGGCCTGGGGCCGGCTGATCCATGGCCAAAAAATTGTCCTCTGACCAATTGCAGCGAGAGCTCAAGGATCTCAAGGCCTTAGTCCACAAATACCAAAAAGGAGAGGCCGCCGTCAGGGAGAGTGAGAAAAGACTCTCCCAAATCCTTCAAGGGCTGTCCATAGCGGCTTTTGTCATTGATGGACAGCACGTAATCACCCATTGCAACAAGGCTTTTGAGAACCTTACCGGCCATTCCCCCACAGATCTCATCGGCACCCGTAATCAATGGATGACCTTTTATCCCGAGCAAAGGCCGACTTTGGCCGACTTCATCGTCGACTGCGCACCGGAGGAAGAAATCGCGAAGTACTATGCCGGAAAATACCGTAAATCAGCCACCATAGAGGGCGCCTACGAGGTGGAAGACTTCTTCCCCAACATCGGTGAAGAAGGAAAATGGCTTTTTTTTACCGCCGCCCCATTGCTCGACGATGAGGGAAATGTCACCGGCGCCATCGAGACATTGCAGGATGTGACGGAAAGAAAGCGGGCAGAGCAAGCCCTTCGAAAATCGGAGCGCCGACTCAGCGCACTCCTCGATTTTGAACCCTACCCTATCGTCGTGTTCACCCTGGATGGCCGGGTATCTTACCTCAACCCGGCCTTCACGGAAATCTTCGGATGGACCCTTCAAGAGCTTGAGGGCAGGAGAATTCCCTATGTACCCCCAGGTCTGGAGCAAGAGACCCGGGATGGCCTGAAAAGGCTTTTTGAGGAAAAGGTCATCTACCATTATGAAACCCAGAGGTTGACCAAAGACGGACGCATACTGGATGTGATCCTTCGTGCCGCGGTTTTCTTCGAGTCCAAGGACCGCCCTGCCGGTGAAATTGTCATTCTCCGAGATATCACAGAGCAAAAGCGGATGGCCCGAAACAACGAAGCCATGTTCCGTATCAGTATGGCCCTGCCCGAATACCCTGACTTGGAGGATTTGCTTTATTACGTGAGCAGTGAGGTAAAAAAACTATTAAATACGGAAGGCGCAGCCGTCATTTTACCTGACCAAGACAGGCAAGAACTGTTTATATTAGGTGCGTCCTATGATGACGCGGACACCCAAAGAAGGTCACGAGAGGTTCGGTTTTCCATGGAGCAATTGGTAGCAGGCCAGGTCATCAAGACCGGCGAACCCATGATCGTTTCCGACACGTCCAAAGACCGATCTCTCCACCAAGCGCGGGATAGGAAACTCGGTTACGAAACCCGAAATCTCCTTTTGGTCCCTCTAAAAAGTATCGATCGCGTCATCGGTGCTCTCTGTGCCATGAACAAGAAAGGAAGGAATTTTGAGCAGGCCGACTTGGAGCTGCTCAGCACGATCGCGGGCAGCGTTGCCCTCTCTGTTGAGAACTGATCTCGAAGACCTTCTGGACTACGTAAACGGTGAGGTCAAGCGACTCCTCGGTACGGAAGGTTCTGTGGTTATCTTGCTGGATCAAGAAAAGCAGGAGCTCTTTGTGCTTGGCGCAGCCTATGATGCCGGCATCACCCAAAAGAGGGTCAAGGAAGTTCGTTTCCCCATAGACCAGTTGGTGGCCGGCCAGGTCATCAAGACCGGCGAACCCATGATCGTTTCCGACACGTCTAAGAACTCTGATCTTCACAAGGAGAGGGACAAGAAGCTCGGCTACGAAACACGGAGTTTGCTTCTCGTCCCCTTGAGGAGCCACGATCGCATCATCGGGGTGCTCTGCGCCATAAACAAAAAGGAAGGGGCCTTCGACCAGTCTGACGTGGAACTCCTGGGAGCCATGGCGGTCACTGTGGCCCTTTCCATCGAGAATGCCAGGTTTTCAGAACAGCTGAAGAAGGCCTACCTGGAGGTGACCAGCTTAAACCGGGCGAAGGACAAAGCGATCAACCATCTCTCTCATGAGCTCAAAACGCCGGTTGCCGTTCTGCTCAGCTCTCTCAATCTCTTAGGCGATCGACTCAATTCCCTTCCCGAGCAAACCTGGCAGCCTACCTTGGACCGATCCAAGAGGAACCTGGAGCGCATCCTGGAAATCCAGTATGAAGTGGATGACATCATGAAAGATCAGGCATCCAGGCCATACGCCCTCCTCTCCGTCCTACTCGACCAGTGCGCGGATGAGCTGGAGACCCTTGTGGCTGAAGAAGCCGGGGAAGGGCCTGCTGTGGGGCGAATCCGTAAACGCATCGAAGAGCTCTTCGGCCCCAAAAAGGCGGTGCCCCAGAGAATCAATCTTAAAGACGCCGTCACAGAGCGGCTGGAACAGCTCAAGCCCCGCTTCGCCCATCGTGACGTGAAGGTAATCTCCCAGCTTGAACCCACGCCGTCCATCCACATCCCTCCAGAGGTTTTGCAAAAAGTCATCGACGGCCTCATCAAGAACGCCGTTGAAAACACCCCGGATGAAGGGAAAATCGAAGTGGCGGTCCACAAAAAGGGGGAAGGCACTCTCTTCCTTGTCCATGACTACGGGGTTGGCATCCCCGAAGACGCGCAAAAGCGGATCTTCGAGGGCTTCTTTACCACCCAGGATACCATGGCCTACTCCTCCAAAAGACCCTATGATTTCAACGCAGGCGGCAAAGGGGCTGATCTTCTCAGGATGAAGATTTTTTCTGAACGATACAACTTCCAGATCAACATGGCCTCCACACGATGCCGTTTTTTGCCTAAAGAGACGGACGTCTGTCCCGGCAGAATCAGCCAGTGTCCATTCTGCTCCACAGAAGAGGACTGCCACCGCTCAGGGGGCACCGTCTTCTCCCTTTATTTCCCACCCGCACCTGAAGAACAGATGACAGAGGGCAGAGGGCAGAGGACAGAGGACAGAGGGCGCAAGGGATCTGGGCAATCTGTAGCCGTTTAGCTTCAAAAAATTGCGTCCATTTTGTCCATGGCCAAGGGCTCAAGGCGCAGAGCTTCATCCGAATAAGGTCCCTGTCTCTTTCTGAAAGAGCATCTCCCAATAAAGATACCTCAGAAGCCCACCCTGGTTTGATCTTTGAGGGTTTACGCCCGTTAAGCCCTGGCAGAATTTCTCGTTCCCACATCCACCTCGATTTGTTAAACCCTCAAAGATCAAAGCAGCTCCTCCGAAGATCATGGAGATGCTCTTGAAGAACGAGATTGGGACCGCAAAGGCCATTCTTGGTGGCATTTCTTTTGCGATAGCCGATGCAGCGTTGATTCGCCGTGCCAACAGTTTTGGACGATGCTAAGTGAACCTCCCCGCCTACAAGGCGGGGCATCAATAAGGAAACCCAAATTTACTTTGGGGGAACTTATGCCCCAAACCCCCAGAAATAAGCCATTCATCCCCGTGGCCCCGCAGAAGCGGGATTTCCGCTTCGCTCCAACAAGCCACGGGGCATTCTGGCGAAGGAGAGTAAAATCCGCCCCTACATTGGGGCTGCCCTCACGCCGCTATTCTTAAATAGAGGGTGACAAGGGCGAGATAGATCAGGAGGCTGAAGATATCGTTGGATGTTGTCACAAAAGGTCCTGTGGCCAAGGCGGGATCGATGTTGAGTCTTTTGAGAGCGAGAGGCACGGCTGCACCGATGAAGCCTGAATTGAGAACAATCGCGACCAATGAGAAGGAGATAACCGCTCCCAGGAAAAAGTCGGAAAGCCAGTAACCGACAATGCCCCCCAAAATGAGGCCGCAAATGATGCCGTTCATGAGGGCCACTTTGAGTTCTACCCAGATCCGTTTCCCAATATGCATGACACTGATGTCCCCTGTTGCCAGCCCCCTGACAGCCACTGTTGCGGCCTGGGTTCCCGTATTCCCACCCATGGCCATGATCACTGGAAAGAAAAAAGATAACGCGATGATTTTTTTCAGGGAAGACTCAAACTGATTGATGACAAAAGCAGCGATAATGCCCCCGAATAGCCCGGCAACCAGCCAAGGCAGGCGAGCACGGGAGATCTTCACGGGGGACTCTTCGGCAATCTCCTGACGAATCACACCAGCCATCAAAGCCATGTCCTCATCCGCCTCTTCCTCAATGACGTCGATGATGTCGTCATGGGTGATCCGCCCCACGAGCCGATGGTTCTCGTCAACTACAGGGACAGCAACCAGGTCGTACTTCTTCACCAAATGGGCAACCTCCTCCTGGTCTCTGTAAACATAGGTTGAGATCACCTCAGGGTTCATGATGTCTCTGATTTTGCGCTCCGGAGGCTCAACGACCAGATCTTTCAGGGAAACAACGCCCACAAGCCTCTGAAAGTCGTCTACCACGAAGAGATAATAGACATTCTCCACCTCCTCCCGCTTTTGCCGAATCGTCTCGATCGCCTCCTGAACTGTGGCCGCGGCATTGACGGCCACATACTCGAGAGCCATGATGCCGCCCGCTGTATCCTCAGGGTAGGGCAGCAATTTTCTCAACTCTATTGAAACGTCGGGCTCAACGGATTCGATGATCTCTTTGGCCCGCTCAGCCGGGAGATCACCTACGAGGTCTGCGGCGTCATCGGAGTCAAGCCCCTCAACGATCTGGCTGATCGCCTCATTATCCAGTTCACTGAGAATCCTCGACTGGACAGGTGCTTCAATCTCCAGGAGCACCTCGCCCGCTCCTTCGGGGTTCAAGAGATCCAAGATCCACAGACGTTCTTCGTGATCGAGATGCTCTATGAGATCCGCCACATCTGCAGGGCGCATGGCATCAATCAATTCTTTGAGAGACTGCCCTCTCTTCTCTCTGATCGAGGCCTTGACTTCCTCAATCAGGGCTTCATTGAGCAGCGGTGTCACAGCGGGTGCCACGTTTTCAGCTCCTCTCACAATCGGGGATCTTTCAGATCAAAACGGCCGGCATGGCGTGAGGAATAAGGATACAGTCAGGGCCCTGCCCACGCCCAGTCACATCTCCTTGACCTTAGCTAGCACGAACTGCCGCACATCTGCAGGTTCCTTGATTTCCGGTCTGATTTCATGGATGGGCACTTCTGCTCGGGCCGCACTCTTATGTCCACCTGCAGAACCCCACTTTCCGAAAAGCTTCTGGGCTTTTTTGCCTGCGTCAAGGCGAAATCCGGCGTTTCTGAAGATGACAATGAGTTTCTGGCCATAAATGCCTGATGCAATGCACCATGTCACTTCAGCCATCTTCAAGAAGAAGTCGGCGATGATGACCAAGATGTCCGGGTCATTCACCTTCCCCATGTGGATGACCGCCCTGTCTTTAATGAAAACCAAGTTTTTCATGGCGGCACGCAGGCTGTTGAGAGACTTCTTGGTCATTTCCGATGATTCAATTTTCTTGATCATATTGATGTTCGCAAACGGGTAGAGGTATCTGAAGGCGTTGATATCGTTAGGCGTCGTGGGTCTGGCAAAATTATCCGTGTCTGTCTTAATGCCGTAGAAAAGGGCTGTTGCGAGCCTTGGAGAAGGCTTGATTTTGGCTGCCCGAAGATACTCGGTCATAATCGTGGAGTTGGCACCGTAATCTTCCTTCACATCGACAAACTGAGCTACCGATCCCTCGACAAGAGGATGATGGTCAATGATGATATCAAATTCAAACTTGCCAAGTTGCTCATAGTGGTGGGGTTGGGAGTCCAAGATGGCCCACTTGGTCGCGTCGGCGCTGTTCAGCTTGCGAATGTGCTGCTGCTTTATTTTGAGGAGCTTTATGAGGGCCAAGTTATCCGCCCTCTTGATCGTATTGAGATGGTAAATCAGGGTCTTCTTGACCTTTCGCCAGAAAAGCCTGTTCAGGGCAAGGGCGCTCGCCATGGCGTCTGGATCTGCATTGATGATAACGGCCAGCGTATCTTCAGGGGATACCACCTCCAAGAGCCGCTTGTACTTCTCCGTTGAGGAAGTGGATTTCGGAAAAGGGTGCTCCATCAATGGCGGTGTCTTGCTATCCGGCATGGCTCATTCCCAAGTGCAAACAGGTCACCCGCTTTGGGCGACCTTTCCGCAAAATACCAGGGTTCGAATGGGCTTTTCAGCAGCCTGTCTGTTGAATCAATTTTTTCAGCCCCAACACATTACTGCAAGAAAGCTCAGAATTCAATGAGAAATCAGCGTCTCCCGTGAGCCTCACCATGGCCAGATCTTTTCCAAATATTCAAGACTGAGCCAGAGGTCCCGCTCCTGGTGAGGTTCAAGGGAGACAAGGGGCGGAATTTCTCGGATTTCCCTTAATTGTCTGAAAAACCTATCAAAATCTATGCTGCCTTGCCCAAGTGCCAGGTGCTCGTCCCAATCACCGTTGTTGTCGTGCAGGTGGAGTTGGGCGATGTGGGGAGCCATTGAAGCCACCCACACCTCTAAAGGGGTCCTGCCAAAAGCGGCCTGATGGCCGGTATCTAAGCAAAATCCCACGCCCAGATGGGCCAGAGGTTCGATGAGGGCCTTCATCTCTTCGGGACCATGTTCGTAAACATTTTCAAGGATGAGGCGCGACCCAAGCGTACCCACGCTTTCCGCCATCCAGCGCCACATATCAAGACTCCTTTGAATCCAGGCCTCCCTCATGTAAAAGTAGCGTTTTTTATCGTAACCGCCATGACAAACCACATGCCGTGGTTTGAAGAGGGCGACCATGTCGAGGAGCTGTTCGAACCGACGGCGTGTGACTGCTCTAACCGCCGGATCCGGTGAGCCCGGAGAGAGGTCTGTAAATGGGCCGTGAAGGGTGATCTCAAGATTGCATTCGTGGAGCTGCAGCGCCGTGGAGCTGAGTTCACGGTGCACTGCATTTTCCAGGGCCAGCGCATCAAAACCTATCTCCGGATTAATGCGCTCCTCAATGAAACGAGAAAGATACTGATCATGAAGATCCCTAAAGGGAACATTGACCTGAATCTTTTGCAGCAAGTGTCGCATGGACCGAAACCCCGTCTTCCGTTTGACAGACTGTGATTGTTGAAGTATGTAAAGAACACGAGCCCTGAGGACTCCGCTTTTGACCACCCTAGAGGGGGTTTCTAAGGTTGGAGTAATGGAGTGATGGATAGAAGGAATATTGGAATGATGAGGTCGAGGGAATCGATTTTGGCAAACTCGCAGTGTATTAATGCCAAATGCCAAAATCCAAATTTCAAATGAATGTCAAAATCCCAAATCCAAAAGTCGAAAACCTTGACATTAGGATTTGATTTGGCATTTGAGCCCTGGTCGCCTCTGGCGCCGCCGAAGGCGGGTAAACTTTGACATTTGACATTTTCAATCTGTGCGAGCCGCTTTTTTTCTTTGCCCCAGCAGTCCAACACTCCAATACTCCAGCATTCCAAAAGCCATTCAAATTTTCCTCCCGCATAGCGCGGGTTTTCTATGATTAAATGAAACGATCTCTTCTTTCTCCATTGTGTTCGGCCTTCATTGTTCCGGGCCTTGGACAGATTCTAAATCAAAATCTGAAAAAAGGCTTGATCGTCTTGGCCGTCGTTTTTGCCATTTTCTTGGGGGGGCGCTGCCAAGCTTGCATTCGTTATGAAAACCATCATGGATCAACCCGAGATCCACTCGGTCAATACCTTCGCCTCCCTCTGGTATCTCATCATTCCATTTGTAATCACCTGGCTCTACTCGGTAATCGACGCCTTTTGGACGGGAAGGAAACTGGATGAAACGACAGAGGAAGGGATCCAATGAGGTCCTATCTTATCGATGAGATACAGCCTTCCGACATGGCAAAGGTCCGGGACTTTCTAACCAACAACGCCTTGCCCTCGGAGCTCGGGGAAATATTCTGGGTACCCGTCCCGGATGATCTTCTCAGCGAAAAACAATACCATCATCGTGGTTGCCGGCCCCATGTTTTGGCCGTGGAGTTAGGCAACAATTGGGTGAAGCTGGAGTGCTTCGTCCGCAGCCTTAAGATCATGCGATGTGAATGCCAAGCTTACTGCACGCTTCAACAGACGCTTTTCCTAATCAACTTTGTCCATCACATGCTGGAAGATCTCGATATCAAGACTTGACCGGCTTCACGCCTCAAAAAGGGCCTTTCTTATCTCTTCCTTGATGGCCATGGAGGCTTCTTCATCTCCCAAGACGCCGACTCGAATGACAACCTTCGTCTCTTTGGAAGACTGGTACGAGATTTTGATGTTCACTGTTTTGTTGTCCGCACGCTTGGCCACGATTTTGCCCTTTGTCAAATCATGCTCTTTCTCCTCAACCCGCAGGTTCATCCTCTCCAAGGCTTTCAGGGTCGCATCCCATGTCTCCATGTATGGCGCTTCATAGACAACTTCTAAAGCCCCCTCGTAATACTTGTAGCCGACAATGCCGGCGGCTGTGCCGGCACCAAAGAAAACAAGGGGAGCGGGACAGCCTGCCAGAAAGAACACCAGCCATAACCCTACCAGATGACTTGCCTTCTTCATGCTCAATCTCCTCGGGTTCTTCTATTTTGGCTTTCAAAAAAAGATCCCACCCACGCTTATTCCAACGGCACCCCAACGGAGCCCCACCCTTATCTCTTACTGTTTAAGCCCCGGCATGTCAATGAAATACAATCAGTTTGACTTGGCAGGGTTTATCTGCTAATCAAACATCCGTATTTACGTTCGGAGGCGCACTCAATGGATTACAAGCAAACGCTCAATTTGCCCAGAACGGATTTCCCCATGAAAGCCAATCTGGTCAAAAGAGAACCTGAAATGATCGAGACATGGGATAGATTGGAGCTCTATCACATGATTCGAAAAGCCTCTAAAGGCCGTAAGCGCTACATGCTTCACGACGGTCCGCCTTACGCGAACGGACATATCCATATGGGGACAGCCTTCAATAAAGTGCTGAAGGATATTATCGTCAAATCCAGGCAAATGGCGGGCTTTGACGCTCCCTATGTCCCCGGGTGGGACTGCCACGGTCTTCCCATCGAGCACAAGGTGGATACAGAACTCGGATCGAAGAAGGCGGAGATGTCCTTGGTCGAAACACGACAGTACTGCCGCAAATATGCTGAAAAATACATTGATATTCAGAGAAATGAATTCAAGCGCTTGGGAGTTTTCGGGGAATGGGAAAACCCCTATCTCACCATGGCTTTTCCCTACGAGGCGACAATCGTCAGGGAATTCGGTAAATTTGCCCTCAACGGCAGCCTGTTCAAAAGCAAAAAGCCCATTTACTGGTGCACCTCTTGCCAGACCGCTTTGGCAGAGGCCGAGGTGGAGTATGGAGAGCATTCATCCCCGTCCATTTTTGTCAGATTCCCCATGATTTCGGACCTTGGAGAGAACCACCCTTCCCTCAAAGGCAAAGAGGTTTCCATTGCCATTTGGACCACAACCCCATGGACCATACCGGCGAATCTCGCCATTGCTCTCCACCCTGATCTCGATTACGTGGCGGTGGACACGGGCAACAACCAGGCATTGATCCTGGCTAGGGACCTTCTGGATATCTGCATGAATTCCTTCGGTCTAGACCAGTATGAAGTCGTCGCCGAGTTCAAGGGTGCGGACTTGGAAAACCTCAAGGCCAAACATCCCCTTTACGACAGGGAGTCCGTGATTGTTCTCGCACACTATGTCACCCTCGATGCCGGCACAGGTTGCGTTCACACGGCGCCCGGCCATGGTCGTGAAGATTATGAGACGGGATTGGACTATGACCTCGACGTTTACTCTCCCGTGGACGATGCCGGACGCTTCACCGAGGATGTCGTCTTTTTTGCCGGTCTCGATGTTTTTGAAGCCAATGCCATCATCAATCAGAAGCTTGCAGACATGGGCGTATTGCTCAAAGAGGAGCCCATTACCCATGAATATCCCCACTGTTGGCGGTGTAAGAAACCGGTGATTTTCCGCTCCACCGAGCAGTGGTTCATCTCCATGGAAAAGACGGCCTTAAGAAAAAAGGCGCTCCGAGCCATCCAAGAGGTGTCATGGATCCCAAATTGGGGGCAAGATCGGATCTACGGGCTCATCGAAAACCGGCCCGATTGGTGCATCTCGCGACAGAGGGCGTGGGGCGTACCCATTACGGTTTTGTACTGCCGTGGATGCGGAAACGTGGTGATTACACCTGAAATCCTGGAGCATATTGCCCAGTTGGTCGAAGGATCCGGTGCAGACATCTGGTTCATCAAATCCGAAGAGGAGTTGGTGCCCCCTGAAACCACCTGTCCCGGGTGTGGTTCGGCGCAGTTCAAAAAGGAAACGGACATCCTGGATGTGTGGTTCGACTCCGGCGTGAGTTATGCCGCTGTTATGGAGGCCCGGGATTACTTGGACAGCCCCTCGGACCTATACCTTGAGGGAAGCGATCAGCACCGCGGATGGTTTCATAGCTCTCTCTTGTGCTCCGTTGGAACAAGGGAAAAAGCACCTTACAAGAACGTCCTCACCCATGGCTTCGTCGTGGACGGGCATGGAAAGGCGATGCACAAGTCGGCAGGAAATGTGATCTCTCCCGAGGATCTCATCCGAAACTACGGTGCTGAGATCATCAGGCTCTGGGTATCGGCCGAAGACTACCGGGACAACATTCGCCTGTCTGAAGAGATACTCCAACGACTCACCGAAGCGTATCGGCGTATCCGGAACACGTGTCGATTTATCCTTGGAAACTTGTCTGACTTTGATCCCTCGAAAGATTCCCTTCCATACGAGGACATGGATGAATTGGACAGGTGGGCCTTGCATCGGCTTCAGGAGGTGGGTGCACGTATCATCAGGGCCTACGATCAGTTTGAGTTTCATCCTGTTTATCACAGTCTTCACAACTTCTGCGTTCTCGATCTCTCCTCCTTCTATCTCGACATCATCAAAGACCGCCTCTATGTTTCTCCGCCGAAATCTCGAGCCAGGCTATCCGCTCAAACAGCCTTGTATGAAATTCTTGAGGTCCTTGTGAGGCTGATGGCCCCGATTCTTTCCTTTACAGCAGATGAAATCTGGCAGCATATGAAGAATAGCGGCCGTCCCCCCAGCGTTCACATGGACCTTTTTATTCCTGTCAAAGAAAAATACAAGGACCCTGAATTGGCGTCTCGTTGGGAAACCATCATGAAGGTCCGCAAAGAGGTGACCAAAGCCTTGGAAATTGCCAGAAAGGATAAAACAATCGGCCATTCCCTAGATGCCACGGTCACGTTGGGTTTGCCCGATCAACTCATGGACGCCCTGCACCCCTACGGGGATGAACTTCGGTTCTTGTTCATTGTCTCATCCGTGCAGTTGCTCCGCGTCGAGGAAGTTGAAGGGGCCTATGAGAGCGAAGACGTTCAGGGTCTTAAGGTCAAGGTGACCCTTAACCAAGACGAGAAATGCGAACGGTGCTGGGTCCATGACCCGACGGTGGGTGAGAACGGGGAGCATCCGACAGTTTGTGTGCGGTGTCTCAAAGCCATGGCGGAAATGGGGTTCATTGGGAAGTGAAAAAAAGGCGTCTGCTCATGTCCTTGCCCGCCTTGGGTGTTGTTCTCCTGGACCAAATATCCAAACGTATCATTGTTCACGCCTTGGATGTCCATGAGACAGTAAGGGTCATTCCTGGGTTTTTCGACCTGGTGCACGTGCGAAATCGGGGCATGGCTTTCGGCCTCCTCAACCGACCTGGAATCGACTTCACCTTTTACATCTTGGTTGCCACGACCATTGGCGTTGTCCTTTTCATGCTTTATTGGTTCACCAGGCTCGAGCGGGAGGATGGCCGAATCATGTTCGGGATGTCTCTCATTATCGGAGGGGCCGTCGGTAATCTCATCGATCGGTTATACCTCAAGGAGGTGGTGGACTTCCTGGACTTCTACATCGGCCCCTATCACTGGCCGGCCTTCAATCTGGCCGATTCAGCCATCAGTGTAGGCGCACTGTGGCTGGCCTTCAATATCATCTTTCTTCAGCCCTCGAGAGACCAATCCCGTCAGTCTTCGCAGAGGAAAAACCGATGAAACAACAGGGACCGCGTCGAGCAACCACTTGTAGGACTATCGCTGCTCTGTCATGTTGCTTCATTCTTGTCTATGAGATAAAATTGAATCAACTGAATATGCAACGTTGGCGTAATGGGGCTAGGATTGATGTTCCCTGATCTTTTTTCCATAGGTCCGTTGACCGTTCATACCTACGGCGTTTTCGTGGCCATCGGTTTTGCAGCGGCCCTGCTTGTCGCCATAAAAATAGGCCGGCGAGAAGACATGAAGCCGCAGCAAATCATGGATATGGCCTTCATCATGATCCTGCTGGCCATCATTGGCTCACGCCTCATGTATGTTTTGATCAATCTGGCCTACTACAAGAACCATCCTTTGGATGTCCTCAAAATATGGCAGGGGGGCCTCGTTTTCTCAGGCGGATTGCTGGCTGTTGCTTTGGTTATGAGTTGGTACCTGAGGCGCCATCACCTCCCATTTTGGAAAATGGGCGATTTGTGGGCACCAGCACTCGCCCTCGGGCAAGGCCTTGGACGCATTGGCTGCTTCATGGCCGGATGCTGTTATGGGAAACCGACGGATCTGTGGTGGGCCGTGGTGTTCAAGCATCCCAACTCCCTAGCACCCCTGAATATTTCCCTGCACCCCACCCAACTCTACCATGCCCTGAGCGGCTTCATCATCTTCGGCGTCCTCTTGTTTGTTTACGCCAAGAGAAAATTTCAGGGACAGGTCTTCCTCTGGTATCTCATTCTTCATAGCACCGCCCGCTTGCTCATTGAGCGCTTTCGTGGAGACGAGCGTGGGCTGCTTCCTGCAAGCACGATGAGTCTCACCCAATTGATTGCCACGCTTGTTCTGCTCGCTTCCGTGGTGGCCCTTTTCGTCATGAAATCCCGCAGAGACGATGACCCTTCCTAGTCTCGCGTCCCAGAAATAATTTGAATAAGTTCTCGCTTGCTCAAGGGCAGTCGGGGGGTGGTCATCCAGCTCGCAACCATACCTCCCCTGCCTTTGGAACGGCCCCCTGTCCCTAATATCTGTCACCGGGCAGCCCCAAAGAATACCCTATCAAACACCTTACATCTTCTGGGCCTGCAAGGTGCCCCTATTGACATTATGGGGGCGTCCAACATGCTCCGAGGGAATTTGGGTCGCGGGTCTGTAGGACCACCCCCCGACGGCCCCCTCAAAATCCAATTCTGGCCTTTCCCTCTTTGGGAATTACTACTCGGAGCATCAAATTGTTTACATGGAACGTCAAATATACGACGGTCATGGGGCTTTTCTGAAGTGACTGGTGGGAGGCCGCCGTTTTTTTCGTGACTTATCTGTGGGGGAAGCCGCAGCTCC
>SMTZ1_10003519_pt1 | contig 23129 bp, 12 predicted proteins | sample DeeMarSWOR136_30_FD_25667 | JGI IMG/M metagenome (IMG submission 25667) | reverse complement strand
AGACGCCTGACTATGCAGGCACAAGATTCACTAATATTATTTATATCATATTATCTACTTTTTCGTCAAGTAAAAATTCTTGATAGTACACTGTTAAGCGTGATTCTTACAGTCGTTATGGCACACCATATATTTGTCATGAGAGTGCCAGATCGTCAGAAGCTTTTGGAACAGCTCCACTAGCAAATCATAGTGGATGGGCCGCGCCCTAAGCACTCCCAAAACAGCCCCATTTTCGATAGTTACAAAATATCAGAATTCTTCAAAAAGTCATCTCTTTCAGGAGCTGTAAAACACCCTGATTTTCAGGTGACATCATGTCACCAAAATGTCTCCACAAATGTTGATTTTGCCTATATCGAGTCCGAATACATGTCGGTTTTTTGCGAAAATACAAATATTTTCAAATTAAAATCGGATTACAAAAACTCTTAATTAATTGCTCTTAATTAATCTAATTAAGTAGTCAATGCTTTGAATTTAATCAGAAAACGCCGATTTTGCGCGAACGGATTCAATGGCCGTTCCTATTTTATTCCATATAATAATCACAAGCCAATGTCATGTATTAAGTTATGAATTTGGAGCGCATTTACCATGTTAGGAAAGTACAACCAAAAATACAACTAAATCATAATTATCTATTAAAAAACATCACTATTTTTTTAAAGAGACAGAAGGATAAAAAGGTCAAAAAGAACAAGAAGAAAAACACGGTCGGACAAATTTTCTCTAACTCTACATTCCACAGGACAGTACTGTAATCCGTGAAGAATCTACTTTTCCTTAATTATCGGGGATTCTCTATATAAAATTAAATGAAACGCTCCTGTAAACTTGAAATCCCATAATACCAGAATTCCAATTAGTTTTCAACTATTCTCCGGTAAGTTAAAAAACGCTGTGTTGCAAAAAACGGAAAGCCGAACACTTACATCAAGAATCCGCTTTTTCTTACTATTTTAGCACATTGCAAGCGTTGCCCTTCATTCCGGAGCCCATTTTTAGCGGTTTCATCCATTATCCTATGTTCTCCGGTTAAAGATGATCAAAACTGGCTTGAATGGTCTCCATAAACTCTATACCATAATAATAATGTTCATTTGCCATATACTACTTGGGAAATCTGGGCTCAAGGTTTTGTGTGCGTCAGAAACTGCCCTTGATAGATATTATTGAAGGGGCTATGTTGGAAAAAAACAGGTCAAAATATTAATTTTTTTATGCGGTGAAGGTGTTGACTAAAAACGCGAATTGGTCGAGAATGCAAACAAATTTGAAGAGATGTTTTTGTGTAAATCACAACGAATGGATAGCCTTTGGAGTTTGTGTTGTAAATAGCGATGCTTTTTTTAGAAAAGACTATGATTATTAAAGCTTTACAAAAAATTGGATGCTCATTGCTTGTTGTAATTGTAGTCGTAAGCTGCAAAACTCAAACTAAGCAGCCACGGAAGTTACAACAGGGTATCACGGCAAATAATTCTAATACAGCCATATCTGACTCTCTGGGCAAAGCACTTGCCGAATTTAATCGAGGAGCGGCCCTTCTTGAACAATACCAGTATGCTGAGGCAGCAAGCGCTTTCGAGACCGTTTTGGATATTGTTCCGGATTGGGCTACAGCACGCTTTAACCTTGGGCTTGCTTATTTCAACATGCAGGTCAAACCAGAAGCGGAAAAGTATCTCAAACTTGCACGTGAGGCATTTGAAGCTGTGTTACAATTTAAGCCAGATCACCTCCATGCCCAATTTTGTCTGGGACTTTATTATCAGAACCTTGGCCAAAACGAAAAGGCACTTGAATATTTTCGTGCAGTGCACGAGAATGACAGGGATGACCCCCACGTGCTGTATAAATACGCCGAGACTCTTATAAGCCTTGGCTTAACAAAAGACGGCACCGAGATGCTTGAAAGAGTTGTTGTTCTCGACCCAGGCTTTATTTCCGCAGTCTATAGACTCGCGACTCAATATCAACGTATGAAGCAGTATGAAAAGGCAAAATCTCTTTTTGTCCGTTTTGAAGAACTCAAAGACGCGGAGCTGACCGGCGGGACTTTTACCGTTCTCAAAGCGTATGGAACGGTGGGTAAGTATTATATGGCCCTTGGCGCGGACAATCTTCCGCTATCATCATTAAAAACTTCTCCGCGAATTCGTATTCTTTTCTCTCCCGAAATAAAGACTTTAGGTGTCGGAACTTCGTCCTGGAATTACCTCGGTAGCACGATTGCCTTACCGGGAATTGCTGTTGGTGACATAGATAGCGATGGTGATCTTGATCTTTGTATTACTTCATTCGGTACCGACGGGAACGTGTTGCTATGGCGCAACGATGGTACGGGGAGATTTTATTCGAGCACGGCTGTCGCGCAGCGGGGCATCTGTCCCTATTTCGGAGATGTGGATAATGATGGCGACCTTGATCTTTGGCTCGGCCGAGCAGGTCCGGACCTCTATTTTCAAAACGATGGGGAGGGTAACTTCATAAGAACTGATGTCTCTGAAATTGACGGTGGTGATTTGGTTACTCCATGCGCGCGGCTTCTTGACATCGACAGCGACGGTGATTTAGATTTTCTGGCATTTCGCCTTACAAACGGCACAGTTCCAGCTACTGCGCTGCTCGAACCAGCTGCAAGCAGCCTTTATAACAACAACAGGGACGGTTCGTATACCGACATCGCCGAAAAGCTTGGGCTGAGGTTTGAGAAAACTCCTGTCTCTGTGACGGTGTATGATGATTTTGATAACGACCGTGATTTGGATTTGGTAATCTTTTCCGCAGGCGAGCAGGAACCCGTCATTTGGGTAAACGACCGAGTTTGGAAATATCGCATACTCAAGACCGAATCGACCGGACTTGTGGTGAAAGATGTCATTAGTGCCGCTTCAGGGGATCCTGATAAGGATGGAGACCGAGATCTTCTGGTTTTTACAAAAAAAGGACTGCACCTTTTTGTGAATCACGCGGGCTTTTCTTTTACCCGTCACCAGCGCTTTGCGGATAGCTGTGGCTGGCTCGGTGGGACCAGTGGACAGTTTGCTGATATGGACAATGACGGTGACTTGGATATTATAATTGCCGATGCTTTCAGGCGTGACAACAGCCGTGGTCCGGCACTTCTCATCAACGATTGGCCTGACGATAATTTTGTCAATGTGCTGGAGATCGACCCCGGAAATCTTCTTGCCGCGATTACCACTGAGAAGGGAGCGAGTTGTGTGGCGGCAGATTTTACAGGCAATGGAAGATGCGATCTCCTTTTAGCGCCAATCGGTGAAAAACCTTTTTTGGTGGAAAACGTAACTCCGGGTGGTCATTGGATTGAAATTGACCTTCGTGGAGCACGCAAAGAGGATAAAAAGTCACGCTCGAACAATTCTGCTATTGGCGCTCGGGTGGAGGTCAAAGCCGGTACCATTTCCCAACAATATGTAGTGGGAGGCTCTTCCGGCCCGGTTGCAATGCCCCCCCATCGTATTCATGCCGGATTAGGCCGCTACACCAAGGTGGATTGGCTGCGTATAATGTGGCCTGACGCCGTGCTTCAGGCAGAACTGGAGCTGCCTGCAGATCAGGTGGTGACGATTGACGAGCTGCAACGTAAGGTTTCTTCCTGTCCACATCTTTTCGCGTGGGACGGTTCGCATTTTGAGTTCATATCCGATTTTGGAGGCATGGGAGGAATCGGGTATCTTATTGCACCAGATGTCTATTCCAAGCCTGATCCCACGGAGTATTTGCCGGTTTTTGATGTTAAACCACGTGAAGGTGAGTACATCTTTCAAGCAGTGGAACCTATCGAGGAAGTGGTCTATTTTGATGAAGCCAAATTAATCGCGGTTGACCATCCGGTGGGCACAGAAGTTTATCCCCATGAGATGATGGCCGTTAATACCTCACCTCCACCTTTTGAGCTTTTTTGCTTCAAAGAAACAATCGAACCGGTACGCGCTGTTGACCATCGGGGCGTTGATGTTACTGATGAAATACGACTGATCGACCGACATTATGCCGGTGCGACAAAGCCAGACCACCGTTTCATAGGCTTTGCCGAAGATCATTTCGTAGAGCTTGACTTCGGCGATCGTCTTCAGAAGGTATCGCCTCAATCACGGCTGGTGCTGTTTCTTCACGGATCAGTCGAGTACCCTTACTCTTCAACAAACTTCGCTGCAAGCCAGGCAGGTATGCACCTTAGAGCTCCGAGTATCCATGTCTTTCGTGATGGCGCGTGGGTGGAGCTTTTCCACGAGGTGGGATACCCAGCTGGTATCCGACATATGATGACTCTCGATGTCACCGGAAAGGTACTGCCTGGCGACCAGCGCATTCAAATCTCCAGCAATATGGAGATGTACTGGGATCAAATATTCATTGCGCCTATAATTGAGGATGGGGGGATTTGCGTCCAGGAAATTCCGGTTAAAAGTGCAGATCTTCATTTCCTGGGTTATCCGCGGGAATACTCTCCCGATGGGCGGCATCCGAATCTTTACGATTATGGCAGTGTGGACGGGGCCGTTGCGTGGAAAATTATGGAGGGGAACTATACCCGCTATGGTGAGGTGGCAGAGCTTCTGGAAAGGGCGGACGACTGTTATGTCATTATGGGGCGCGGAGAGGAGCTTACACTGCGTTTTTCTGCAGGCGCTTTTGGCCCGACGCCGAATGGATACCGTCGTTCGTTTATTCTCAAAACAGACAGCTTCTGCAAAGACATGGATCTTTACTCGGCATATCCTGATACCGTAGAACCGCTTCCCTTTCATTCCATGAGCAACTATCCTTATGGGGCAAATGAAAGATATCCCGACGATGAACAACGGCGGGAATACCATCGGCGTTTTAATACTCGGCGGATAGGCGAGCCGGAGAATTGAACGAGGCTCATAGTAGTATCTTCGGCATTAGACTAGGAAGATCGTCGGCTGGATGAATGTTGTGTAAGAGTGATTTTCTGGTACAGTATAAAATACAGATCTCTACAATGTATTTTTTGCACCAGGTCCGAAAGCCTTTGCTAAGGTAGTTTTTGATGAAAGAGCATAAGAAAACTGGGGAGCCGGAAAAAACATATTCAGGACCTTCACAGCTATCCGTCCCGGCTTCTCCGAAGCAAGCTACAAAAGTGTTGATTGTAGGGGTAATCGTATGTGCCGACATTACTGGTCTCTTCTGGGTGAGACCTTTGTCGGGCTCAAGTAAAAAACTACAAAAAATAGACACACCCATGAATTCGATGGAACTGCCAGCGCCCCCACAGGTCAGTTCGGTACTTACTCCGGAACAAAGAGTGGCTGTATTGAAAAAAGAGGAATTGGAACTTGCCGAAAGGCTGATGAGTGACTTTCCAAACAACGTAGACGCGATCGTGTTGATGGGCAATGTGTGGGAGCGGCATGGCGATGCTATCGAGGCGCTAAAATTCTGGAGAAGAGTATTAGAGCTGGATCCAAAGCGGTCCGATGTATATAAAAGCATAGGATGGTTTGCCATGCAAAAAGGTCAGTTTGAGGAAGCCATTGCGTACTGGCGAAAGGCTCTGGAGGTCGACCCCCAAATTCCCAATGTACATAACAACATTGCCCTCGCATTGATGGGGCTAGGCAGACAGAAGGAAGCGATCAAAGAATTAGAGAAGGATGTTCAAATTTCTCCTCACTCCAGCTTTAGTTACTTTATGCTTGGGCAGGGATTTCTGCAGGAGAAGGAGTATGAAAAGGCCAAGAAGCATTATGAAAAGGCAATAATGCTTCAGCCCAGCTATACCAATGCTTACTATGGTCTTTTTACTGTTTGCACAAGATTGAAGCAGCGAGACAAAGCCCAAGAGTACTTAGCTATATTCAGGAAGCTAAAAACCGAGGACATGAAGATTCTGAAGGATCGCAATGATGCCGTTGATGATCTTGTTAATATGCAAAAAGGCGCATCCGAGACTTATATGCACGCAGGTAAAATGTATCAAGATAGTGGGGATTTAAAAAGGGCCGAAGAACTCCTGAAGAGGGCGACAACACTTAGTCCGAAAAATATGGTATGCTTTATGAAGTTGGCGTCCTTATATCAGATGACTAACCAGATATCGAATGCACTTCAGATGCACAAAAAAATCAGCCAAATTGAGCCTGAAAATCCGACCTGCTATCTGAATATTGGGCTCTTTTCCACACAGTTAAAACGGTTCGCCGATGCAGAAGAGGCCTTCCGCAAAGCTATCGCTCTGGCGCCGAATAGTTCCACCGGATATCGCGAGCTTGCCCAGCTATATCTAAAGTCAGAGAGAAAATTTCCGCAAGCAAGGGAGCTTGCGAAAAAGGCCGTAGCGTTAGAGGCGATTGCCGTAAATTACTTTGTATTATGCTGGGCTTCCGACAAGAACGGTGATACAGCAAATGCGCTGAAGGCGATAGAACAAGCAATACAACTGGAACCCGATAATTTGAGATACAAACAGATATACAAAAGTATCAAAAACAGGAATTAAGGTGATGGGTCTTACAGGCACTCGAATGCGTTGGGGAATCGTCGGACTAAGTCGTGGCGCGATACCACCCTTATTGTGCATATTTTCCTATGCTTATGCCAATGGCCCTATTGTGCTGAGCGACGTCACTAAAGAAACGGGAGTAACTTTTGTACATACCGATGGTGGATGCGGACAGCGATATATAATGGAGACAGTGAGTGCGGGATTGGCGCTTTTTGACTACGACGATGACGGGGATATAGATATATATTTTCTAAATGGTGCACCTCTCAAGGAGACAAAGGCTGAAGTCGTGCCCATAAATGCGCTTTATCGAAACGAAGGCGGTTGGAGATTTACTGATGTTACGGAAGAAGCGGGTGTGGGTGACACTGGATACGGCTTAGGCGTTGCGGTCGGTGATTATGATAATGATCGAGATTTAGATATTTATCTGAATAATTACGGTCCGAATGTCCTATACTGCAATAATGGCGATGGTACCTTTACCGACGTGACAAAAGAAGCAGGCGTGGACAATGGGTTTCAAGTGGGAGCAGGGGCCTGTTTTCTCGACATGGACAAGGATGGCGATTTGGACCTTTACGTTTCCAACTACCTTGAATTTTCTTATGAGAAACATGTTTCGACAGCAACCAGAGGATTTCCCGTGTATGCAAATCCCCGTTTTTATCCGCCTTTGCCCGATACTCTGTACCGTAACAACGGCGACGGCATCTTTACCGATGTCAGCAAGGCCTCCGGCGTTGGTGAGCATGCTGGATGGGGCATGGGGATCGTATGCGGTGACTATGATAATGATGGTGATACGGATGTCTTTATTGGAAACGATGTGGGAGAGAATTTTCTTTTTGAGAATGACGGAACGGGAAAATTTGAAGAAGTCGGGCTTATGGCCGGAGCTGCCTACGACCTGCACGGCGATGAACAGGGAAGCATGGGGGTTGACTGCGGCGATTACAACAATGATGGGTTGTTGGATTTTTATGTGACTTCTTACGAGGGACAGTTGGCCACACTCTACAGGAATTTGGGCGGTAGTATGTTCGAAGACGTAACACTAATGACCGGCGCGGGAGCGGGAACCCTCCCCCATGTAACTTGGGGCAATAGCTTCGTCGATTTTGATAACGATGGGCTTCGTGACATCTTTATCGCATGTGGTCACCTGCAGGATAATGTTGAAAGTTATGACGATACCACTACATATTTTGCACAAAACATACTCCTAATGAACACCGGTAACGGAAAATTCATCAATGTATCGGATAATAGTGGTGATGGCATGAAGATAAAGTTAAGCAGCCGGGGCGCGGGCTTTGACGATTTAGATAATGACGGTGATATCGATGTAGTGATTCTGAACTCCCGCCGGGAACCTACTATCTTGAGAAATGACTCGCCTTCTAAAGGGCATTGGCTGCAGGTTAGTCTAAGGGGAGTTAAAACCAACCGGGACGGGATAGGAGCACACGTTAAAGTAGTAGCGGGTGACTTGACTCTTGTTGATGAAGTTCACAGCGGTCGTGGGTATCAGAGCCATTACGGAATGCGTCTTCACTTCGGATTGGGCGGTCGTGAACGGGTTGACCGTATCGAGGTGCGTTGGATTGGTGGCGGGATCGATGTTTTTGAGGATATTGCAGTGGATCAATTCTTAACGCTTACCGAGGGAGGTTCGAAAACTGAGCATAGGTAAGCAGAGCAGATTTTGTTTTCGAAAGCGGTTTCACACGGCCGTCTCTTACAGTACCCAGACCAATCAACCGCGAATTGTTTCCGAGCGAATCCCAATGTATGCTTCCTGTAACGCCTTGCCAGCAGGAAAGTCTCCTGACCTCATCGCATATACGCGCACGGTTAAGACCAGCTTGATGGATAGCAGCAATCAAAAGGTTGACGGCATCATAGGTGTGTGCGGCAAGATAGTCAGGACGGTGTCCAAAGCGGGAAGCGAATTTATCTTCGAAACCTTTTGAACTTTCACCGGGGGTATAAAGCAACGGGAAGACCACATCATTCGCTGCCCGGCCGGCTTGTTCCAAAAAACTTCGTTGTCCCAAAGAAGGCCCCCCGAAAATAAGCCCTGTAAAGTTTTTTTCTCGAACAGCGCTGATTATGCTCGCGCTTGCGCGTGCGCCAGCGATTAAAACTAAGGTATGCGCGTTTATGTGTACAATTCTTTCCACAAGCTCGTCGATTTTTCTTTCGTTGGGATTAAATTCAAGGTGGCAAAATGGTACCAATTGGCGCCGAGTAAGAGACTTGGAAAGTTCAACCGTGAAGAGATGGGAGTCGTGATCTACGGCTGATACCAGGAGAAAGGACTTTCCCCCAATGTGCGAGGCAATAGCATGGGCCAGAACCGGTGCTTGAAGATGATCTCCCGGTAGGCACGAAAACATCCATGGAACATTTGCAAGATTCACTGTCTTATCTGTGCTTCCGGGACTGAGCACAGGAAGACGAGCCTTTGCAGCGACTTGTTCCGCCAGATGCGTTGAAGGCCCGTCAATCCCACCGATGACGGCCCAGACTCTGTCCACATAAACCATACGGACTACTCGTGTTATGCCCGTTCCCCAGGGATTGTCTGACCAGCCTGCAACAAGACGAAATGGAAGGCCTTTGTACCCACCCGCCTGATTGGCTTGTTCGACGGCCAGGTACGCAGCAGACCACATATCGCCGTATTCTGGAGCAGACGCTGTACCGGGGCCAAAGTATCCTATTAAAACTTCCTTGATATTAGCAGGAGAATGTTCCTCGCGTCCGGGGCCCACATATTTCGTCTGGTGTTTTCTCGCATCAAAAAAGACTTTGCGAGGAGGATGCTTACTGGGTTGTTCATATTCAGCCCATGCCACTAACGAAAGTGCCGACAGTATGCAGATAGTCATGAAATTTCTGCTCATAATTATTTATTCTTCTTTCCAAGGCTCAACGAAGCCATACTGCTTACTGGTAATCCGCCAGCCCTATCTCGCTGGGAAATATAGCCACGAGGTATCTTTAGGTCTTCTCTGGAGTAGAAGTTCCATTTACCATTTTCTCGTTTTGCGAGGTACACATCGCCGACGTCGTCGAGGCACGAGCTGAGCATAATATCTCCCGTTACACCTTTCCAGGGCCAGACTCTGTATGCCAGCACATCGCGGATTTTTGCTCTGTTCAGCCCCGCCACCTGCACAGCCCAAATAAGCATATTCATGCCATCATAGGCGTGAGCAGCGAATGTTTCCGGTTCTTCCCCAAAACGGTCCCAGAAGGCATTGCGAAACTCTGTGAGTCTGTTGCTTTTGCTCTTGGGATTCCATGGAGAGGTACAGATGACACCTTCGGCATTTGTTCCGGCGATTTCGATGAATTCATCCAATAGACAGCGGTCACAGGCAAAGTAAGGCTGCTTCATACCCATAGCACGCATTTGGTTTAAAATATGTGCGCCTTCGACAGCATCGCCCCAGTGAATGATTGCATCGAGATTTTCTTCTTTAAGACGTTCCAGTTGTAAAGAGAAATCCTGTATCCCCAAATCATAGGCCATTTCCAAAACAATTGGATTGCCGATGCGCCGGCTTCCATCACGAATTTCGCGTACGCCGAAGCGGCCGTAACGGTTACTGCTCCGAATTACTCCGACCCTTTTCAGATCGAGCTTTTTATAAATGTAATCAATAAGAAGGTATCCTTGTTGCCGGTCGTCGCTAATGCAGCGAAATACCCAGGGAATGTTCGTTTCGATAAATGTGGGGTCGGTGTCGCCGGAGTTCATCATAACAACCTCGGCCTTAAGTGCGACGCGGATAGCAATGTGGCTGTTGGCTCCATCAATGGTGCCGAGGATGGCCCAGACATCGTCTTTATAGGCCATCTTGATTATTTCATTGCCGGAGGCACCCCAAAGCCCGTTATCGTTACTAATGACCAGTTCAAAGGGGATGTTCCGCTTAAGATAGCCCCCCTTGTCGTTGGCTTCTTCAATGGCGAGACGCGCACCTTGCAGCATCTTAATACCCAACGGTTCCTCATGGCTTTTGCCGCCGGTCGCGACTGAAACAGTGGACATAATCGGACCGATGAAACCGAGCTTTACAGTATTTACGTCAATCGGCTCGGGTTTTGCTCGGCCCGGGCCTGTATATTCCATTTGAAGTAGAAAGTGCTCCTTGAATGGCTTCACGTGACGGAACGGCTCGATGTCCTTTGTGGTTTTTGCGTATTTCTCATCTTCTCGCAACCCCAGGTCGGGAACTTCGTAGGCGTTAACCGCATTTATTTTCCTCAGTACTTCAAGCGTCTCAGGGTCAACTTCAATAGGGGGTTCCTGGCTTTCCGTTTTTATTTCTTCAGGTCCGGTGCAAGACAAAGCACCTAAGATAAGAACTGCGGAAAGTAGAAATATATATCGCTTCATATTGTTAGCCTCCTCACCATTTTAAGCATCATTTTAAATAAATATCACTAAAAAGTAAATGCTCTTATTATTATTTTACTGCCTTTGCGTCCAATCTTCCCACTTTCGTTCTTACGTTTCTGGCCTTATGCACCGGCCTATCTTTTAATCCACTGTAATATCCGGAACCAGTTGCCCAAGCAACTCCCTTTGAGGTCCCCACCCAGACGTCATTATTGTCAAATTCTACCCAGAGAGTGTAGTTATGCGGGACGCACTTAGGCATTTCGACAATTTCGAGTACCTTTTGATTCTGACTAACGACGGCCTTACCGTTGTGCGTGTTGGGATCCATGGTGTATGTAACCCAGGTATCTGAAGGAAAATCTGCAAGCACGCCCAGACCTTTATCGGTCGCAAACCATCCCTCGTTGGCGCTGCGACCTTTGACCGCGTTACCAAAGTCACTGGGTAATCCCGTCTGGTGGGAATACAAACCCCGCCAGTACCGGCCATCGTAACGGTTCATGCCGAAATAGGTAGACACCCATAAAGTGCCTTCGATGTAGCTGGTACCGGTAGTGATTACATGAACTATACCATCGTCACGATAGAGGTCGATTTCCATTTCACCGTCGGGGTCGAGATAATCTTTCCACCTTTCTGTGGCCACGTCGAACTCCAGGACGCCGCTGCCCCAGATACCAAGATAAACCTTTCCATCATTATAGGAAACGCCATAGTTCCAGATCTCCTCCATCGGTGCGTTTTTTTCTGTGTATATCGTCCATTCGCCAGTGATAGTGTTGTACCTGTTCGCACCGGCAGTTGTAGCCACCCAGACATTATCGTTTTCAACCGCAACTCCATAGACGACATCGTTAACCAGTCCGCTGTTGAGCTGGTGCCAATGGTCAAATCGGCCGCCGCTAAAGCGTGCAAGACCGCCGCCAAAGAGTCCAATCCAAAGCTCACCGGTTTTAGTGTTGATATCGAGAGCAGAAACCACACGCCAGGGAAGACCATCCTTTTCCTGCCAACTCTTAATCTTCCCCGTCTGCTTGTCAATGCGAACCAACCCATCCTCAGTGCCCACCCAGACCTTTTCACTATCTGCCTTAATGGCGAAAATATGGTCATTGGGAAGACCATCTTTAGTAGTAAAATGCTTCCATTTTGTATAAACGTAAGGCAGCTTTTGAATATCCTCGGAAGCGGAAATGGTAGGAGGGACAGATGGATTATCAGCTAAGTCTCTGGTTTTGCAGAGTGTTGTTTTCCCAAACCCCAATACCATTAAGATTTGCAGGACAGTTATGAGATATTTCATAATAATTCCTTTTGCGCAAGCAGCTACAATGTCTTGAGAAATTCGATTAGGTCGTTTAGCTGGTCCTTGGTCATATCGTTGGTAACGCCATGCTCATCGTCAGGATTATACCTTGTCCAAATTTCTTCAAGGGTTTCTGCAATGCCATTATGCAGGTATGGAGCGGAGTCGTAGATGTTGCTAAGGTGTGGTGTGTCAAATTCTGATTCCCGGTCAAGCCAAAGCTTTGTCCCGATATCGTGGCGTTGCCGGTCGGAATAAAGTGGCGGAAAGTGACAGGTAACGCACCTGTTTTCTTTCGGGATGATGCGACCATCATTTGTCATTGTCCTTTCAAACATTTTTTTCCCGCGACGTTGTGCTTCGGTAAGCTCAGCTCCCAAAGGACGATACCGATTCGGCGGCCGCGGAATGGTGCAAATGTAGTTATCCAGCGCAGAAAGCTCTTCAGGTGTAAACGGTTGAATTCGGGTAAAGAAAACCGCAAGACGCGGTCCGCATTGTCTCTGAAGGCTCGGATTGGTACCTTCCCATTTAAATGGGGCCGTATCGAGAATCCCCCTAAGTGTGCGGTTATCAACAGGACTGATTCCGATTCCATCAGGTTCAATATCGTACGTAAGTCCATCAATGTGTCCGTCAGGATGGCACGAGTGGCATGAAAACTGGCGATGAAAGGTGATATTAGCGCTGTGGAAAAGGCGTTCACCGTAGCGTACTTTAGTAATAACTTTTGGACCTCCGAGGTCAACTCTATCAACTGCTTCGAGTCTATTAATATCGATTACAGTCAGCGAGTCATCCAGTGCGTTTGCCGCGAAGGCGGTTTTCCCATCCGGCGTAATGATTATTCCCCGTGGGCTGTCTTTGGTAGGTATATGGGCGATGACAAATTCCGTAGGTTTTCCTAAGTGATTAGGAAACACATGTTCGCGTTCATAATCGGAGGCGGTTTCGAGCATGGAGACAAGCTTGGAAACATCTACAACGGCGACGCGGTTTGAACCGGAACTTGTTACCAGGGCCAGACGACCATCGGGTGTGATTGCAACATCAGCCGGGTCAGAAAAACACATACCCGGTTCATCAAGGAGCACTTGGTCAACATGTCCGTTCTTCCACACGATTCCCAGCCCGTTGGTGATTGTCCATCCCTGAAGCAAACGGGTCATTGGAACAAGATTTTTTGTGCGGTTGAGGGTAATCAGAGCAAACTCACCACTTGGATGCCAGTCAATACCCTGCATGAGGTTGGCGGCAGGAACCACGATACGGTCTTCTGCGACCGCCTGGGATGTATTAATGACCGTAACTTCAGACACCGAGGGCGTGCGAAACTCGACAAACCGAGAGAGGTTGTTGGTAATATAGATGGCAGAACCATCGGGAGAGCGTGACAATGACCAGGGACTGCGACTTGCGCTAAGACGTTTGAGCTCCTTTAATGTAGTCGTGTCAATAACGGAAATACTGTCTGCAGACGTATTAAGGACATATAAATGCTTTCCGGAAGCATCAGTCAGCACACCATGCGGTTCATCACCCACGGGAATCATGGCGATAACCTCACGAGAAGACACGTCGATAACGGACACAGTATCATCAAGACGATTACTCACATACGCTCTTGCTCCATCGGGGCTGAAGGTTACGTCTGTAGGATGATGACCAACCTCTATTTCCACAATCTTTTGCAGCGTTTGAACGCCTATAACAATAATTGTATGAGAGGCTTCACAGGCGACATAGATTTCTTCACCGTCAGGGCTCAGGGCCATATTGAGTGGTGTCTTATAGTGAGGCGCTTGCGAGACCCTTGGCAGCTCTGTTGGATGGGCGATTTTTTTGACGGCCTCGTCATAATCAAAGGGATTGTCATTCGTATTTTCATGACATCCAAGACAGGTCTGGCGCGTTACTTCCTTAAGTCCGGCCGCCTTAGCCGCACGTTCGTCTCTCATTATTGCTTCTGGATAATAATTGCTGCCCGCTCCGTGACAGGCTTCACACCCAACACCTTGATACAATGAGTAAAATTCTATTGCACCTTTTGAAGGCTGACGATAAGCCGTACTATGGCACCTCAGGCACTTCGGGCTGGATTGGGGGTCATCTTTCAAGCCCTGTTCTTTTGCAATTTCATACGCTCTGCCAGTCGCCAGCACAACGTATGCATGGGCATGGGCGCTCATACGCCATTTACTGAACTGATAACCCATCTCAGGTCCCTTATGGCATTTTGCACAGGTGTGAACTCCTATGTTTTTATTTTGGCCTTTTTCAGAACCCGCTATATCAGGGAGCTGCGGCATAGGTCCATATTTGAAGTTTTCGGGAGTCGGATGGGCTATATCCGCCATTGCCTGCATCATGTCAAGTTTGGGTAGATTATGAACAGCAACGTGAGAGCCCTTTACCTGGTGACAGCCCATGCAATCCTGTACGGTCGGCATCGTTAGCCCTGCCTTTGAAGCTGCTTCGCGATCCATCATAATAGCTGCGTCCATGTATTCGCTTCCGGGCCCATGACACTTTTCACATTGAATACCATCTTCAATATGGAAGGTCTCGTCTTTTTCCCATTCTTCAACATGAGCACCGGTTGCGTGGCATCCCAGACACATTGGTGATTCCTGTGGTTCCTGGGGAATACCACTAAGCTCAGCGATTTTTTTCGCTTCCGGTTTGGCCAGGATCGAATAAGCTCGTGCGTGTTTCGAAATCAGCCATCGGCTGAACTGGTGACCCATACCTTTTCCCTGATGGCAGTATGCGCACACTTTTACTCCAACATATACCGGATGTTTTTGGCTGCCTTCCTGGGCCAAAAGAACAAAAGAACATGCCATTATGATTATTATAATTGTAAACAGATAACCACGCATTTTATTGTTGCTGCTCATTAAGAGATTCCTGGATAACAGTAAGAATTTGGTTTGCTTTTATATCTTTAAGTTTAGTGGTCTGCCCGTTAGGCCAGCGAATTTCAACGGTATCTGCTTGGGTGGCATTATCGAGACCGAAATGACATCTCAGGTCCGCCTGCGAAAGGTAGCCTGTTACCGGAATCAAATCCCGCAGTTGTGTGAGTGAGCCGGCCGTGATCCTAACGCGCGCGCCAATAGCATCGCTTTTGCCACCTGGTAATCTCGCCTGGATGATAAGCCAGTTGTTTTTGTTACCGCCATCATTTCGCAAAAGCCTCGGAGTGTCGTTAAGGTTGATAACCAGAAGGTCAAGGTCTCCGTCATTATCGTAATCGCCGTAAGTGGCACCGCGTCCAACGTATTTTTCTCTGAAATAGGCACCTGATTTATCCGCCACATCCACAAAACTTCCCGTGCCATCATTTCTGGCAACGAATACGTCCAGATAACCATCACAATCGTAATCAAATAGAATCCCACCCCAACCTGTATACTGTCCACAGACAACGGCAAGGTTGGTCGGTGTAGTACGATCTTCAAAATAGTCCTTACGATTGATTAGAAGACAACCGTATCCCATGTCTGGGATGTAAATATCAAGCCAGCTGTCACGGTCAATATCACCAATCGCTGGTCCCATTGAGGATACTCCCTGACCCCCTTCACCAAAAGCTAAGCCCATCACCAGACCATCGTCTTCAAATGTGCCATTGCCTGTGTTTTTAAAGTAGTAATTCTCCATTGCGTCATTGGGAACGTAGATATCCAAGAATCCGTCGTTATTCAAGTCGGCAACTGTTGCACTCATCGCTCGTCCGTTTGGTTTAAATATACCCCATCACCATTGTTACGGTACAAAGTATCCGGCTGACCTCTATAACTAAGGGGGCCCGGGTAACCCGCAGCCGCATAGTAAGAACGAAACTTGCCGCTGTCGTACTCGAGATAATTTGCAACATAGACGTCAAGGTCCCCATCGCCATCATAGTCAAACCAAGGTGCTGAAAGGCTCCATTTGGGATTTGCAAGCCCCGACGCCTGGGATATGTCAGTAAAAGTCCCATTCCCGTTATTGCAGTAAAATACGTTTGACCCGTAATTTAGCACATAAAGGTCAAGGTCTCCATCATTGTCAAAGTCCGCAGCGGAGCAGCCAACTCCATAACCCTTGTCGCCGACACGAGCTTCTTTAGTAACGTCTTTGAACGTTCCATCTCCATTATTTCGGTATAATGAGTTGATCAGTTTGTCTCTAAGACTTCGGCCCCGATTGTCGTTGACATTTTTCAGCCAACACCCATTGACAAAATAGATATCAAGCCACCCGTCACCATCATAATCAAAGAACATTGCTCCGGCGCCGGTACCCTCGACGATGTTTGTTAGGTCAAAATCCCCAAAGCTATGCTTGATATTAATACCGGCCTCTTTGGTGACATCATTAAAAACCGGTAATGTCTGGCTTGAACTATAAGCTGTTGCAATCTGAAACACCAGCGCAAATATCAGAAACCTATACAAGTTCACTTACCACCTCCTTCACTATTCTGTTTGTATCCTGGAAGGTCATCCTGCCCCGGAATGCCGTCCCACAAAGCTCCCATATCAATCCATTCCACGAAGGTCCGTTTTTCATCTTTGGTGAAAACGTATTATCCCACGGTCTTGAAGTGTTTCGCCCGAAGATATGCCATATAAGTGGACTTGTCCGCGCCCTTCCTGGATGAACATATTTTCCATAGCCTGATTGTTTCTCCGCTGCAAGAAGACTCTCATAGCTGTAATGAAGATAGGCCTTTCCATCGGTACTTGTAACCGAAGATGTGTTGTTCGGAAGGGTAAGAGAAAAGTTGGCCTGATTGTGGCAACGGACACATTTTTTTTCGATGATTGGTATAACGTCACGCCGGAAATCGACCGTTCGCCTTCGCTTCGCTGGTAATGTAAGCTTGATTGAGGGACGAGTTACAGCTGTGACTAAGACATTCTCCGGAGTAAGTTCACCGTCTTCGTGACAACCTATACATCCCCTCGGTTCATGATTCCTGGCCCAAATCCAGTCACAGCTTCGCAGAGCCATACCATCAGCGTCAAGAGTCTGAAGTTTAATAGGGGTATTGGCCGGTATCTCAATGTTGAAAGATCCGTCCTCTGCAATATCTATTTCGCCGAGAATACGCTTTTGTACCGATGAAGGGACTCTATTACAAGATGACTCAAAAACTTCTGTGCCGCTTGAGGTGTGTGAGCCGGGAATATTGTAGTCAGAAACATAAACATTCAAACAGTAAAGTTTACCGTTGGGGTCCTTTTCCGTAACCACACTTGATCGACCATCTGGTTCAGGACGCGGATACACCATTTTCGCCTGTATATCATGATAGCTTGGGCTATCAAAAACCAGTTCAAGCTTTCCAGTGGAAGGCTCGAGGCTGTAAACACCATGAGTATCCATACCGTCTGGTGACCTCTTAGATATAAGAATCTTACCATCAGGCAATGGTGACGGCGAATGGAACAGACCGTCGGATTCCCGGGTTATCTGTCGATAAGAATGAAGCGGCCTTTGGATGCGTACACGCCCCACGCTACCGGCACCGTCCCATTGAAGCCTATCGGCTTCAATAAATACAGCGAGGCCTTTTGTTGTAATGCAAGGCATATGTTTTATTCGCTTACCCTCGTCGTTAGAAAAGGCCGCATAATCCGTACCATCAATGCTGATCCCGAACAAGGAAATACATCCAAGTAGCTCCCTGTAGGGCGAGGAGCGCTGCCAGCTTGCAAATAGCAGGCGACCATCGGGCATGAGGAATGGATCCATATTGCTGGATAAGTTGAAGGTCAGGCGGCGTACCTAACCGACAAAAGTTAACTGTTGCCAGGGCTTCGGAGACACAATTGTATAAAGTGTTGACTGGTAGCCCGGGCTTCGGCAGGGGATTTCCCCGTTAGTAACTTGTCTTAGATTTGAGCCATCTATCCCCATCTCAAATACGGTCCAATTGTCCCTGTGAATTCTTTTTCCCGCAAAAAGAATGTGTGAGGCGTCGAATGAAATCTCTGGATTGCATATGCTGTGAAAACCGTGGCTCAGGACTTCTGTGGAGAAATCCGGTTGCTCAATTGCCGTCCCGGTTGGTTGATACGGAATCGGATAAGTAACAGGAAGTTGTGTAACAATAATGGCATTTTCAATATGACCGCGCGAAGACGATGGTGATTTTGTGTTTTCTCCTGAAGCCTGTGAAACAATTGTGCTCAATCCAAGGACAAAACAGAAGACCCGGAGATTTGTAAAGCACCTTCGGTCGTATCTATTATGTTCAAAAAGGGCCTTATTCACTCAAAATCCTTTTGCTCAACAGCTGGAAAAGTACATATCTCGGGAGTTTTTCACCATTTTTTTATTTATGAGATATGAAATTTATAACGACCGGTGCTACAATAATCTCCTGAGAAAAACTTAAAGTACCTTAATTGAATTATATTTAGAAACAGCAAATCCGGCAAGTAAAATGCAACTGCCGGAAATGCTTCCGTATAGGTAAATTAACACCTCACCATTTTGACCTTACTCTGAGCATACAAATCCGCTTACAGTCTGTGAATAGCATCGTTTTATTCTGTCAAAAACACATGTTTCCGCTTTTTTGTGACAATTCTTTATTCTGTCTTAATAGCATCCATCTCGATTTCGAATAGCAGTTCATCTCTGCAAATATCATTTTCTACCATCACTAGTGGTAACGGTGGAATATTGTTTAGCGTACAACACTTTTCGAATGCCGGCGTGTCCTCGGCATGTTTGAAATAGGCCAACGCTCTGGTAACATCGATCCAGCTCATGCCTCGTGACTCCAGAATCGCATGTACTACTTTCATCGTTAGTGTCACTTGGGCCTCCGGATCCCCTATGTGTGCCGTTGTTCCATCCGGGTCTATACTGGCCGTGCCGGAAATATACAATCGTTGATGATCTGGCAGATCGAGTTCTACCGCCCGGCTGAATGAGCTGCCGTATTTGACAGCAGGAAACTGCAGCGGAGACTGCACTACAGAGGCTCTTACCCGTTCACTTTTAGCCTTCACTGCCAGCATACCACTTACAATCGCTGTTCCGGCCGCATTACTCCCACCAACTCCTGTACTGGCTGGAACAAGTCTTTCATAAACCTGCTTCTTTTGAAAGAAACTGTCACGAACCTTGTTGAAATCGCCGTACCAGTCCAGAATATTATCATTATAAAACCATGTCCGCAACACATGGTTGAAATCCATTCCGTTGGCCAGAAGCACCGTGTCCATCTGCTCGAATATATCAGCTGCCTGTTCGCTCCGCGACCGCGAAGCATCTCTTGGCAAAAATCCGCCTAAGCGACAATATTGCGCGTAGTCGTCTTCGAAGACGCTGCCCACTATTCTATCACCCAGTCCCAGTCGCTTAACTGGCATTCCCGAAATCGCCCAAAGGTGTGTACCGTAAAGATTCATAGCATGTCCATCTTCAAGCCATGTCACTGGTCCCTCAAATCCACCTAAAGCATGCTTGAGTGCCTGCATGCTACTCCCATTCTTATCCAATATGCCAAATACTTCTTGCGAAACAACTTGCGCCTTGTTCTCTTGAACAGCCTTGGCCACTCTTTGAAACAGTGATTCCACACACTCGTTGACTTCGGGAACTGCGGTTATAAAATACTCCTGATGTGTCTTTCTGTTTAGCGTTATGATCTCCAACCCAGACGACATACTTTTCTGGAGGCTTACAGTACGCTTGGTTTCATCATTTGTCATCTTAGTTCCCTTGATAATGCATATCAAATGATAATAACGGCTCGTTGGCCATGAAAATTTAATTGAATCTCCCATCGAGGTCACTTAGACACACTGCTGAGTTTCTCTGTGAAAGTCTAACAGGTTTCGAAACTTAAAAAAATGTGATTATCAATATTGAAAAAAGTGATTTTGGGCAGCTTTGAAACACCTTTTGAGGTACTGGGTCATCCTGATAATTGCCCTCTATTCAGAACTGAATTATGGGACGGTAGTTGCTATGTGATAGGCCTAAAACGACTGTGCTTGTAAGTTCATCTGAAACTGATATTTATTGGCGAAAAACATGATGAATAGTACCTTTGGTGGGCACTTAAATACCTCAATGGGCTTATGAAATTGTCCTAATGGTATCCATATCTCATAATCAGTCCAGAAAGTAGGGGATTTTAGGAGCCTTTGATCCGCTGACTTGTTGCCCGAGTTGACGGCTTATTATCTTTATCTATTAGTCTTGACCAGAAAAGCCTGAACGCCCAATCCCTTGTTATTACTAAGACTTATCGAAATATCTTGGACAGTCTCACCAGCCTGCAAGCCCAAGTCTGCGCACCAAGCACTGCTAAAATGGCCCCATTTCATGGGTCGACGCCTACAACGGGTCTACAACCGAAAACCCCGTTATCTGCCGATTTGGCAAAAATGTTCATTTCATAACTGTTGTACTATCAGTCGGTTATGGAAAACTGAAAATTCGTAAACAGTTTCAATGGCCAATTTTAAAAAGGGTATCTTTTAAAAATAACTGCTACCCAAAAGTTATGTGCTGAATCAAAAAATAACCAATATCCAATAGACAATTAAAAAAGGGGCCCATACCGAATCATTCGATATAAGCCCTTAATTGATATAAACCTGCTATATTGACGACGCAATCTTAATTGCCAAATAAATCACACGACTTATGGTGCCGGTTCAGGCTCTGGCGGCGGATACAAACGAATATCGTCAAAGTACATCATACCTGAACCGCCAGCCAATGGATTGTTCTTGTTACCAAGACCAAGTGTGATCGTATTGACATTAGCCAGGTTCACGCCCTGGTCTGCAAATGCCTGTAGGTCAATATTCCATCGGGTCCACTCATTTATCTGCGCTGCATTAGGATTATCGTGACTGACTACAGCGCTGCCGTTGAGAGCAACATACAATGTCTCAGCAGCGTTATCCGAAATGCCCCTGAACCAAATTGTCAGCGTGTTGACACCATTCTCAGTCCAGTCACGCGGGTAAGTCAACGTCAGAGCTGCCTCAGAGTACCCAACACTGTTGTCGTAGTAAAGTGGCATCGACTGGTTGCCTCCGTGAACGATAGTTTGCTCTGCAAAAGGAGGAGTGTCATAACCAACTAAAGAACCGTTTGCCGGGTCGTCATATCCGTCTATCCACGCGTTAAATATCCTGTTGCTTTCAGGGTCGGCGGGGTCAAGGTCATTGTAAGATTCAAAATCATCCACGACAAGGAAGTTGGCTGTCGTAAAGCTCCAGAGGTTGCCTGTCCACGGACTGTCGGGATTGACATTATTGACCTCATCAATACGCCAGTAGTAGGTGGTATCCCAATCCAATTTTCCGGGGTCATAGCGTTCAGAACCAAGGTCCCTGGTGCCTTTATACTCGGGCGAGCCGGTATCGGCATCTTTCACCGCGTCCTTATTAGTTCCGAAATAGACCTGGTGCGAAGCGGCTGCTTCTCCCGCTCCCCACTTAAGAGTCGGTGTCTGCTTAACGCCTATGGCACCGTTAGAGGGGTTCGCGCTGCTTGCCTTTACAGGTAACGATAGTGCCGCCTGAGGAACCACTTGCTTTGACGTTTTTGGACCTTGCCAGCGCAACTGGGCCGCGGCGGCGAGGTCGTATTCAAAATATTCCATTACAAGGGAATATTTCCCGGCGACAAGTTCAATCGTTCCGCTATTCTCGACGGCCCTATGCTCTCCAGTTATCAACGACTAACTGGTCATTCACCCACAGGCGGACACCGTCATCGCTCGTAGTATAGAAGGTCCAGGTCCCGGAGAACGGTATCTCTATCTCACCAGTCCATTGTATGGAGAATTGATCGTTGTCGACCCTTGGATCCGGAGACTCCTCGACCCAGGCAAAGTTAATCTGGGCATCTTCGCGCTCCAGTACCAGTGTCTGGAAGGGTTCCGTTGGAGGAATCGAACCGGACCAATGACCACCTTCACGAGTAGTAGTAAAGCTCCAGACGTCACCTTTATACGTCTCGATGGCATCAAACTCATCGACCCGCCAGTAGTAAGTCTTCTCAAGTTCAAGCGTGCCGGGAGTATAGGTTGTAGGTCCCTGAGGGACACCGCCAACGGCACTGTTCACATCGTCGAAATTATCGCCGAAGTACACGGTATGCAATTTCGCACCGAACCCGGGAGCCCAGCTAAGGATTACATTCGTGTCCACAAATTTAGCACCATCAGGTGGTTCAGGGTCGTACGCAACCTTGGGCGGAACCGTAAAGCTCCAAACATAGCCTTTCCATGGACTGTTCGGGTCGGCATCATTGACTTCATCGATTCGCCAATAGTAAGTCGTTCCGAGGACAAGACCCTCCGGATAAGGAAATCCTGGGAAGCCCGCAACAAAAAACGTCTCGGTCCGATTGCCCTGGAACGTATCGGCGATACCATCGTTCACATCACCAAAATTCTCGCCGAAATATACATCGTGTGAGACCGCACAACCTCCTGGCGTCCAGCTAAGGCTCACCCATGTATCCGGATGTAGGCCACCATCAGCAGGGACGGGTCTACGGGCCTCATAGGTCAACAAGAGCCATTTATTGTACAAGTAGTCCTCGACGGCCTCCATTTCCCCGTCAGTGAGCGCCCGGCTGTAGACCAGGATCTCTGCCACATCGCCGTCCCAACCCAGGCCACCGTAAAAATTGAACCCGGCGATCCGCCCTTCTGACATGGCATTTTGGATGCCGTGATTGATGTCACGGCGTTCGCCAAGAAACTCTCCGTCGCGATATACGTCCATGACACCGGTGATGCTATTGAGCCGGACTACGTTGACACTAAAGCCTTCTATCAGCTCCGGATGATCGTAATTCACCTCCCATCGCATGCCGGGCCCTCCGCCCAACATAATGTAGGTATTGTCCATGTGGAA
>SMTZ1_10002196_pt1 | contig 23137 bp, 21 predicted proteins | sample DeeMarSWOR136_30_FD_25667 | JGI IMG/M metagenome (IMG submission 25667) | reverse complement strand
TAGGTAATTTAGTTTGTGTAAGTCATGGTGCAAGGATGGTCATACCTGGTGTATCATTCAACGTTACAGAAGTTTTAGAATGTATACAGGAAGAAAAATGTACTGCCGTTCACGGTGTGCCCACAATGTTTATTGCCGAGTTAGATCATCCAGATTTTGATAAATATGACTTATCTTCTTTGAGAACAGGAATTATGGCTGGATCGCCTTGCCCCGTTGAAGTTATGAAGAAAGTAAATAATTTAATGAACGCCAACGAAATCACAATAGCGTATGGACAAACAGAAACTTCCCCAGTCATTACTCAGACTACACCCTATGACTCATTAGAATTGAGGACGGAAACTGTAGGAAAACCATTGCCGCATGTGGAAGTAAAGATTATTGATCCAGAGACCGGCAAAATAGTTCCGATAGGTACACCTGGAGAACTTTGCACTCGGGGGTACCTTGTAATGCGTCATGGTTACTACAAAAGCCCAGAAGCTACTGCTAAGGCTATTGATGATATAGACTGGATACACACAGGTGATATTGCGACAATGAATGATCAGGGTTACTGTAACATTACGGGGAGACTAACCGACATGATTATTCGCGGCGGGGAAAACATCTATCCACGTGAATTAGAAGAGTTCCTTTATCGACATCCAGCTATAAAAGACGTTCAAGTAATCGGTGTGCCTTCTGAAAAGTTTGGTGAAGAAGTAGCAGCCTGGATACAATTGAAAGAAGGAAAAGAAGGAACAGTAACCGAAGATGAGATTCGTGCATTCTGTAAAGATGAAATCGCATATTTCAAAGTACCCAAATACATTAAGTTCGTTGAGTCATTCCCGATGACTGTTACTGGCAAAATTCAAAAATACATAATGCGAGAAAAGTATACCAAAGAACTGGGGCTTGAAGAGGTAGCTAAAATCAAAACTGCTTAATCGAGTAAGTAAGAATTGATCATAAATTACACAAAACTCAATTAGGAACAGATTGAGTTATCGAACACTGAAATTTTGAACATATTGTAATAGAATGAATGTTCCTCAATACCAATATTAGTTTACAGATCAAAAGTTAAAAAAGGTAGATATGGAATTTAATTGGTTTTTTTATAGTACTAAATCCTCTCAATCCTCTGCGAAGAAAAAGTGAATATTTGCATACATCCAAACGTTTTTTAATTCATTAGATCAAACAATACTATTAAATCTAAGAAATTATTACTCAACGCCAGTTTTTGATACAACAGATAGAGGTTAGATACAACCTGATAAGGGGGTGAATGTGAAATGCAGAGTGGAATGGATCAGATGAAAGCAGAACTTGCCAAGATGAAAGCAGAACTTGCCAAGATGGAAAAACAGCTTGCTATAGCCAAAAAGAATAATCCAAATGAAGCCAAACTACTGGAAGAAAGCGTTAAAGCATTGAGAGAGTCCGTTTATTATAATGAAGAGATGATAAAAGAGATGGAAGATGTTTAAGACGCAATCAAGAAGAACGTAATAAAGACCTGAAAGTAATAAGTACTAAAAATAATTTCTCTTTGAGTTTCATGATATTTTTTAAAACATCTTTCGCATCTTTGGAATACTTAATAGTATCCCCTATGTGAAAGCAAGTTCGATCGTCTAAGCCGGAAGCCTCAAGGCTTTTACATGAGGTAGTTTATGCCGTTAAAACATACCAAGAATAACTGACCTTGACCCTATCCCCTTCCCGCTCCGCACTTCCGAGGCCTACCGCTTGAATGCGAGTCAACCATTGGTATTTATCGTGACTCGTTTCGAATCGCGGTGTGACAAAGATTTTAAGATCCTTGGCGGGCTTTCCTGCAAGGAATGCATCATATTGCTCTTTCGTCAAGTTATTAACGCCATTATAATAGGTATGAATCAAAGCTCCATCAGCCGTTTCAAGGATGATTCGAACGTCTAATTCGAAAGCCTTGTCTGGTCGAATGAGTGCCCAGTCAGCACCGAAGGGGAGAATTTTTCCGTTGAAATTTGGGCCCTTGAAGTAGCCGCCTTCTACGACGGGGTAAATCACCCTTATTCCCCAACTGCTAGAGCCTATGCGAATTACCGTTACATAACCTACAACCTCGCATAGGAATTCTAATTTCAGTTCATATTTAGACATTTTATTTTAATCCCCCATTATCTGGGTACTTGTTAAGCGCCCCTCCTCGGCGCAGAAATGGAAGTAGTCTAGAAGCACAAAAGTGAACTAGAACTTTCCCGTCTCTACGTTTCCATTAAGACATGGAACCAAATATACCTATATATTATACTATTTTTTATTTTCATATCATTCACAACTGTTTTTGATTCGAATCAGAAGAGAGATTTAAATAAGAAAAAAAGTCTAGGCACAATTATCGGGGATTTTTCATGACTACAAAAAGTTTAAAACCCTTTTTTGAACCTGAAAGTATTGCTGTTGTAGGAGCCTCCCGCGATCCCAGCAAAGGTGGTTCTATTATCGTTGAAAACCTAAAACGTGGGCAATTATCCAATAAGTTCATTTACCCCATAAACCCTGGTGCAGATAAAATCCTTGAGCTAAAGACGTACCCAAGTTTAAGGGAAATTCCTGATACAGTGGACTTGGTCGTTGTTTTAACCCCTGCAAAAACTTTACCTGCAATTATAAAAGATGCCGCGGCTAAAAAGGTAAAAGCAGTTGTCATTGAATCCGCAGGTTTTGCTGAAGTTGGCCCTGAAGGAATTGCACTTCAAGAAGAAGTCGTAAGAATTGCTAGATCTTCAGGGATTCGAATTATTGGACCAAATTGTACTGGTATAATTAATGCGAACAATAATCTCATAACAACTTTTGTTGAAGTTACAGACATTACAAAGGGAGGAGTTTCTGTAGTAGCTCAGACAGGCATGTTTGCTGGAACACTAATTCCTGAATTTATTTCACAGAATTTAGGGCTTTCAAAAATTGCGTGTTTCGGAAATAAAGCTGACGTAGACGAAGTGGATCTTATTGAATATTATGCAGAAGATCCTGACACTAGTGTTATGGCGCTCTATCTAGAAGGAATTGCAGATGGCCGGCGACTGATAAAAGTCGCAAAAGACGTCACAAAAAAGAAACCCATAATTATTCTTAAAGGAGGGCGATCTGATGCAGGAGCAAAGGCAGCACTTTCACATACTGCCTCAATTGCAGGGCGTGATGAAGTGATTGAAGGCGCTTTTAAACAAATAGGGATCCTCCAAGCCGAAACGTTAGAAGATTTAATTGGCTTTTCTAAAGCATTAGACTGGCTAGAGTTACCTCAAGGAAATAGGGTAGCTATCGTCACTGCTTCAGGTGGGGGTGGAGTGCTTGCTTCAGATCAATGTGCTCAGCAGGGTCTAAATGTTGTAAATCTTTCAGAAGTAACAGTAAACAAATTAACAGAAGTTTTTCCTACATGGATGCCACCTGCAAACCCTATAGATATGTGGCCAGCAATATCTGTAGCAAAACATGGATTGAATGACGTTCACAGCCTTGTATTAAAATCTGTCATTGAAGATAGTTCTGTTGATTGTATTTTATTCATTTTAATGGCTCTAAAAGAACTAGAACAAATTGATATCGACATGATAATAAACATGCAAGTGAATAACAGGAAACCTATGGTTGTTTGGCTTTTTGGAGATCCAAAAATAATCAACAAATGGCGATATCGATTTGAAGATCATAGGATTCCAGTCTTTCTTACCCTATCTGAAAGTGTTAGAGCGCTAAAGGCACTATATGTCTACAAAAAATTCAAAGAATCTATAACGTAGAATCCTTAGCATGATTTTTCTCATAACTATAAATTGAGCCAGGAGGAATCACTTGGTTTTCATTAACAGTAACATTGTCTGCAATAAAAGATCCAAGACGATTTCGATGCGTATTTACTAGTTTCTCCTCAAAACATGTATAAATTTCTTGATTGTTGTCTTTTTTATCTAAAAATCTCACCGAATTTCCAATAATGCAATTTCCACCAATTACACTGTTTTTGATAACGACATTTTCACCGATTTTTGTAGAAGACAATACTACACTTCGTTCTATAACCGAACTACTATTAATAGTGACATTTTTATCGATAAAACTATGTAGTATTCTACAATTTTCGGCAATTTCACAATCTCTATCGATAAATGAGTTTTGAATATCTGTGCCTCTTCCGATTCTTACTGAGTCATCTATTTCTTTAGAAATACTTTGAAGCAAGTATAAATTAGCATCTAAATAGTCCCATGGATGACCAATATCAATCCAGTTATCCAATTCGTATCCCATAACGAATTCATTCTCTCCGATCAATAACTGAATTGCATCTGCAAAATCATATTCACCCCTTTCACCAAGTCGAATTCGCTCAAAAAAATTTAGAACACTAGGCTCTATCAAATAAGTACTTGCGGATGCTAAAGGGCTAAAAGGTTTTTTTGGTTTTTCAATCACTTTTATTACGCGGTGTCCCTGTAATTTCACTACTCCAAAGCGCTCTGGTCTAGGTACCCTGCAGAGGCCTAAAGTAGTTTTAGCATTCATACGATGGTGGCTTTCTATTAAAGCGTGCCAATTTCCTTCTAAAATTGCATCTCCATTAATTATAAGGCAAGATTCATTGTTTATAAAATCCTTTGCAGTTAAGATTGCATGAGCTAAACCTAAGGCCTTGTTTTGTTCAATGAAGTTTATCATATGTTCGTAGTGACTGGAAACATATGACTCGATTGATTTTCGATGAGTAGCATTTACAATAATACCTATTTCTTTGATTCCTATTCTGTTAAAAACCTGCAAGACGTAATGAAGTATTGGCTTTCCGAGAACAGGAAGAAGCGTTTTTGGGCGTGTCAATGTAAGAGGAAACATTCGTGTACCTAATCCTGCAGTTGGAATAAGTCCTTTCAATCAAGCCACCTCTCACAAAATAATAAACACGATGTTTAAATGAGAGTTCCAAGTATAAACTAACTCTAAGGTATTTTTGAGATTTATGATAACGACCATCTATGATTCTTATTCTATAACAAACAGAAAAGGAGAATGTTTTGGATGGGATGCAGAATTAGTGAAGTAATTTTGTTGGGAACGGGAGTCACAATCCCTTCAAAAGACCGTAACGCACCTGGAGTGTTAGTTACCCTTGATGACGCCACATTACTTTTATTTGACTGTGGAAACGGAATTCTTCGACAAATTGCGAAAGCGGGCATTGATTTTTCGAAAATCGATAATATTTTCATTACACATCTTCATCTGGATCATACGTCTGATCTAGGAATATTGGTAAAAGCAAACTGGCTACAAGGCAGAAAAAAGAACACTTTGAAAGTATATGGACCCCAGGGCACAAAACAAATGTGCGATTTTTTCTTTTCAAAAACATATCCATACTTAGAAGACGTTATACCACTTGAAGTTACAGATGTTACACCAGGACCAGTCGTAAAGAACGATCGTTGGAACATATCGTGTTTTCCTTTAACACATGGGGTCTCAAGCTTAGCCTATAAAGTAGAAACCGAAGAAAATAAAGTAGTAATTTGTGGAGATACATTCAGCCCTGTGAAAGGCTTATCGACTTTCGCCAAAAATGCAGATCTTTTAATCCATGAGGTTTCATTTCCAGACGACTACAATTATGAAAAAAAAGATCATACAAAGCCAACACCACTTGGAATAGAAGCTGAAGAGACGGATGTAAAAACTCTTGTTATTACACATATGTACCCCGCCTGTGAAGGAAAGGAAGAACAAATTGTTGAGAGCATCAAAGAATCTTACACTGGAGAAGTAATCATCGGAGAAGACTTAATGGTCATTTCGTTGGCTAACAAGAGCAAGTAGTCGTTGACTAAGTTATGAGAAACTAAGATCTACTTAAAATTGTTACAAAAACGTTATTTCCGAATCCGCCAATAGCATGAGCAAGTCCTGTATCGACTCCAGTTACCTGACGCTTACCTGCTTCATTTCTCAGTTGCAAAGTGAGTTCAAGTACCTGACCTACACCTGTAGCTCCAACAGGGTGACCCTTAGCTTTTAGCCCTCCTGATACGTTTACTGGTAATTGACCATTTCTTTCAGTTACGCCGTCTTCAAGTGCCTTTCCTGCGGATCCTCGTTTAAAGAATCTCATATCTTCTAGGTTAACAAGTTCTAATGGTGTAAACGCATCATGAACTTCAAGTATATTGATCTCTCTTTGTGTTATTTCTGCCATTTTGAATGCACGGTCTGCTGCAAGGTGTGTAGCGTCTAAACTCATTAAATTTTCTCGGTTCATATATGCAAAGATGTCTGTAGCAGCACCAATCCCTTTAATGTAAATTGGTTGGTCACAAAATTTTTTGATACTTTTTTCGCTGCTTATTATGACTGCTGCAGCGCCATCACTTCTTGGTGAGAAGTCAAACAATCTTAAAGGATCGGCAATAATTGGAGAGTTCAAGACATCTTCTATTGTTACCTTTTTGTGGTGAAAATGTGCGAGTGGATTAAGCAAAGCGTTTTTATGGTTCTTTACCGCGACTAAAGCCAGTTGTTCCCGTGTCAAACCGTTGTGAAGCATATTTAATCGAGTACACATGGCTGCTAAGGCAGGAATTGTTATACCCTGTTCTTGCTCCCAAGGATGAGTTGAATTAGCAAGAATAGACGTAGATACGTCAGTTGAGACTTGAGTCATAAGTTCTACCCCGATAACGAGGACGTTATCAAACATGCCTGACTTTACCATCATAACTGCTTGGTGAATTGCTGCAGCACCAGAAGCACTAGAGGCCCCTGATCTAAACGCGGGTATACCCGAAAGCCCAAGCACATCTGCGCAAAGTGCCGTTAAATTTTGTTGACCATTAAACCGATTTGATGCTAAGTTAGAAATAACTAGGGCATCAATTTGTGAACGTGAAATAGATGCATCCAGTAAAGTCATTGATGCGGCGTCATATATTAGTGATGAGAGTGATTGTCCTTTTAATTTACCATATTTTGTCTGTCCAACACCAGTAATGAATATAGATTCTCCTTTCACGTCAAGTGCCTCCAAGTGGTTTAAATTTCAGTAAAATTCTTCCATCTCTCTTTTGAAAAATTGCTTCTAGTTTTTTGCCAACCGAGAGTTCATCCTCGGAAGCATCTAATTGTGCGGAAATTCTTCCCCCTTCCTCAAGTTCTACTAAACCAATAACTAGCGGTGCATTCTCTTTGAATCTCGAAGGAACAGCATGAAGTACAGTATATGTGATAAGCGTTCCTTTCCCTGTAAATTTGACTTTTTCAAAATTTGTGTTTCCACATCTGCGGCAATAAAAATTAGGATATACACTGACGCTACTACATGCTCTACATTTTGTTCCTACTAGTTCCTTTTTATCGAGGTCCTCTTTAAACTCTAGAATAAGCGATATGCCATTCATTTCTAATAACCTTCTTTTTTGTTTGTCCTTTAAAGGAATGTGAATCTTAGATCCTAGACGATTTAAAAATTCAACAAACGAAACCTAAAAATAATTAGCTGTAGTGTGTCTTAATGCACCTCTTATATTCAATTGGAGATTATTATGAGATCAAAGAGATATCTTCTCATTTCGATTTTTTTAATGTTCTTATTTTGTTTAAACATCGGTTCGATTGGACTAACTAAAGCACAAGGATCCGATCCACCTCAAAAAATTCGTATAACATCCGAAAATAGTTTTGCCTCTTCGGTAACAATAACTTGGCAAACAAACTCCGCATCTTCAGAAAATGATGTGGTCTATGATAAGGTTTCACATAGTTCTCCAACGGATTACTTTTATTCTAAAACGGGTGCCAATTTCACATACAACGGAGCAAGCGGTCATATTCACATGACCACAATAGATACCCTCGATCCTGATACAGTTTATTATTTTCGTTGTGGAGGGGATATTGGCGGTTGGAGTGAAGAAAGAATGTTCGAAACAGCCCCTACTTCCGAAACTGATTTTGCTTTCGTAGTGGGAGGTGACAGTAGAGCGTTAGGGGGTAATATGACACTTGTTTCGCAGGCTATGGCGCAGTTTAGCCCATCTTTTGTTGTTCATTTAGGAGATATGGTTACCGATGGAGACAATCAAGCTGAATGGGATACATGGTTTGATGATATTAATGATAATTGGATTGGAGCCAATGGCTTTACAATTCCAGTTATTCCAGCACTAGGAAATCATGAAAACAATAACACAAAATATTATGAACAATTTGCCTTGCCAGAGAATGAACAGTGGTATTATTATGATTGGGGAAATGTTAGAATCTTCGTTTTGAACAGCGATGCTTCTTTGTCACAAATTCAAACCACTCAAAAAGATTGGTTAAAAACTGAGTTGGAAAACACTCCTCAGTCTATGTGGACGATGGTCTTTTTCCATCATAATGTCTATTATTCAGGAAAGCATGGAAACAATACTGACCTGCAAACCTATTGGGTTCCCTTGTTTGATCAATATAATGTTAGTATGGTATTTCAGGGGCACACTCATCACTATCATCGAACAAAATTGTTAAGAAATAATGAAATAGTTTCAATTAACGGAACAGTTTACATAACAACAGGTGCATGGGACGCACCTCTATACGATGTTGATCCACAAACATATTCCGCACATGGAAACAAAACATACCATTTTGTTTTGATGAATGTTACCGATGATTTTCTTTACCTTGATGCGAAAGACTCCTCAGGAAGCACTTTTGATTATTTATGGCTGTATAAAAATGGGACAACAATTGGAGACGACATTGAATACGATATAGAAAATGATAATGACGGCAGTGATGGAGGAAATAATGACGGCAGTGATGGAGGAAATAACGGAGGGACTAATGATGAACCAGAGGACCAAGAACCAGAGGATGATTTAACGGAAGAAATAATCTCAATACCATTGTGGTGGTTTCGCTTCTGGGAGTGGTTAATTAGATTTTTATCTCACATGATATAACGTTGGCTTCTGAGATTCCATTGACGCTCTCCGCGACTGGAATCGGAAGCTTTCTTTGTAAAAGGTTCTTTTCTTTTGGTCAATGCGTAATTTAGGAAGTCTTATGATAGTTGAGGACAGTTTAAGCTCTAAAACGTGCATAAGTACGATAATTTCTCATTAATCTCCAGATAGATTGTGCCTTTCCGACCAATCGCCTTTTTTGCAGGGAATTTCTATCTGGAAACTCTGTTACACGACCCATTAACTTCCATGATGATGGAAGATAATTCTCTTTGAGAGGAGGTCCGTATACCTGATTCTGATTTAAGTATGTAGAAAGAACTGCAGAGATGATTGCTACTTCTTTGTATTCTTCTTCATATGGTCTGCCACTAAAAATAAATTCCCTTTCAACAAAATCAGTTGATATCTCTCCGCTCAAGAAACGATCGTGGTTAAGTAATTCTTGGTGAAAGGGGATCGTGGTCGGAACACCCTCAATAACATACTCATTTAACGCTCGTTTCATTCTTATTATAGTTTCTTGTCTATTTTCACCCCAGGTGATTAATTTGGCAATTAGCGAGTCGTAGAACGGGGGAATTGTGTAACCACCTCGCATAGCGCTGTCTACTCGAACTCCATGACCACCGGGGGGGTGATAATACGTAACTTGTCCAGGGCACGGGATAAAATTTGCATAAGGATCTTCTGCATTGATTCTACATTCAATAGCATGTCCATGTATCTTGATGTCAGCTTGGGAGTACCTTAAGGGTTCTCCAGCGGCTATATGGATTTGCTCCCTTACTAAATCGACTCCTGTGATTGCTTCAGTAATGGGGTGTTCTACTTGAATGCGAGTGTTCATCTCCAGAAAATAAAAGTCTTCGCCAGCAAATAGAAATTCGACAGTTCCCGCATTAGTATATCCTGCTACCTCTGCAGCACGGATCGCAGTTTCACCGGCGTGTTTTCTTAACCCCTCAGTCATAATTGGTGAAGGTGCTTCTTCTAGTAGTTTTTGATGTCTCCTTTGGACTGAACAATCTCTTTCCCCTAAGTGAATTATGTTGCCGTATTCATCGGCCAGTATTTGAAATTCGATATGACGTATGCCTCTCAAGTATTTTTCCATAAATAGTTCATCATCACCAAAAGCAGATTTTGCTTCCACTTGTGCAGCATGAAAAGCATCGGCAAGCTCTTTTTCATTGTTTGCAATTTTTATTCCTCGACCTCCTCCACCTGCTGACGCTTTTAGCATCACAGGATATCCTATGTACTCAGCGACTCGCTTGGCTTCATCGAAATTTCGAAGTTTGTCCTTTGTTCCTGGCACAATTGGTACGCCTCCATTCTTCAGCATTTTTCTAGCTTCGTTCTTATTACCAAACTTCCCAATAGCCTCACTATTAGGTCCGATGAACTTTATTCCGTTTTTTTCACATAAAGCCGCAAAATCGTCATTTTCTGCTAGAAATCCATAACCTGGATGAATTGCCTCGCAGTTCATTTCTAATGCTGTTGTGATAATTTTATCCTTGTTTAAGTAACTTTCAGTAAGAGCGTTACCTCCAATGCATTTGACATTATCAGCATATTGGGCGTGTAGAGCATGTCTATCCGCTTCTGAACAAATTGCTACGCTCTCTATACCTAGTTCTTTACATGCTCTTATAACTCGGACTGCAATTTCTCCTCGGTTTGCAATTAGAATTCTTTCAAATAGTTTAGTCATACTTTTTCACCTATTCAACGTTTTGTGCCCTGTAGTGATTAGACATGCTCCTTCGCATTAAGAAAGATTGCGTTTTTTTATAACAGATTTGATCAAAATCGTGAGACCTATTGAACTAGGATTCCATTATTTTTAAGTAGTAAGGATGTACTTGCGGAGAAACTTATAAACATCCAGTGTAAATAGAGATGTTATCAATTAATCAGAACTCACAAGAGGTAATCTAATGTCATCATCATTCAGATTCAGAATTCTTGTTGCCAAACCAGGTTTAGATGGCCATGATCGTGGTGCAAAAATCATAGCACGCGCATTACGGGATGCAGGTATGGAGGTCATATATACAGGCATCCGTCAAACGCCTGAACAAATTGTTCAAGCCGCGCTACAGGAAGATGTGCAAGCAATTGGATTAAGTATCCTTTCTGGCGCGCATATGCAATTATTTTCAAGAATAATGGAGTTACTGAAAAAAGAAGGGCTTGATAATCAATTGTTAGTATTTGCCGGTGGGATAATTCCAAAGGAAGACATTCAAGAATTACTTAAGGTTGGAATTACCAAAGTATTTGGCCCTGGGACTTCTACCAGTGTTATTGTTGAGCACCTCACACAGACATTGGAAGATAAGTTTCAAACAGGATAGTCCAGTCTGTTTGAGAGTCTAAGATAAATAGAAATTAATTACAAAAAGGCAAAGGAAGCTGATAACTTGTCTAAAGAAGAACTGGATGAAATAGAAAAACGAAAACAAGAATGGGAAAATAAAACTCTGAAACCTATACTTGACAAATACCCTGAACGGGCAAAGGAGTTTGTTACTACCTCAAGTTCAAGTGTTAATCGCTTATATACCCCTCTTAATTTGACAGATTCTGATTATCTTACGGATGTTGGATTTCCAGGTGAATTTCCCTATACGAGAGGCGTACAACCTACCATGTTCAGAGGGCGACTCTGGACTATGCGACAATACGCAGGATATGGAACTGCCGAAGAAACCAACAAACGATTTAAGTTATTGCTTGAACAAGGACAGACAGGATTATCTGTTGCATTTGATTTACCGACACAGATAGGCTATGACTCAGATCACCCTCTTGCTTTAGGTGAAGTAGGCAAGGTTGGAGTTGCGATCGATACTTTAAAAGACATGGAAACTCTTTTTGATGGAATTCCACTTGAGAAAGTAAGTACTTCTATGACTATTAATGCACCAGCATCTATTTTGCTAGCTATGTATATTGCAGTAGCTGAAGAGCAAGGTATATTCCAAGATAAATTAGCGGGTACAATACAAAATGATATTTTGAAAGAATACTCTGCTCGAGGTACGTATATTTTTCCACCTCGACCAAGCATGCGGTTGATCACTGATGTTTTTGAATATTGCTCAAAATGGAATAAAATGCCAAGATGGAACACGATCAGTATCAGTGGCTACCATATGAGAGAGGCAGGATGTACAGCTGTCCAAGAAGTAGCGTTTACTTTGGCAAATGCTATAGCGTATGTCGAAGCCGCACTTAAAAAGGGGATTGAGCTTGATACATTCGCCAGGCGTCTGAGTTTCTTCTGGTGTTCGCATAATGATTTTTTTGAGGAAGTTGCAAAGTTCCGAGCCGCAAGGCGTCTGTGGGCACGCATTATGAGAGAACGATTTAAGGCAAAAAATCCACGCTCATGGCAAATGCGATTTCACACACAAACCGCAGGACAAAGTTTAACAGCTCAACAGCCAGAAAATAATATTATCCGTGTTGCAATACAAGCTTTATCTGCTGCCTGTGGCGGTACTCAATCGCTCCACACAAATTCAATGGATGAAGCACTAGCGTTACCTTCTGAAAAAGCTGCACAAATCGCACTAAAAACGCAACAAATAATTGCCTATGAAAGTGGGGTAGCGTTAACCATTGACCCTCTTGCGGGTTCATATTACGTAGAAACGATGACTAATGAGATAGAAAAACGCGCAATGGAATACATTGAGAAGATTGATGAAATGGGTGGCGCGGTAGTCGCGGTTGAACGAGGATTTATTCAGAAAGAAATTCATGAAAGTGCCTACCTTTATCAGAAAGAAATCGAATTAAAAAAGCGCATCATTGTAGGTGTGAACGAATTCATTATTGGGGATCAACCAGATGTAGAAATCCTCCGTGTTGACCCAGAAGTTGAAAAGGTACAATTAGCGAGTTTGGGAAGAATCAAGAAAGAACGAAATAATCTAAAAGTGCAGGAAACCTTAAAACAGATTGAAAAAATTGCCAATAGTGGTGAAAACCTCATGCCAGCCATACTTGACGCTGTAAAGGCATATGCAACTCTGGGTGAAATTTGTGGTGTATTGAGAGAGGTTTTCGGAGAATATATAGCACCTGATGCCTTCTAATATCAAATCAAAGGAGATGTTTTCAATTTCACGTAAAGGATTAACACAGGGATTGGTACAGGTATATACTGGGCATGGACGCGGAAAAACAACTTCAGCACTTGGACAAGCCCTCCGCGCTATTGGTCATGGCTTAAGGGTATACATGGGGTGTTTTTTTAAAAAGAGGCCAGTTGGAGAACTAATCGCTGCAAAAAAATATCTACAGAACAGTCTCACAATCGAACAATTTGGTCCTTCAAGATTTATCCAAAAAGATGAGCAAACAAAAGAAGATAAAAGAATAATCAATAAAGCTTTTCAACGTGCTCGAAAAGTTTTACTGAGCGGGAATTATGATATTGTGATTTTGGATGAGATCAACAGAGCTGTTGATTTGAAATTAATTGATTTAGAGGCAGTTCTTGAGTTACTGAAAGAGAAACCTCCACATGTTGAATTAATTTTAACTGGGAGAGGAGCTCATCCAGAGATCGTAAAAAACGCAGATTTGGTTACAGAAATGCTTAATATTAAGCACCCTCTGGCAACGGGTATAAAAGCACGTAAAGGGATTGAATATTAAACTCTCTATTGAAAGTTCTTGAAAGGGGTATTACAAATGAATAAGCAAATGATTAAAATTGACCACATTGGTATTGCCGTGAACGATTTAAAAGAAGCATTAAAACTCTACGAAAATTTAGGGTTACATGTCGATAAACTTGAAACTGTTACAGAACAAAAAGTTACTACCGCATTTATTCCGTGTGGTGAGGTGAATCTTGAATTATTGGAAGCAATAGAAAACGAGGGGCCTGTAGCTAAATTCATCGAAAAAAGAGGAGAAGGCATCCACCACATATCCATAAGAGTGACGGATATAGAAGCACTCTTGAATGAGTTAAAGGAGAAAGGAATAAGATTGGTTGATGAAACACCAAGGAAAGGTGCTCATAATTCCAAAATAGCTTTTATACACCCAAAAGCGATGAAGGGCGTGCTTATAGAACTCTGTGAAAAAGAAAACGAGAGTTAATTGAAAACGTTTAGTGATTTAATTGACACATGATTTTTTATCACCTAACACCATAAAAAATGGACTTCATACAAAATTTATCGGCAGCGAAATACGATATTTCGATGAAGCCGGATCTACCAATGATATTGCGAAAGAGTTGGCTAGAAAAGGTGCTTCAGAGGGGTTATTAGTTCTTGCTGAAACTCAAACTAGTGGCAGGGGACGTCTCGGAAGGGTTTGGCAATCGCCTCCAGGTGGCATCTGGCTTTCCTTAATGTTGCGACCAAAACTGACTCCTCAAGAAGCGCCAAAACTTACCTTTATAGGTGCAATAGCAGTTGCGTTTTGCATTCGAAATTTAGGTTTAGATGCAAAAATAAAGTGGCCTAACGATGTTTTAGTTAACAACAGAAAGGTTTGTGGTATTTTAACTGAAATGGAAGCCGAAATAGATGTGCTTCATTACGTAGTTGTGGGAATTGGAATAAATACTAATTTTAAAAAAGATAAATTGCCTATTGACATTCAAAAAACTGCAACAACTCTTAAGAGTGAATTAAAAGAATCTGTTAATCGAAATGAATTCATCGCTTGTTTATTAAATGAATTTGAAAGAGCGTATTTAGTTTTTCTGAAAAAGGGATTTTCTCCTATTTTGGAGGAGTGGAAAGAATTATCCTGCATTTTAAATGAAGATGTACGTGTCTATATGGATGATAAAATAATTGACGGAAAAGCGATAGATGTAGACCAAGCAAGTGGTGCATTAATACTTAAACTTGATAATGGATCCATCGAAAAAATCTTATCAGGCGATGTTTCAGTTCGTAGACGTTTATAGAAAATGGTTGCTAATGCGAAAACACCTCGATTTTTTTTATTAAATATCAACTAATTTATACTAATTTTACTGTATACAATAGTATACTGTAGTTCACCAACAGGAGGGTTCGGATGCGCGAAAAGACACTAAGAGTTTCGAATGAAGAATATGAACTCCTGCAAGAGGCTAAGAGCTCATTAATGGAGAGCGGTGTGGGGGAACTTAAAGATCATAAAAAATGCCCAAAGTGCGATACTGAAATGCATGGATTCGATATAAAATCTTACTATACCAAATGCCCGAATTGTGAAGAAAAATTAGAAGGTATTTGGATTTCTACTACTGAAGCGCCAGTTCTGGGAGCAATAGTAGGCTTGGGAATGGGGGCTTTGTTGACTTTTATTTCAAAGAAAAAGAGAAGAAGATGGATTTGAGGACGCTATCTAGATAATCAACAGTAGATCTGTAAACTACCTTACGCTAAAACTGAGAGACTTCCTGCCATCGAAGTTAAACAGTTATGAAGTCAATTGTTATGTTTTTTCAACAATTATTATAAATAGTGATACTTAGTAACAACTCACGAGTCCCAGAAATAAATTGACTTGGAACACCATGGAGGTTGCTTAATGTCTAACGATAGATTCAAAACTCTCCACGATCTAATAGAACAGGCAAAGTTATTAGGCGGAAAAGAACGAATTGAAAAACAGCATAAACAAGGAAAACTTACGGCACGTGAGAGAATAGAATTACTCTTAGATCCTAATTCATTTGTCGAAACAGATATGTTTGTCACTCACCGTAGCACAGATTTTGGAATGGAGAAAAGGAAAATTCTCGGTGATGGTGTAGTCACTGGCTACGGAACCATCGATGGACGTTTGGTTTTTATCTTTTCTCAAGATTTTACGAGTTGGGGCGGTGCTTTAGGAGAAATGTTTGCACTTAAAGTCTGCAAAATAATGGATCATGCACTTGAAGTAGGAGCACCAGTCATTGGTCTCAATGATTGTGGAGGAGCAAGAATTCAGGAGGGTGTATCAAGTTTAGGAGGCTACGGTGATATCTTTTGGAGGAATGTCATCGCTTCGGGAGTTATCCCACAGATTTCTGCTATCTTAGGGCCCTGTGCCGGCGGGGCAGTTTACTCACCCGTCGTGACCGATTTCACTTTCATGATTGACCAGAGCAACATGTTTATTACCGGACCAGATGTCATTAAAGCAGTAACGGGAGAAGAAGTAACTCATCAAGAGTTGGGTGGTGCCATGGTTCATAACACAAGAAGTGGAGTGGCACAGTTCATTGCAAAGGATGAGAACGAATGCATGGAAATGATTAAGAAGTTATTGAGTTATCTCCCTTCAAATAACTTAGAGGATCCACCCAGAATTGATACTGGTGATGATCCCAATAGGGTCAACGAAGCTTTGGACACTATCATTCCAGATGTTCCCACGAAACCATATGACATCAAAGAAATCATCCGAAAAGTGGTTGATCTTGGCGATTTCTTTGAAGTTCATCCATTTTTTGCCCAAAACGCCGTGGTTGGATTTGCGAGATTAAACGGGTATTCAGTAGGAATTGTGGCTAATCAACCTAATTATCTTGCAGGAACTCTCGACATTAATGCCTCAGATAAAATAGCACGATTTGTTCGTTTTTGCGATGCTTTCAATATCCCAGTCGTGACGTTCATGGATGTTCCGGGCTTTTTACCTGGTACCGCGCAGGAATGGGGAGGAATTATTCGCCATGGTGCTAAAATCCTTTATGCATATGCTGAAGCTACCGTTCCACTGATTACAGTGATCACTCGAAAGGGATATGGCGGTGCATATGTTGTAATGGGATCTAAACATTTGAAAGCCGACCAAGTCTTTGCGTGGCCCATGAGTGAAATCGCAGTTATGGGAGCTGAAGGAGCAGCAAATATCATCTTCAGGAGAGAAATAAAGGCGGCAAAAGATCCCGAGGCAATGAGACAACAAAAGATTGAAGAATTTAGAAAAACCTTTTGTAATCCCTATATTGCGGCTGCAAAAGGTTTTATAGATGCAGTCATTGAACCCAAGAATACGAGACCAGTTTTAATAAAGGCGCTAGAGATGCTAAATGGAAAGAGAGAATCATTACCACCTAAAAAACATGGTAACATACCGTTGTAGGCGGCTCTAATGTTTATTATAAGGGACTGATACACCGTGAATAAGAAATACAAACTTCAAGTACATGAAAAAACATATTTAATAGAACTTGAAGAAACAGATAATGGTTTTGTCTCCGTTGTAATAGAAACTGAAAGCGGAAACAAAATCAAAAAGGATTTAGAATTAGAGAGTTTGGATACTGAACGTGCAGTTTTTTCTGTTGTAATTGACAGCAAAGCACATCTTGTTGAGTTGGAACAATCAGATAATCATCGTTCATCATTTTCGATTTTACTTGACGGAAAACCACACGTCGTGAAGGTCGCACCAATAATATCAAAAGCTCAAGTTTCTTCCGCTCATATCAATTTTAGCGATTCCGATTCGACTCACTTAATAGCTTCTAATGATGCTGTAAAAAGTGTTACAGCGGGGATAGTAAAAGCACCATTAGTTGGCACAGTTGTGTCAATTAAGATTAATCCTGGTGATTCTGTAAGTCAAGGGGATGTCCTACTGATCTTAGAAGCAATGAAAATGGAAAATGAAATTCGTGCTCCAAAAGATGGTATTGTAAAAGAATTGAAGGTCACCAAGGGAGAAAAAGTTAGTTCTGGCGACATTTTGGCAATAATTGAGTAAACTAACTTATTCCAATGATGGTGCTGCCTGAAATGTATCATGTGGAGCTTCAGGCAGTTCTCCGGTTTTTGCAAGTTCTTTTGCATAATCTTCTACGCGTCTAGCGGTCAGCATTTCATCGATTCGTAACACGGTAACAGCAGCCTCTGTCGCAGATGAAATCGCCTGTAATTTTACGCGTAGAGGTTCTATCACACCATTCTCATACATATTTTCAATTTTGCCAGTAAATGGGTTTACGCCGTAATATTTTCCATTCTCCTTACTATGTTTTGCCCTCAATTGTGCAAGCAGAGTTATAGTATCCCAGCCACCGTTCTCTGCGAGGGTTTTGGGCACTATTTCCATAGCTTTTGCGAAAGCCTCCACAGCAAATTGTTCACGTCCTCCTATTGACCGAGCGTAATCACGTAGCCCGCTTGCAATAGATTCTTCGATAGCACCTCCGCCAACGGCTACGCCAAGACCCTCATCTTCGATGACATCTTTAACAACATACATTGCATCCCGAAGGGACCGTTCTGCCTCTTCCATCATATGTTTCCCGCTACCTCGCAAAAGAATTGTCATAGTTTTTGAATCTTTGCAGCCTGTTATGAATGTAACATATTTATCTTCTATGACTTTTGTTTCAAGTAGATCGGCAGTTCCTAAGGTTTCTGGTGTAAGTTCATTTACAGTATTTACTATTGTAGCACCTACAGCTTTTGCGATTTTTGGCATATATCTTCTTCGCATATTTTTTAGCCCTACTATACCTGCCCTTGCCATCAAATCAGCTGCTACATGATCGATCTCTTTCTGAGTTAATAGGACATTTGCACCTACTTCTACTAGTTTATCTACCATACTCTTAATTAACTGAAATTCCTGATTCAGAAAAGTTGCCATTTGTTCAGGTGATTGAATTTGTATTTTTGCTTCAGTTTTGGATTTGGGTACATCAAATTCCTGATTAATTAGTGCAATCTTAAGATTTTCCAATTTTTTTGGCATATCTTCCCGTTCTGCGCCCCTATTAATTATAAGACCCTTTATTAATTCTGATTCACCCAAACTCTTTCCAAGTTTTTTTTCAATCTCAATATATTCAGTGTCAATGTATGGTTTGTCGTTTCTACGGGTCATTACTCCTTTTACTGCTTCTACTGCTATTTTTGATATAAGATCTGTTACAACGTTCTTACTATTAATTGAAGTTTCTGCAATTTTTTCTAAGAGTTTGTCATCAGGATCAATCTTAATTGCATTTGCTTTGAGAAGTTCTAATGCCTTTACTGACGCTAACACATATCCATTTGCAATTTTAGTTGGATGAATTTTTTCTTGCAGCAAAGATTCAGCCTGCTTAAGTAATTCTCCAGTTAATATCACCGCTGTTGTTGTGCCATCTCCAGTCTCTAGATCTTGTGTTTTTGCAACATATGTCATTAGTTTACCCATTGGGTGTTTAAAATTTATCTTTTCCATGATTGTAGCGCCGTCATTGGTAACGAGCACGTCTTTTAGGGCATCAACTATAAGTTTATCTCGACCTCTTGGCCCTAAAGTTGTGCGTATCGCCTCACTAATAGCTTTAGCCACCATTATGTTTGTTCTTCTCGCTGCATCTTTTTTTACATGAGTTGTATCGCCTTTTTTCTTAGAAACAAGGAGCAATGGCTTTGTAGCGCGTGGCCCTGGTGTGTGTCTTCTTGACAAATTTAGTCCTCCACTCTGAGTTATATTCGCCAATAAAATATCTATTTTAAATTTTTTTAATTAACTTATGTAAGTGACATAATCTGAAGTCAAGACGTTTTTTCTCTGATTTTAAGAAGTTTAGGCATCGTAAGTCTCATTAAAAAGATCTACTAGCCTCACTTTTTTTGAGTTAATCTTTTCATAGAGATCATTTGAACCTAAATGTTTTCCTTCCCGAAATACTGAGCTTTACAGATTTCTGTGCAACATTTTCTGAAATTTTCTCAAAACCGTGAAGTGCTTCTAAGATGGATTTTGCAAGTTTTTTTTCCATGGGATAGTTTTCTCGGACAAATTTGTACAATTTTGTATAGTATAGACGCATTCGTTGAACTCGTTGATAAGCTAGTTTGGATAATTCTTTTTGGAATTCCTTAGTCATTGAAACGCCCTCTCCCGGACAATCTTTGTCTAAAGAAATCATTATCTCCCTTTTTTGATCGCTATAATGAACTTGATATGGATATAGCCTACAAATATCTGGACGCACTGGATAAATAAGGCAATCACTTGTTATAGGATTAAAAAAGCGGCAAATGCTTTTATTTGCTGCGGACAACGAATGATCTAGTCCAAATACGAGATCTTGATCAGTTTCGGAGAGTTGGTAGATTAAAATTGCATGAAATTTGTTTTTAACAGTTTCTATGAATTCTTCAACCTTTTTTTCAATGTTTGGAACATTAAAGAGATGTGGTCGAAATGCAGTCCAACAATCGTATGCGAATTGTTTCCATTTATCATATGGGATTGTATCGAGAAACTCATTGATGCGTCTGACATCGTCATGTGTCAATATCAACCCGATTTGACAACATGTTCCACACTTTATACAGTTTTTTTCAGTTCTCGTTTGAAGAATGAGTTTTTTATCTTTCAAGAGACACAACACGGGCTTTTTTTATGGTCTATTCACAGAATCTGTCATATTCACCTTATTCTGACGGTCTATTTTGAACTTGGAGTTTGTTTTTTTTGTAGCTAAGAAAAAGCCGGAGTTTTAACATATCACGAATCACAATAAACGGAGTTTTATCAACTCTTATGTACGATTTACCCTTTTTTCGAGGATAGTGATGAACAGGGACTTCAGTTATTTTGTAGTTATTGATATTTGCAATTGCGAGGAGAAACCGATGTGGTCCAATCAAATCCAAATTAGGTAAAAGTTTGAACAGTGATTCTATTGTTTCACGTTTGAACGCTTTGAACCCAGAGTTATGATCTCGGAATGGAGTGTTGAGCATTTTTCTTTGAAGTAAATTATAAGTTTTTGACATCATAATACGATATAATTTATCAGCCCTTAAAATCCTCCAACCATTTACAATATCATACCCTTTCTCTATTGGTGTTACAAGAGGTTCAATATCATTTGGCTCATATTGCCAGTCTGTTTCTAAAAGAACTAAAATATCACCGTCTGAACTAAAGACACCAGTTTCGAAAGCTTTGGTTTTTCCGCGATTTTCGGGATGACGAATGAATTTGACGCATTCATACATATTAGCAAATTTCTCACAGATTTCACTAGTATTATCAATGCTCCCATCATCAACTAAAACAAATTCGTACTGTTGCGGCGCATTCTTTGCTAAGACGGGTATAAGATCTTCAAGGTTTTCGGCTTCGTTATATGCAGGCATAATAATTGAAATCTTTTTTGAAACTGTTTCTTTTCTTAAAAGAGATAAAATTCCTTTTCTTAATTGCGTAACTTGAGTATTAATACTTGCGATATATATGAAGAGAGCAAACATTATTGCCAAAAACAAAATAGTCTCTGTTGCTAAGTTTAGTCTCAGCAAACCTTCTAAGTAAAATAGGCGTAACATGGTTTGAAATAAATTCGGGAAAACGACTATCAGTGAAATAATTATCCAAAATAGTAAATAGCCCCATGTCTTTCTTGATTTTGGGATTAAAACGACCAAAAACAATGCTATTATAATCATGATATAAATTAGGATAAATAGCAATGTGTTCACCAACTCCACATGACTTAACAGAATTTTAAGATCTTAATATCTCATCCCTCTTTAGTAGGGAGAGATCGTCTTATATTTCGGCGTTTCTAATTTAGATAATTACGATCCTGATAAGTATCTGGGAATTCAATCCAAACAGCGTTTTTAACTTTATCGCCGAAAAACCCTTACGATAACTTAGTGTAATTCAATTACATCGGTCTTTTCTTAAAAGGAAGAGTGTTGTAATTGTTTGAAGAAAAGATTACAATAACCGAACCCCTAATACTAATGCCGTTAGAGTTATACCATTAATACCATTCTAAGAAAGCGTACACCGTTAAAACGTCATATTCTAGTTTGATTCAGTTGAACTTTCATCGAATTTACTCTCTATCGTAGATTCTATTGGCACTCTTGAGCCTATTAAAAAGAAGGCTATTCCACCAACTATAACATTACCAATGAGAAAAATTGAGCGATATAGTAAGACTGCTGCGCCTGATGATTCTGTTGAAATTCCTCTTAAACTACAAAGAAATATGAATGCTAATTCTTGAGACCCTATGCCCCCAGGTATCATACTAACAAAGCCTATAATCGCAGAAATTGAATAAATATATCCAGTTTCAAAATAAGAAAGAGGGATTCCAAGGGCTAAAAAGATAAAACTTAATTTTAATACTTCAATCAGCCAAATGACAGTAGAGATTAAGATCGTCTTAATCAATATTGTTCTGTTACCTCTTAAAACCTCAAGCGAAGTAGAAAATCTGTCTAAATTGACTTGAAAGAAATGCTGTAATCTTTCCCGTCCCAATTTTTCTGGCCAAATAGTTAGGATAGCCTGCAAAAAATTTGAAATTCTCAAAAAAATGCCTTTGTTAAAACAAGCGCCTATTATCAAACACGCAATAAGAATAGCCAAGCCAAAAAAGAGGATTATGGTCGTAAGATCACCTGTTGAATAAAGAAGCAACCAAACAAGTCCAATTACCCCTGTTACAATGACAAGAAGAACATCAAAAACTTTTTCTATTACTACTGTTGCAAAAGTGTTTCCAAGAGAGGTTTTAGACATATTTGAGTCAATTTTTGAAACCATATACGCCCTATACATCTCCCCAAGTGCCCTTGGGGAAACAGCATGTACATAGTAGGAACTTAATAACGTTCCAAGTACCTCTTTGTATCTGGCCGAAATATTAAGATGTCTTAGAAGCATTTTCCATCTAATGGTTCGAATCCCCATCATAATGAAGAATAGTACATACGCAATAAATAAGAGAAAAGGATCTGCCTTTAAGAGTTCACCAAAGACTTCAGGAAGGCCAATATACCAAAAACTTATTATTAAAAGAACTAATCCACCAATAAGAAGCGTTAATCTTTTTAAGTACTTTCGCATGAAAATATCCGCCTTGAAAATATAAATTCTTTAAGGATATAAGTGATCTATCAAAACATTATTATTTTGCTGAAACAAGAGTTATAATCTAAACTTAAGCCTTAAAACTCACGAAGTGTTTTTAACATTATCGGCGGGAAGTCCCTTCCGACAGGTGGGGGATGAAAGCCGCTAGTTATATATAGTTTTTTGCACAGAAGAGTTACGATGAATATCGGGAGGACGGCAGGGATACAAGACTCCCGGTAGGATGACAGAAGAGGCGACCCTGTGAGCGAGAATTCGTACAGTTGCTA
>SMTZ1_10003940_pt1 | contig 23138 bp, 14 predicted proteins | sample DeeMarSWOR136_30_FD_25667 | JGI IMG/M metagenome (IMG submission 25667) | reverse complement strand
TCAACATCATTAAGATTTTCCCATTTCTTAAAGTCGCCTTCTTTGTATTTGAAGGCAATTCTATCTATGGGCTTTTCCATTTTGTAAAAGCCTTGATTTGGAATACGGCATCGACGTTGTCTTTTTCCATCAACAAACAATTGCCTAAAAATCCACCTGCCGTCTTTCACGTCTTTGACGGAGCAGACGAAGATATTGTCTTTGTAAGTTTTCCACGGCTCGGTGATTTTCCTTCCACCGCTAAGGATGGGCTTTTCGCCGGGATAGGCCGTATATGTAACAGGGCAGCTCTTTGTGCCACTATCCTGCGGCATAAAGACAATGGGCTTGTCAAGGAAATATGTCCCAGTTCTTATCATCACAGTTACAGGCTTGGTAAGAGAGTGCTTTGCTTTAAGCTCGCGTATAGCGTCTCTGGCCTTTTCGATAGTGGCAAAAGGCCCATCGTTCTTTTCTTTATTCGGTTCCGGTAGTTTGCCTGACCAGGAGTCGATTCCGCTTGTTGCAACAAAAAATGTGGCCTCAGGTGTATTATTTAAATCAGCTTTTATGGGAGCAATTATGATTAACACCAAAATAATTGCGATCCGAAAATTCCTTGGAGACATATCACTCCTTTCTAATTAGAAGAGAATTCACGTTATGAACAGAACACAAGCATATCTCAAAATTATACACGAATATTACCAAACTCCTCAATAAAATTATAACCTTTCCACAACCAAGGATGCCTCAGAACAAAAAAATGTGTTTACAGAGATTTTTTCATTTGACTTTGAGCTCTTCATATGTGCCAATTTCAGGTGAGTGCAGGTGGCTCTTTGATGTTCGTGACGAAAGGAAGACACCAACGAAGCAGTATTGCACAGCCGTAAAAGAATCCACAAGATTCCACAGAGGTAAACTAAAGATGAGATCATCAGTGATTACTCTAATCGTCATACTGATCATGCCTTATTTGGCCTTGCCCAAAGATGTGACGCGCAGCTCTTCACCTTCTTCACGGTTGCATATGATCAAACCGCTAAATCCACAGAATCTGCGGGAGCTTTTCCGATATACCGGTGAGCCTATGCATTTCGTTAGCGCGCATCGTGGAGGACCACAACAAAAATTTCCCGAGAACTGTATCGCGACATTTGAGAATACAATTCAACACACGTTTGCCATCATGGAAATTGACCTTCGCTACACCAAAGATGGTGTGATCGTGGTGCATCATGATGCAAAGCTTGGTAGGACTACGACCGGCAAAGGTCCTGTCGCAAAACTGACTTTGCAGGAACTTAAAGAACTGCGTCTTAAAGATACCGAAGGACTTGTTACCGACTTTCAGATTCCAACGCTTGATGATGTGTTGCAGTGGGCTCGGGGTAAGACAATTCTTGTGCTCGATCAAAAGGATGTGCCTGTTGAAGTTTGTGTCAGGAAGGTTGAGGAGCATCGGGCTGAGGCATATACCATGCTAATCGTCTACAGCTTCGAAAATGCATGGAAATGCTACGAGCTGAACAAGGACATCATGATGGAGGTGATGATTCCAAATATTGAGAAGTTTTACGAGTTCGATAAGACAGGTATCCCCTGGAGCAACATCATTGCATTTGTAGGACACACGCCGCCAAGGGATAAGGAACTTTTGCAGATGATCCACGCTAAGGGGACCTGCTGCATGGTGGGGACCTCAAGGAATCTCGACCGAGAATATATTGTTAATCGTGTGAGTGGTGCTTCGCAGGTTGAGCAACAATATCGCGCCTTGTTACAATGGTGGGCTGATGTGATCGAAACGGATCTTCCTATAGAAGTGGGAAGGCTCCTTTACAGTGAATCCGTTATTCCTGCATCCAAGTCACAGTTCTTTCAAGTGCTGGATTTCTAACTTTTGTTTTCGTTCCTCGCTGAGTTGTATCCGTTTGCTACCTCAGGATGAAAATATAAACCGCACACGGAATACTTCGAGATAGGTAAATTTTAGTAGCACCGTCATCTTTCTTTCGGTATTATTGATTCAATATCTAACTTCAGCGTCTTGATGGCTTTAAGTGTTCTCATCTATGGAGGTGCCAGCCATGAATCGGGCGGTTTTTAAAACGGCAATTTTTTTGCTCCTAACAATGTTATTTGATACTTTCGCAGTCCAGCCAGGCGAGCATCAAGACAATCCATTCCAGGCTCCGATTCTGGACGTTCGTCCGCGGGTGTTTATTAGACAGGGCATCTTTGAGGGACTGACGATCGCCAACCTTCGCGAAGCAGTTGAACAACCGGAGTTTGCGCCGATCCGGGCAAAGTGGAAAAGAAGACCATTAGGGCAGGCGATTGAGTGGATGATCACAGGAAACCCTGAGAGTATGGAGATGGCGATAGCCGGTCTGAAGAAGATGCAGGTTGGCGATGGTTCCTGGACCTGCCGAGGCGAGAAACTTGTGCGGTTGGCAACTTTATTTGACTGGCTATATAATGAGCTCGATCAGAAAACGCGAACCGAGATCATTGCGAGGATCGAGCAAGCAGAAGACGACGCCGTTGAGCACATTAGACAGCAACTTTCTTTGAGTGTGAGTGTTTATCAATTAACCATGGTTCTTTTTCTTTCCTTTCTTTCTTCTTTATTTCTTTCTTATTTATTTTCAATATAGTCAACGAATATGCCACAGTGTAATTACTACTGAGTAGTAATGAAAAAATAGAGACATCTACTTCAACAAAGGGGCTCCCACGTTTAGACTCCAACCCCTATTCCCCCCTGGCTTTATATCGTATGTGATTCTATGGCAGGGGAGGTTTTGACTGCTGCTGCATTACAACCGACTTAAGAGCTTTGAGGTAGGCGCCATTGGGATCGGCTTTTGTCGGTGCGATGTATCCGCCCTCACCGAGTTCATTCCAGGCATAGATAAGTACAATTCGCTCAGTTGTAGTCTGGTCGGGGTGTTGATCCATCCATTGGATGGCTGATTCCAGGAAGGCTGCGAACTGCGAGGGTGTGCGGTCCGGGTAGTACCACCCCTCGACTTGGCCGAGGCCGTCAAGACCTTCCCAGGGCCGCTTGTCCCAACCGGAAGTTACTGCTGGGATATATGGCTGCCGGCGGGAGCCTTGCCACTGCTGCTGATGGGCAGTGATGAGCTCGGCATAGGCATGCTTTTCAGAGCCAGAGGCATAGCCAGGTATGATGTTGTAGTGCGTGCGATGAGTGTAGCCGATGTTGAGGTCACCTGCATAGCAGGCAGCGATGGCTACTCCCGGCAAACCGGCCTTTTGGGCCGAGGCCTGTAAATATTCAAATCCATCCTTGTCGCCACCCTGCGGGCTGAAAATAATGAGCAAAGGCTTGCCGTCGACTCGGATGTGTTGTTTGTGGGTCAGGTAAGGCATCCAGAGGTTAGCGGCCTGCTTCCAGTCATCCGTACCTTTTATTTCGAAGCCCGCATGGTTGGCCACCAGCAGACAGAACTTGAGGCGATGATTATTTTTGGCTTTTAGGTACAACTGTAACCCGGTGTTCAAAGGGTCTTTGACGATGCCATTAGGATCCTTGTGAAAATACCAGCAGAAGGCGAAAAAGGCGATTCCGTGATCTGCAGCCAGGTCTATTTGCTGCTCTACTATCTCTAACTTGTCGTCGCGCCAGCCCCAAATAGGCTCACGGTCTGCGAACTCGCCTAAAAGCCGTTTGGTCAAATGCGTAGGCGGATTCAGTTTAGCGAATTGTGGGTTCTCGGCAAGATTCTTATTCAATCCTGACCAGCCGTCAAAGTAGTAGACACCCACAGTAAGATTCAGTTTTGCCTGTGTGGTTTGGCCTTTGCCTGCCTCGGCTAAAACCAGCAGGATACAGGCTGTAAGGGTAGCTCGAACGTAAGCGTTAGTTTTGATTTTTTGCATAGATTTCATGGCCGTTACCTCCAGAAAGCACTGTGAGGATGATTACCGGTTATTCCACTGAAGTGCACATTCTACAGCACAGATGACAGTTCCTCAACTGGTTTTGCATTACTGCCGGTCGGGGTAAGCCAGAAAAATGGAAAGATACTTACAAGTTTTAGACTGTCTTGGTAATATGGTTGGTTGAAAACAACTATTGTCAGAAGGAGATGATTATGAAAATTCGTGGCTGTTTTTGGTCTATGTTTTTGGCTTCGACCCTTGCTTTAATAGTGCCGAGAGACATGTTCAGTCTTTACGCTGTAGAGTTCGGCTCAGATGTCAAAAGCAAATTCCAACGAACTGGGTGGAACTCTCATGTCAAGCAAAGGTATATGCATTCTCCTGTTTTCCACTTTACCCCCTTAGAGAACGGCATTTTATATCAATGCCGGCTTTGGGAGCAGTCTGATGTAAATAACATTTATCAAGTGGAGTCTTGCACATCTGATGTCGATCTGGCGGCCATTTGGGAAAGACTGCCCAGATCAGGTTACTTCCAGGTGATAGCAGAGGCACTTGACGCTTCCCGCAACGTGGTTGGCAAGACGAGCTTTCAGTTCAGCAAAATCGCACCGTTTAAAGGGCCATATCGCAAAGGCAAAGGCGGCTATCTGGAATCCGGTTCCAAAGCGGCACTATGGTTATTGGGCGATCTATCGGATGTGAAAGCCGCACAGTTTCCCGCTCTTTTCAGGTCTGCTTACATCCGGATGCTAACCACCTGTGCACTAATTAATCCTGCGGGCGAGAAGGCCCAGGCGGCAATAAACTTAGCCAAAAAGTATGGCGAGTCCCTAATCAATGAAAGCACACCAGGCACCTGGGTGTATGGAAACATGCCTATGTCTCACAATCCAGGATGCCTCCAGACTGGTCGAGCAGGGATGGTAGGCATGGCATATCTGGATCTTTATGCCGTAACACAAGATGAGTCTTTTCTCAAAGCTGCAATGCGTATTGCCGATACGCTCAAGAAGAGCCAACTTGAGGATGGACGGTGGTACTTCAGGGTTGACCCGAAAAGCGGCAAGATGCTGGAAGACTACACGTCTGACCAGGCCGAGGCAATTCTGCTTCTTGATGAGCTGATTCGGAAACACAAAATGATGGACTTTATGGAGACACGAGACAAAGCAGTGAGATGGATGCTGACAAATCCCTGCAAAACATTTCACTGGCAACAGCAATGGGACGACGTAAAAGCGTTGGCGCCCTACGAGAACCTCGAGTGGTATGACACTGGTTTGTTCATCGAATACCTTTTGCGCCATGCAACTCCAGAGAACAGCTATGAAAAGATTGCTCTCAATTTGCTCTACTACATAGATGACCAGTTTATCGAATGGGAGCCTTCAGGCGAATATATTACTCCTGGAGCCAGAGAACAATATGTGTGCTATCATGTTATCGACTGGCATACGGCACACTACATTCGGGTTTGCATTGCCTTTCACAGACACACAAGGGACGATACCTACTTGAAGAAGGCTTGTGCAATGGCTGACACTCTCACTGCTATACAACATCCGGATGGATTTTATCCTACGTGGATGAGGCACAAACCGGATGGAGATAATCCTTGGCAGCTACGAGAGATTCACTACGGTGATACGTGGGCAAACTGCAGTTCATACACCGGCGAGATGCTAATGAAGCTCGGCGAATACCTCAAAGAAGCGGGTCGTTAAGCACGTTAGTGCTATGAAGAGTAATTCTACGGGCTTAAGCCGGCTTTTCCTGTTAGTTTGGCTGAAATACCACCTCTAAGTAAAGAAAGTACCCGAAAAGACCGCGTATGGCGGTTTATAGCACTTATATTCCTTGCTCATTATGGAGTTGTAGACCTCCTGCAGGATGGGCAGGACATCTTGGTGGTAAAACATGAAGCTAACCGAAAAGGACAAGGATTTTTTGGAGAACTTGAAGAAGCTGATGGAGTCAAATGCACTTTGGTATTGCTATTGCTGAGTTTTAGTATAGTTATATATAGCTAAGGCAACGGGAGCGGCAAATATAATTGTTGCTAATCAACAGGGAGTTAGACATGTTGCAGATTGCTGGCAGATGGATTACAATTACTATAGGTCTCATGGCAACCTATGCCATATGATATCGGCAGGTTTTGCTAAACTGTGTCACTAGACCGGCCGCATCAGGTGGTATACCAAGACCAAATTGTGACACAGCATATGTGCCCTAAGTGAACCGAAACCCTGTAAACATGAAGGATATAACCAGCCATGTGGCGAACACTCATAGCGTTTCTAATGATAATTTGTATGCTGTCACACGTCGTATACAGCAGCGAAGTGGCGAGTATCAAGGTCAGCAATAAAGTAAGCAATCGTATCACTCGCTTCATGACCGGAGCTTGTCTTGAAGACGTTAACCACGAAGTTTATGGCGGTATCTATAGCCAGATGCTCTACGGGGAAAGTTTTCAAGAGCCGGCCTTGCTATCATTGGAGCAGTTCGAGCAGTATGGAGGAGAATGGACATCATTAGAGGAGTATCTCTGTGTGTCAGCCGATCGTGGGGGTAAGATTGTCGCCAAGGACATCCTGCTCAGAGACGGTAAGATAGACCTTGATGTGCTGTTACCGTATTACCAGGATGGATATGTCGGTCTTATTGCCAAAGTCAGGGAGGCTGCTCTGGGAGCGGATGAGTTTGTTGGTTACGAAGTCGCTCTCAATCCAGCCCGCCAAGTCCTTCGCCTGGGGCGTCACAGGCATAACTGGGAACTTATCAGCGACACGCCCTGTGTTGTGCCTCTCAAACAGTGGATACACCTTGAGGTTCACTGTAGCGGTCCTTCTATAGAAGTCTCATTGGACGGTAAGAGCATTGTCCAGTTCAAAGACACCGAGTATGCGTTGGGGCCGGGCAGTATCGGCCTTCGCACCTGGGATGCAGATGCACAATTCAGAAATCTCGTTGTTCGTCAAGATAGACGAGAGATCCGATTAGTCTTGAAGCCTGAACAAGGCTCTGCATGCTTCAGTTGCATGTGGCGACCTTTCCAACGTGGCTCGGCCCAAGCGACGTATGATCTAAGTACAGATAATCCGTTCAAAGGTCGGCAAAGCCAACGGTTGACGTTTGTCAGCGGCAAAGGCGAAATAGGACTTGAAAACCAGGGTCTGAACCGTTGGGGTTTGTACGTCCAGGCAGGCAAACCATACGAGGGTTTGTTGTGGGCTCGCAGTGAGAAATCGACTCTGGTGAGCGTGGCCCTGGAGAGTACGGACGGTTCGCAAGTCTATTGTGAGAGGAACCTGCCTTTGAATCCTGGGGCGTGGCAGCGCCTCGATTTTTTGCTGACTCCAAATCAGACCGACGAGAAGGCACGCTTTGCAGTCAAGCTTGCCTCTCCCGGATCTGTAGTTTTAGGCTATGCCTTCTTACAGCCTGGCCCATGGGCCCGATTTAAAGGCTTGCCTGTTCGCAAGGATGTGGCCGAAGCCTTGATTAACCAAGGTCTTACCTTCTTGCGTTATGGTGGTAGTATGGTCAACATCGATACCTATCGCTGGAAGAGCATGATAGGACCACGTGATTTGCGTCCGGCGTACCGTGGTTTCTGGTCTCGCTATTCCAGTAACGGTTGGGGCATCATCGACTTCATCGAATTCTGTCGGGCTGCGAATTTCTTATGCATTCCTGCCTTTAATATGGGTCAGACCCCTCAGGACATGGCCGACTTCATCGAGTATGTCAATGGCCCAATCAACAGTGAATGGGGAAGAAAACGCGCACGAGACGGCCATCCGGAACCATATCGTCTCAAATATGTGCAACTCGGGAATGAAGAAGCCGTAAATGATGCCTACTGGCAGCGATTCAAACCAATGGCTGAAGCCATCTGGCAGAAGGATCCAAATGTTACCGTGGTGGTCGGTGATTTCAGCTATAGTCAGGCAATCCACAATCCCTATAATTTTGAAGGAGCCCCTCGTATCAAGAGCTTAGCAGCTCATAAGAAGATCCTGGATCTTGCTGTTCAGCACAACCAAGAGGTTTGGTTCGATGTGCATATCTGGTCAGACAAGCCTCGCGATCCCGATGGCCTGGGAGGCATTCCCAGTTTCATCGAGGCCCTACATCGCATTAATCCACAGGCCCGTTTCAAGGTGGCTATTTTTGAACTCAACGCCGGGAATCATGCCCTGCGTCGAGCACTGTCCAATGCCCATGCCATCAATGAGTTGGAACGCTTGGGAGATAATGTGCCGGTGGTCTGCTCGGCCAATTGCCTGCAACCCTATCAACAAAACACAAATGGTGTCTGCTTACTACTTGCCTTTGTGCCTGGAGGCGACGGTCAGATGTCCGGATCAGTGCCTGGATGTGACGGCTAAGCGCAGCCAAGATGGACGTACTTTATCCCTGAGCGTAGTTAACATGGCCTCCTACCCGGTTGAAACCCGAATTCAATTTGCAGACTACTGTCCTCAGAATGACACTGTGAAAGTCGCGACGCTGACGGGCCGACTTGATGAAACCAACAGCCCTGAAGAACCAAGGCGTATTATTCCGACCCAGACGCGCTGGCCACTCGTGACCCATGGGATTAGTAAACATGTCATTTACACATTTCCCGCAAACTCGTTTACTATCTTGAAGTTTGATTAAGCGGATGGTCTCCTAACTCAAAGCCTTTTTTGTCCTATTTTTTCTGAAGACGTATACGTATGATCCTTAAAGCCAGGTCGGTCATGATCTGCACAAAAATTAAGATTTTAGCAGTTTGAAGTCTAACAATCTGAACTTTCGTATGAATCAGCAAGAAAATTACCGTAGAGAATGACAATCTTGAGCGTTTACCCACATACACTTTTCATTTACACTTTTGGGAGTTGTGTTTGCAGGTATATAACGGTTTCTAACGCGTTTGGATGGTTCCTGGAATTTTTGAAAACAGAAGATGTGTAGAAGTTTATTTCGGATAATGCTTAAAATTTTGGGAGCTTTTGAACAATCAATATACAAGATTTGCGGGAACAATAGTAAAAAGTTGATGAAATCCGAAGCACTTTCTGGTACAATGTAGCCTGAACTATTAAGCAGTATCGTAGTACGACGTTTATGAGAAATATCAGGTAAAAACAATATCTCTGCGTAGAAGGAGGATAAAATGTCTATACGTGTGAACCGTCGTAACTTTGTGAAACAATCCCTTATTGCATCCGCAGGTAGTGCCTTAGCACTGAATTCGGCTAAGAGTGCCCAGGCTGACAGCCTCAATATACGAGTTGAGCCTGGTTCGAAAGCGACATTACCGCAAGGAAAAATAGGCAGATTAAAAGTCAGTCGTTTGCTGCTCGGTGGCAATCTTCTGACACACTACACACATAGTCGCGACCTGAAGTACGTTTATAATCTTACAGCTAATTATAATACTGAAGAGAAAATTCATGAGACCATGGCGTTAGCTGAGGCACACGGCATCAACACCCTTTCAATTCACAATCCACCTGGAATCGTGCCGATGCTCAAAAGGTACCGCTACCGCTACGGCGGCAAAATGCAGTGGATCATCTGCCCAACTGCTCCTGTCGAAACCGGCATGAAGGCCTATACCGAACAAGTCAAAGAGCTTGTTGATAACGGCACCGAAGCCATCTATCTTTGGGGGGTGCACTCCGACCGGCTTATTGCCGAAGGTAAGGTTGACCTGATCCGACAGGCAGTAGAGATCGCCAAGGACCATGATGTTCCCTCTGGTGTCGGAGCCCACGACCTACGTGTTGTCATCGCATGCGAGAAGCACGGCATTGTAAACGACTTTTACATCAAGACGTTCCACCACCACAATTATCCTACCGGGCCGAAGCCGGATGAGTTAAAGAATCCCTATCAGGAGATTCCGGGCTATTGGTGCAAAGATCCTGAAGAGACTATCGAGGTCATGAAGAACGTCACGAAGCCCTGGATTGCCTTTAAAGTCATGGCTGCCGGAGCGATCCCACCAAAGGATGCATTCCGGTATGTGTTGGAAAACGGCGCCGACCACATGCTCGCTGGTATGTTCGATTTCGAAATCGCTGAAGACGTCATGATCCTCAAAGACATTCTATCCAATCTCAATAACAGGACTCGCCCTTGGCGAAGCTGAGAGTCTCACGTTAGATAGCTTTCCATCTGCTCAACCATTTGGTTTGATTGTTTCCGGGACTTTGGAACACAATATTTTTTATAAGCTCAAAATTGAAAAGAGAGTGGAATTAAGAACATGCTAAGAGCGCATGCAATTTTTGCAGGTGGTCTATTCACATTCTGCTTTTCACAAAATTACCCTGAGGATTGTTACTTTCATGCGAACAAAGCCAAACAACATCAAGTATATCTTGTCAAATTTCGAGCGGAAGATTTGCAAGTGGCAAGTGTCCTTGACCGAGACTTCAAGTCCTTTTGCTTTTTACCTCGGGATCACTAGCGGCGCAGGACGGTCCACGCGGCCGGGGGGCCGTTGGCCGGCACCCATATGATCGAGGTCGCCAAGATCGAGACGTGCCTGCTCGGCCAGAGACGTTAGCTTTCGGACTATGTCCGGGTGTTGCTGCGAGAGATTTTTGGCCTCCTGCGGGTCTTTGCTTAGGTCAATCAGCTTCATAGGTCTATTTACGACCTTGCCTCGCATTGTCTTGAGCGGCAGGTGTATCTTCCACTTACCCGAGCGCACAGCCTGAAGCTGGTTAATCATGTAGTAGTAGAACACCTTGTGAGGTGATTTTGCGCCGGTCCTGCCGGACCATAGTGGCCAGATGTCTTTACCATCAATTATTATGTCCCGAGGCACGGGCGTGCCGGCGAGACCGGCGAACGTTGGTAACAGGTCCATCATCGTACATAATTCATCGCAGGTTCGGCCAGCCGGGACATTCCTGGGCCAGCGCACAATACAGGGCATTCTCATTCCACCTTCGGTGGTTGAGTAGGCCCATCCTCCCAACGGAGCGTTGCTGCCGCCCTTGCCGGGTGGTGTGCCATTGTCAGAAGTTAGTATCACAAGGGTTCTATCATCGATCACAAGTCTTTTAAGTTTGCTCATAATCTGCCCAACGGACCAGTCAATCTCCTCGACGCTATCGCCGTAGCGGCCGTTGACGGATCTACCGTGAAATCGCGTATCGACAACAGGGACTTTCCTGCTACCGGGAAGATGATGGGCGAAATAAAGAAAAAACGGTTTATCTCGGTTTTTCCTTATGAATATCTTTGCTTCCTGCACGTATCGCTTAGTCATCCTGGTAAGGTCAACCGGGGCCTCGACCACCGTTTCATTTCGAAGCAAAGGCAACGGCGGCCATGACGGGGTATGTTCCGGCACCATGTCTTCGCTGTAAGGAATGCCCAAGTAGTAATCGAAACCATGACGTGTTGGCAGGAACTCGGGCTGGTCGCCGAGATGCCACTTTCCCAGACAAGCGGTTGCATAACCCCGGGCTTTGAGAATCTCGGCAATAGTTACCTCGTTCGGATTCAAGCCTTTGGCACTTACCGGCTGAAGCACCCATCCACCCTTGTCCGAGATATGCATACCCACCCTCTGGGCGTAGCAGCCGGTCATCAGACTGGCCCGCGACGGTGTGCAAACCGGGCTTGAGGAATAGAAACTGGTCAAGCGTGTTCCCTCTCTGGCCAACCGGTCGATGTGAGGCGTGCGATTTATCTTAGAACCGAAACAACCGAAATCTCCATAACCAAGATTATCACAGAGTATGACGATAAAATTGGGCAGTACTGGGGCTGGTTTCGAAAGGGGCTTTAATGAATTTTTCGACCTTCTATCTGTCGCCCTCCCAATCCGGCTAAAAGCCGCCACAGTGAGGCCAATGAAATTGCGTCGATTCATGTGTTTCTTGTTTGGTCGTGTATGAATTGGTGTGATCCTTTCCAAGAATTCAGTTGTACTTCCGGGCTCAGCATTCACCTGCTATACTCCGGCTGTCTGTTCTGATTTTTTCTACGTGTCTCTGGATTTATGCTCAAAGGTTAGCATAAACCGTTGCGATTGCAAGGAGTATTGCTATGATGACATATTGCCAAGGTGGTCGATGTAAATTTCCTGGAGCACGAGGTTAGAAGAATGAAAGCCAATATAAAACGAAAGTATCTTACAAGTCTCTCCACAGCGGTAATTTTAGTAATTGTTTTGGGCGGTGTTAGTGCTTGTGCAGCAGCAACCAACGAAGCTTCAGAACGACCGGTAGTATCTGTGGTCGAGACGGAATCTGCTCGTGTATTTGAAGGCCTCGGTACAGCCATGCTGGAAGGCCCAAAAATCGCCGAAGTCCACAGTCATCAGACCTGGACCATCGTGTACACGGCTGGAAAGACAGGGATCAGACCGGGCGGGGGTATACGTGTCGCGCTGCGGCATATGAATCATCTATGGAGCCCTGTGCAGAACGAAGACCCGAAATCTGCCGGCTATCTGTCCGCAAGAGCCTCTAATGACATACCAATATCAGTCTCAGTTGAATGCGACAACTGGAGTAAACGCTTCATGGGTCCATACTTTCCCTGGCAGAACATTGTAGAGGTCATCGTCGGGAAACCGGGACTCAAGGCAGGCCAGACCCTGGAGATAGTCTATGGTGATAAGTCAGGTGGGTCGCCCGGCTTTAAAGTTCAGCCGTTTGATGAACCATCCTATGTCTTCAAGTTATATGTCGATCCTTTCGGTGAAGGAAAGTATCTGCCCCTCACCAATAACCCGGCAGTTAAGATTGTTGCGGCCAAACCTCACAAGGTAACCGTGTTGATGCCTTCGGATGCTGTAATTGGCAAGCCAACCTGGTGTGTTGTCAGGGCTGAAGATCTTTTTGGAAATCCCGCTTCCGGTTACAGAGGAACTATCCGATTTGACTCAACCGATAGTTCAGCAATACTTCCGGAGGATTATACTTTCACTCGGGAAGACCGTGGCGTGCATCGATTCGAGAGCATTACATTCAATGAAAAAAGTATTCAGACTGTTACAGTCAGGAGCGGCTCTTTCGCAGACCAGAGCAATCCAGTAAAAGTTTTGCAGAATTGCCCCAGGAGGCTGTTGCTTTGGGGAGACTTGCACGGTCACACTCTCCAATCCGACGGCCGGGGCACTGTCGAAGAGTATTACGACTTTGCCCGACATGTAGCAGCACTGGATTTTTGCGCGGTTTCCGATCATGCCTTCATGATGTCAGAAGAAATGTGGGCTCATTCAAAGGCCGTTACTAATCGAGTTAATAGACCCGGCCGGTTTGTTACATTCAATGCCTATGAATGGAGCGGTACGGCGAACGTAGGCGGAGATCATAACATTTACTGGCTCGATGACGATCCGCCTATTTACCGTTCCAACACAGCCTATAACGAGTTGAATCTTCAGCTCTATCATGGCCCGGATCCAAAGGTCGCGCACGTAGAAGAGCTTTTTGCCATTTTACAGGAAAGGTTAAGAGATAAGAACGTTTTCTGCATTCCACATCGAGGGGGAAGGCCTGGTAATCCCCAATGGCAAAATCCGGAAGTACAGCGTCTCGTCGAGATTTACAGCGAACACTTCCGTAGTGAACCTTGGGTGGCTGAGTTCTTGAAAAAAGGGCACCGAGTCGGCATCATGGCCAGCAGCGACAACCATTATGGTAATCCTGGTTACGGCTATTTGAAACGTGGACAGGATAATGGTTCAGCCTTTGAGCCCGAAGAAATCGGAATGGGTCTGATAGCGGTCTATGCAGAAAGACTCACACGTAAATCCATATTCTCAGCCCTTTACGAGCGTCATTGTTACGCGACGTCGGGTGATCGCATAATACTCGAGTTCACTGCTGACGGACAGGTAATGGGCTCCGAACTCAAGTCTGTGGAATCACCAATCTTCGCATTGAAAACGGTGGGTACAGCAGACGTCACACGAGTTGAGATCAAGAAGAACGGTGAGATAATATTTACAGCCGAGCCAAACAGGAGGCATTTTGAGCTAAGTTGGAGAGATGAAGAATTTGACGAGAGCCAAACTTCATTCTACTACGTGCGAATGGTTCAGGCCAATAACGAGGAAGCCATCTCAAGCCCTATTTGGACAAACTGAATTTCATTGGGTAATGTTCTACCAAGAGTGCCTGCGGTTTATGCAGGCGAGCTTCGGTTTGGGATAAAAAATCGAGAGAGGCTCACTCATGTACAGAGCAGGGAGCTTCCACAGATGGACGTATAATCTGTTCGTTGGCTCGTAGGCATAAAATCTTGCTCGGATTTGCGAGCTAATGCAATATTAGGTACCACCCACCGACAATAGCTAAAAATTTATCGCTCTTTAGCACATCGCAACGACCATGCGAAATGTTGCCCCATACAAGAAGCAACCAAAATGCCCTGATAGCCAAGCTGTGAGTACCACCACCTTCGATAGCCACGAAATCGTTACCATCAGGCACGTTGCACTGGCTGAAGTCATTCATACCCCAAGCCATCAATGAGCCATCTGACCTAATAGCAAGGTTATTGGCCAACTCTCTGAATGTCCCTTCGCCACCTATTTTATGGCGTATCGGATTTACCGACTACAGTGGCTGGATTCCCCATGCGGGTAATCATACCGGTCCTCAACGATCCCTGCTGAATCAATTCAATACCATTACCGGTTCCCAGATTGCGAGAGTATTTCCTGTCCGTCGGATTGTTCCAGTGTTCATGGACACCTAAACTGTCCAGGCCTGTTCCATCGCCTTCCGGGTCATATCGCATGCCGGAGGGAGGCTTGTTCGCTAATGCGGCCTCGTGCAGATAGTTGTCCACATTGCCCACAACATTTACAACGTTGGTATTGACGGCTTGCTCACTTCGCAGAAAGTCGAGCCCTACAGAATCGATTGCCACCATGTCCTGCGAAGCCAGGATGCTTGAGAACCAGTCGTTGCCAAAAGACGTAAACCGTATGACGCCGGAGGTCTGGTTTTTGGCGGGGTACAATCCATCGATCATGTATAGAAATGTCTTGCCGTCGATATGTTTGTGCCCGTTCAGATTGACCAGACAGTTATAAGAGCCCATTGTGTTCTTTCGGCTGCACGAATTGTGCAGAGGGCTGGGTGTCCAGCTGCCCTTGTCGGGGAAGTAGGTCGTGCCAAAGTGATTCTTGGCACACAATGTAACGCCACATAGGGTGTGAGCCCTTAGCAACGCTAGGTTGATCATATACTTGGCCTTTGTGACACACTGTGGCAGGTAAACCGTGCCGACCTTCGTTTGAAGCGGATGTTCACTATCGTGGACTGCTGCAACGCGGCCATCATGCGCATTCTCGGGCGACACTACGAAAGTGACGTTCTGAAAGTTTGGGTCAGGATTACCTCTGATCTTGTTGTAGATGGGCTCGCCTATGTATCGCGAGGCATCGTATACCGTTATCGCAGAGCCTGGTACGCCAGCTGCACTTACAAGTTGATGTACAAGTGCATAAACGACTTGAGGGCTCGGAGTGCCGGCGTCCGGCTTCCAGCCGCGTCCACGATCCTGATTCATGTTGATCTTTACGACGACCTTCTCCGGCTTATGATATCCCGCGTCGCCGAAACCCTTGGTCTTATTGAAATGCCTAAACAGGGCATCCCAGGCCTGGGAATCGCTCGACTTGCCTGACAGCCCCCTGATTGCTGCTGAGACCATCGCATCAACAGCCTTCTGGTCGGTGTTGTTGTCATCCCACCAGTTGCCGGTTGAACCGTCCCAATTGGTGGCATTGTTATCGTGAACCCATACCACCCGGCCGGGATAAATGCCTTTGGCCATACCTATAGGGCTGTTCGCCGCCTCGCTTGGCGAGAAGACCGCTGCGGCCGGATTGTTAACGGTCGCGCAAATAGAAACCCAGATTATCGCAACCGCGGCGATGGTAAAAATTGCGGCTAGTAGGTACTGTGACCGGTGCAGGAGATGTCTGGCTCTGCGATATACTACTGTCGAACCAATCAGGCCTGCCATCCACACTACAAAACTACTCGCCAGAGGTGCAGCCACCCGCTGGCAGGGATACATCGCCCTGCTTGGTTTGGGTACCACCCTGATAAGGAACCATATCAGTGCAAGTAACCCTGTTACGGGGAGCAGCACCACAGGCCAATATCGCTGCCGTTTCGGCGATAACTTCTTGCCTGTCTTAGGACATAGCTCTACATTTGCACTTCTCATCGCATACCCTTTCAGAAATAACTGCCCATAGACCGAGACTCAACCATGTTTCCGACTTTGTTTAGAGATCTGTTCCAGTTCATTCGCTTAGACATTATACTGACACCGGCACAGGCTGTCAACTCGCTGAATCGGCAAGGCCGGCCTGAATGACCTTCGTAAACTATCAAGGGATGAAGAAGGCAGACAGAGAAAAAGAGATAGCCGGGATCGCCAAGACATGGTATTATACGATTGATTAGAAGAACCTGACAATGTATATGAATCGACGCAATTTGCTGAAAAGGGCATCGCGAGTTGCCATTGCCACGAAGCTGCTCTCTCCTTTGTACGCCGCTTGCGATGAATCAAGAGACAATAAAGGACCCCAATCATCTATCCCGATAGTTGACACACATCAACACCTCTGGGATTTGAGCAAATTCAAACTGTCATGGCTTGAGCCGCCCTTGGACAGGAGCTTTACCACAAGAGACTACATTGAAGCAAGCCGGGGTCTTAACATCGTAAAGGCGGTCTATATGGAGGTGGCTGTTGCACCAAAGCAGAAGCTGGCTGAGGCTAAATATGTTGTAAGGATGTGTGCGGACAAAGGAAATCCCACGTATGCAGCGGTAATTGGCGGATTGATTCTTGAAGATAGCTTCAAAGACTACATTGTGCAGTTCAAGGACGATCCTTATATTAAGGGCGTTCGATACGGCCTGAATGATCCCAGGCAGTTGGAAGATGATCGGCTAATTCAGAACCTGCGACTTCTGGGGAGTCTGAACATGAGTTTCGATCTGCTGGTGCCGCCCAGACTGATTGGGCAAGCGGCAAAGTTAGTCGAGCGTTGTGGCGACACGCGATTCATTCTCGATCATTGCGGCAATGCTGATCCGATGGCATTTGATCGCACACTTGACTGGGGCCGAGAGCCACAACATGATGCCGATCACTGGAAACAAGATATTGAGACTCTGGCCGGGCCTACGAATGTGATCTGCAAGATCAGCGGAATCATTGCTCGTGTGCCAAAGAGCAAGGCGAACACCCAAGTTCTCGCACCCATTGTGACACATTGTCTGAATACATTTGGGCCGGATCGAGTGGTTTTTGGCGGCGATTGGCCGGTTTGCACTCGTGGAGCGCCATTGCACGTATGGATCAATTTGCTCCATGAGATTCTACAAAAACGACCTTCTGAAGAGAAAATCAAGCTCTTTTGGAGTAATGCACATCGTTTCTATGGTCTTTCATGAGCTGTCAAAGACCGATGCCGGAAAGACCTCATCCAAAGAACACACTTTGGACGTGGCAACTGGCGACAATGTTTGAGCAGGGCCTGAATCAATTGGATCAGAAATGTTCTGGATTCAAAGATACGCAAATAAGTTCTAAGGAAAAAGATTTGATGTTGATAGAATTTACAGATGCCAAGCGTAAAACAGGTAACTCTGCTTGGCGCGAATTTTAGCGTTGCTTAACATTGTTTTTTTGGCGTTTTTCAGCAAGATTCAGCGGAGCAAGCAGGGGATTAGGTTTCAGGGCTAAAGTGGCCCCTGTCTCCCTCCAGCAGGGGCCAGCTGGATAACAGTAATTTATCAATATCATAGCAATTTCGTGCCATGTTTATATCTGCCGAGCACGGGCCAACTTCACCCACGAAGCCCAGCAGGGAAAATATGATGAAGTTTATTCATTTTTTTTATACACTTCTTATATTTAGAATAGCCAAACTCAAAAAGTTAACAATCGTGGAAAACACGGGTTTTTATAAAAAAAATCTTTTTTTTAAAAAATGAGGCTTGTTTTCAGGAAAAATTGCGAATTTTGAAAAAAAGATGGGAAAAAGAAAGACAAATCTCCATGATTTTTATCTTTTTTTCAGAGAGTTTCAACGAGCTTGACGAAGAATTTGGCTTCAAGGCCAAAGCGACATCCGGCCTCCTTTGACGAATCCAAAATAGGTTATGAATGTCGCAGCAATCCCACGATGTATTTAAATAGTGTACTAGGCCCCGCGAGCAGCCTCACATTTACAACTTCTGGGTCCAGTTGCGAGGAGGATGCCAAAGTTTTATTGCATATACCATCCAACCATAATCAACATATTTTGTCAATCGTGGAAACCACTGGTTTTTGTATATTTTTCAATTAACGGCAGGTAAATGGGAATACTTTAGGGATAACCTACAGGCATTAGAGTGCCATTATGAGCTATTTTAATCCTATAAAGCGGCAAATAAGCTGTTTTATGTGTTGTTATTTTTTTTCGGTCGTGGGATCAGCCCCTTATCGGCGGCCCATTTGAACAAGCCGGCTCTTTTATTCACACGAAGTCTTTTATAAATTTGGCTGCAGTGGTCCTCCACAGTCCTGTGTTTGATGTGTAGTCTGTTGGCTATTTCCTTGTTGCGCAGACCATGCAAAATAAGACGCATGACTTCAAGCTGTCTTGGAGTGAGTGAACGTTTACCCCTAAGTAGATTATCCCAGATATCTTGCTTTAATACAGATTTAACTTTTGAGAGCAGGGACCGGCTTGTGAAAGGTTTCTCGATAAAGGCCTCGGCACCTCTCTTACCTGCTTTGAAAGCCATATCTTTAGTTCCATAGCCGGTTATAAGCAGGACGGGCGTCCCGGGATATAGATTTTGGCACTCTGACAGCAGTTCTAGACCGCTCATTTTAGGCATTTTTTGATCAGTAATGAGCAGATTGCATGAAGTATCTAATTGCTTGAGGCAATCAATTGGACTGGTAAAGCAACTGACTTTATAGTCGGCGTCCTTAAGAGTTTCCCCTATTTCCTCCAGCACTTCCTGTTCATCATCAACAACAAAGATGTGTTTTTTTCTACTCCTTCTCATTTGTACTCCATTATGAAATTCCGTCGGCGTTGACTGGTAAGCTGAGATAAAAGGTGGAACCTTTGCCCCGCTCGCTTTCTACTCGTATTTTGCCTCCTATTCTGGATACCAGGAGTTCAACAGTGTAGAGACCCAAGCCAGTTCTTTCACTTAAAGGCTTTGTGGTGAAAAACGGCTTAAAAATCTTATCAAAATTTTTCCTAGTGATGCCTCCACAAGTGTCTCTAAAGCGCAGTTCAATCTGCTCGTTTTTCACGGTACCGCTGATAACAAGTCGAGAGCTCTTTTTGCCACAGGCTGCCTGTATGGCATTCTCAACCAGTGCAAAGAATATATGTTCCATGTCTTTTTCATACGAATATATGGTCGGCAACTTGTCCATATCTTTTACATACAGATTGACTTTTGCCTGTCTGGCACTTTTTTTCAACAGCAGAAAGATTCTCTCAGCAACTGCTTTTAAATTCACCTGGCTTGGATTTTTTTCAAAGGGTATACCTGCGTGTATTTGAAACATCCTAAGTATTGAGGTGAGACGCGAGACAGCCTTAAGACCGTCTCGAAGCTTTTTGGCGATAGCGGCCTGTGAAGCCCCTTTTTGGAGTTTAGCCATCGCATTATCTATTGATAGCTGCGTGGTTGTAAGGGGTTGTGCGAACTGGTGAGCCACAATAGAACTGAGGGTGCCAAGCTGGGCGAGGTGCTCGGCTCGTACCATTTTTTCGCGGTACTCGTTGAGTGACTCTTCTGCCTGCCTTTGCTCATGAATGTCTCTTGCCATAACCAGCGCAGCTGTTACTTTTCCGACACTGTTTCTGAGTGGCACAATGGTAGTATTGAACCAACGAGGCTGGCCCTGTAGTTCGGTCAAAGATGTTTCCTTAATTTCCTGCCCGGTACTTATCACCTTTCTTGCCGTGCCTGCTTGGCGGTCGGCAGTCTTTTTTGGGAAAAAGTCCCACATCGTTTTACCGACGAGGTTCTTGGATTTGCCTCTTAACTGTTTTGCACCGGTTTCGTTTATAAACAACAATCTCCCCTTGCTATCAAACATGGTAATACTGTCACCTGCGCTTTCTACAAGGGTTCTGTACTTTTCCTCACTTTCACGGAGCGTTTGCTCAAGCCTCCTTCGCTCGGTAATGTCAAAAGCCGTTGCACACATTTGATAAGGATTTCCATTAGAGTCTTTTAGAGTCCAGTTATTCATCATTGTCGGAAATTCCGTTCCATCCCGACGAACGTGCCAGACCTCTTCATTCTTGATTTGCTCTCCCGTTTCCCTGAGTTTTTTATTAAGCTGTCTTACATGTTTCATTTGGCTGTTGGTATGAAATATCTTTAGGTTTTTTCCAATAAGTTCGGCAGAGGTATAGCCATGCATTGCAGCAAAACTGTCATTAAGGTAGGTAAGGTTCCCCTTTAAGTCGGACATAGCACATCCAAAGGTTGCGCGATCGGCCATTTCCTTAAATTTTTCTATTTCCTCCTCCGCAGCCTTGCGCTCTGTTATATCAAAGACCACACCATCTACTCCCACCAGTTTACCCTCGTCCGTGAAGGTAGAAGTCTTATGGTCTTCCACCCACCTTATGGAGCCGTCTTTGGCAAGAATTCTGTATTCCTGTATAAGGATGCCCGGTTTTCTGGCCAGTTCAGAACCTTCATCAAAGATGCTTTTTTTGTCATTGGGATGAATGATATCCAACCATTTGATTTTGCCGCTCTTGAGGTCTTCAATAGAATAGCCACAGCAAATGGTCTCGCCGTGTGAGAAGAACTCTGCCGACCAATCTGCTTTTGCCCGGTAGATCATACCGGGAATGTTACCGGCCAGCGTTCTGTATCTTTCTTCGGATTCCCTTAGAACCTTATCAGCCTGCTTGTGCTCGGTGATGTCTATAAATGTAGCCATCATACAAATTGGATTAGCGCCTTCGTCTTTTACCAGATTAGCTGATAACTGGACATCGAAGATTGAGCCGTCTTTTCGCTTGGCAACCAGCTCACCTGTCCAATTGCCTTTGTTGGCCACTGTTTCTTTGATCTCGGCAGCCTTGTCTACATCAACCCAGAAATCCACGGAATGCTTGCCGAGAACTTGCTTTTCGTTACTGTATCCCCACATTTTGAGAAAAGATTCGTTTACATAGATAAGGTTGCCCTTCATATCGGCGAAGACAACGCCATTTATGGATGATTCAATCGCCACATTTTTTAACTTTAGTTCTTCTTCAGCTTGCTTGCGCGCCGTGATATTTTCGGCGGTACCCTCGTAGTACAATGTCTTGCCATTTTCATCCCGCACGGCTCGTGCGTTTTCGATCACATGGAGTTTCCTTCCATCCCGCGTGATCCACGTCGATTCCGAGCTAATGATCCGGCCCTTACGCTCAATCTCTTCTTTAAACGTCGATCGCTTGTACTGGGGCTCAAATCCTTTTTCTTCAAGGTTGCGCTGACTTAGCTCTTCAAACGAGGAATATCCCAGCATGTGAACAAGAGCAGGATTTGCCATCAGAATTTGCCCGTCAGGTGTAGTCTGGTACATACCTACAGCAGTATTTTCGAATATCCCCCTCAACCGTTTCTCTGATTCCCACAGCGCATGATCGGCTCGCTTGCGTTCGGTGATGTCTCTGCCGACACCGATAATAGCTTCAACCTTCTTTTCTTTATTCAGTATAGCAGTATTAAGCCATGCCTGCCATCTCCAGCCGTCTATTGTCAAGGCGCGTTCTTCCACATACCCAGTGTATGGCGGCTTGTAGACTTTTTTTAACGTTTTTGTCACTTTTTCACGGTCTTCTTCATGAATCAAAGGCATGAATTTACTTCCATTCAGTTCTTCCTGAGATTTCCCAAATGTTTTACAGTAGGAAGGACTCACGAACAAAAGCGTACCGTCCGTATCAAATTTCACTACCATATCTGTTTGGTTTTCAACGAGAATCCGATAGTTCTCCTCGCTTTTTTTGAGCGCATCTTCGGTCCTTTTGTGCTCAGTTATGTTTCTTGTGATTATACTCGCGGCAACAACATGCCCATCCTGTTTGATGGGTCCGAGTTCGGCCTGATACCATGACGATTCGCTGTTACGAACAAACCCGGAAAACTCATGGTTTGTGCTGTATCCCGTACGAAATACTTTATCAATATCCCTTCTCATTGTGTCATAATGCTCAGGTTGTATGTAGTCGTAAATCTTCCTGCCGATGGTTTCTTTGATCTTGAAGCCTGGTGCTGTGTGATTGATAAACCGGATTGTGCCATCCTGGTCCACTATTATCACAATATCCGGTGTATTTTTCAGAAGACTGTACCACTTGTGGTTTGACAACCGGAGTGCGCTTTCCTTATCCGTAAGTTTAGCTATGCGGCGGCGCAGTGTTTTCACTTCCTGTAATAATTCAGTCTTAGTTTTTTTGTTATCTCGCATCTTTTCGAGCCTCATTAAAAATGCGGATCTTCGTCCGCTGTGTCGTCAGCGATTAGAGCAATAATCCAATTGCTTTCGTTTGAGTCCGCTTAAGCAAATTAATCAGCATTAAGCATATCACGTGTAGGATAGAAAATTTTACGGAGGCCGTCAATACAGGAGTGTTAAAAAAATCAGCTTCCATGAAATCATATCTATATTGTACCAGGCTAATATCCCGGCCTAAAAGTCCTTTTAGAAATTGCATTTATCAGGCTTAATCCGCGGACGGGGAAATGGCTTGATGAGAAGATGTTGGTAGCTGATGCGGGAGGCAAAATTGCTTTGCCGAATTTTCCCGGTGATTTGGCCCGGTCCGAGACTGATTGGGGACTCAAGCTTATATCGGTCAGCGCTCCTTAACTACAATTATTTGTGGTGACTGGACGAACGCAGATTATCCCAAAGCCTTAAGCGTAGACACAGGGACAGCCCTCGTGCGGGCTGTCTGGATAGACCGGCTTGTGTATTAAGTCGCCGCGGGCGACCTGTTCTTCTTCCCTGCGGAATACGGACCCACACGTTTTTGCCATCTCCTGTAGCTTTTTCGTTTCGGCTTTAGAAATTGGATGATAGGTTTTTCCTGCTTCTATTGCCTTGTCAAGAAGGTCAAGAAAAGAAGGGGGTATCCCAGCCACGACGCGCTTTTGTGACAGGGTAAATCGCATCGCCAGGTTGACCTCTTCCTG
>SMTZ1_10001575_pt1 | contig 23140 bp, 25 predicted proteins | sample DeeMarSWOR136_30_FD_25667 | JGI IMG/M metagenome (IMG submission 25667) | reverse complement strand
CGCATATTCACTTTTACTGTTCTTCCTGCTTACGGGTGTGGTTTTCGGACAGGACAGCTCAGAATACATCACCATAGAGAAAGGAATTTCCTACAAAGAGATTTCGGTTCAAAGGGGAACAGATTTTATCATCCGGTTACCTGGCGGGGGCTGGTACCTTAACCGCTATGAAAGTACAAGTTTGTCATTTAAAACAAGGGTAACCGAGCCCGTGTATACGGAGTTCCTGATACACCCCATTAAGGAGGGTCAATCCTACCTCTTTTTCAGTTACATGAAGAGGGATGTATACATTCTGGTACATGTCCTTCCAGTGGATCACCCCCTCCAGCTGGTCACACCGGTACCGGGCAGTGAAGCTCTAATTGAGGTACCGCCACCGTATAGACGAGACGATGAAATGGAAGTGAAAGGAGATGTACAGGAAAAACCCGAAGTGGAGCATACAGATGCCCTGTCTTCAGTACTTTCGGGATCAGCCCAGAAGGGTCCTGAACCTGAAAATATCGAATATCCCACAGGAGCATTGAGACCAACCGAACCCCAAAGGGGAAAACCGGAAAAGGGTATTGGGGAAAGGGAGATGTACTACATTGATAGAAATAAACAGAGAGTGAGCGTTCCCTACAAAGACGAAAATGACTCTTTTAAAAAGGGGGTCGGTTTCTCAGAAAAGGGGATGTTTTCACAGGCAGCAGAGAGCCTTGAGCAGTATCTGTTCGAGTGTGAAGGATGTACACACAGGGATGAGGCACATTTCAGACTGGCAGGGGTGTACCTGAATTTGGGAGAAGATGAGAGTGCATTGAAGCATCTGGATACACTGCTCACCGGAAAGGGCGAAGAGTACAAAAAGGAAGCATACCTCATCAGGGCAGACATTGATAACCGTGAGGGTAGAATGAGCGACGCGCTTGTCGGGTATAAAAAAGTACTGGAATATGATCCTTTAAATAGTGAGCTCATAAGAAAGGTGGGTGATATCTACTTTCAATTGGAGGATTATGGAAATGCCCTGAATATGTATGAGATGGGAATAGGTAAAGGGATGGAATCGGACAACATCTATTTCAGATTGGCAATAATCTGTGATAGCCCCGGGAAACTCCGTGACCTGGAGAAGGCTTACCTGTATTATAAAATAGTAATTGACAGGTACCCTAATTCAGAGCATTATTCCTATGCGAAAAAACGGGTGGATTTTCTGGAAAAGAATTTCTATCACTACAAGTAGATGTGAGGTGTACAATTGTTAAACGCGCTTACAGACAGGCTTTCCGTAATTATGAAGAAAGTAAGAGGGTGGGGAAGCCTGAATGAGAAGAACATCAGAGATGGGTTAAGGGAGATAAAGCTTGCGCTCCTCGAAGCAGATGTAAATTATAGAGTGGTAAAAGAGTTCATCGATGGTGCAACAGAGGAGGCGCTCGGTGGAAAGGTGCTGAAAAGTGTCACTCCGGCGCAACAGTTTACCAAGGTGGTGTATGACTACCTTGTGAAAATCCTTGGAGAGACGCCGAAGGATCTCATCATTTCCAGCGGAGGACTCTCCATACTTATGCTCGTGGGGCTGCAAGGATCAGGGAAGACCACAACCGCGGTAAAACTCGCGCAATTCATAATGAAAAACTACAATAAGAAACCGCTCTTGATTGCCGCAGATGTGTACAGGCCAGCCGCGATTAAGCAGCTTGAGCTCCTGGCAGAAAAAAATGGTTTCTTCGTATACAAAGAAGCAAGCGGTACACCGGTCCACATCTGTCTGGGAGGGTTGAAATATGCACGGGAGAACAGTTACGGTGCTTTAGTCATTGATACTGCCGGGAGGCTCGAACTGGATGAAGCAATGATGGCTGAGCTTGTGAAAATGAAAGACCAACTCAAGCCCCACGAGGTGTTGCTCGTTGCAGACGCTGCAACGGGTCAAGCAGCGGTGAATGTTGCTCAGGGTTTCAACGAAAAGCTGGGTATTACCGGTATACTCCTTTCCCGGATGGACTCAGATGCCCGCGGTGGAGCAGCACTCTCCATGTCTTATATCACGGGAAAACCTATTAAATTCATCGGAAATGGGGAAAAGATCAGCGATTTTGAAATATTCCACCCGTCTAGGATAGCGGGTAGAATACTCGATATGGGCGATGTTATCTCCCTTGTGGAAAAGGTTCAGGAAGATTTCGATCTTGAGCAAGCAGAAAGACTGGAAAAAAAGTTAAAAAAAGATGCCTTTGATCTCAGCGATTTCCTCGATCAGATTTTGCATTTGAGAAAAATGGGACCTCTCGAAAATATTCTAGAAATGCTGCCGGGCATTTCAAAACAGGTCATTCCAAAACAGGGACTGTTGGGCATTGACGAACGAGAGCTGAAGAGAACAGAAGCAATCATTAGAAGCATGACAAAACAGGAGCGGGCTAATTACAAGATAATCAACGGGAGCAGGAGAAAGCGAATCGCTATTGGAAGTGGAACATCAGTCTTCGAGGTGAACAGATTATTGAACAACTTCGCCCAGATGAAAAAGCTGATGAAAAAAATGGGTAAAGGCGGAAGGGTGAGAGGCGATGCGCTTTCTTCACTCATGCGACGTTTCTGATCCTGGAGGGAGACGTCACATATTTCTTTACGAATGATGCTATTGAAATTATATTTTTAGAAAAATTAGGAGGATTGGTGCGTGGTTAAGATACGTCTTACAAGAATGGGGACTACGAAAAGGCCTTTTTACAGAATTGTCGCTATTGATTCAAGGAAAAAGCGGGATGGGGCTTATCTGGAGAATCTCGGGGTGTACCATCCCCTTGAAAATGGTGAGAAAGAGGTTCAGCTGAACGTCGAGCGGATTAAACACTGGCTTGGAAATGGGGCGAAACCAAGTCATACGGTGAAGGAACTTTTAAATAAAAAGGGAATAGAGTTACGATAGGGCGGGGCTGCGTGATCAAATCTAACAAGGGGAAGGAGAAAATGGTATGAAAGAGAAGGAGTTCCTTTTGTATATCATACGGGCGTTGGTTGATGAACCGGATGCGGTTGAGATAAATGTTGTTGAGGGCGAAAAATCTACCATATTCGAGTTAAAAGTAGCCCCTTCGGACATCGGCAAAGTCATAGGTAAGAATGGTAGAATAGCTAAGGCAATTCGGACGATCCTCAATGCAGCAATTGCCAAATCTGGTAAGAGAATAAGCCTGGATATTCTCGGATAATTACCTCTATTTTCTTCATCAGGAGTGCATTCACATACCAAAACATAAACTAATAGAGAAAAGCGAATAGAGAGACAGATGCGCACAGAATCCGACTATCTGATAATCGGGAAGGTGTGCAGACCTTTTGGAGTAGCCGGCGAGCTGAAAGTGTTACCAATCACCGACGATATGAGAAGGTTCGGCAAGCTGAAATTTATATACCACAAGCGTGGAAAGAGCTTTACGAAAATCCCGATAGAGACTGTTCGATACACGAAGCAATCGGTGATTTTAAAATTGAAAGATTACAATTGCCGGGATAGTGTAGCCGTTTTTTCAGGGAGTTATCTGTATATTGATAGGGAAAACGCGATACAGATAGATGAGCAGAGTTATTACTATTACGATCTTGCCGGGTGCATAGTAGTGAACAATGAAGGCAGTGTAATTGGGAAGGTGAGTGACATCATCAACGCCGGAACATGTGATGTGTACGTTGTAAGCGGAATAGGGGAGGAGAAAGATCATCGTTTCATTCCAGCTGTAAAGGAAGTGGTGAAAAAAATAGACATTAAGAAAAAGGAAATCACTATCGATGTTATCGATGGTCTTTTTTGATTGATTGCAATGATATTTAATATACTTACACTATTTCCAAATACGCTGCAGTGTTTTTTACAGGAGAGCATAGTCAAAAGGGCGATCGAGAGAGGGGTTATTCAGATAAATATTCACAATATCCGGGATTTCACTACCGACAAGCATAAAAGTGTGGATGATTACCCATTTGGCGGGGGATACGGGATGCTCATGAGGCCTGATCCACTTTTCAGGGCGATTGAGAGCATCCAGGAGAAGGGAAGGGTTGTCTGTATGAACCCTATGGGAACTTTGTTACATCAGAAAAAGGTACGGACTCTCGCAGGGGACAGTCACATCACGCTCATCTGCGGCCATTATGAAGGCATCGATCAGAGGGTAATCGCGCATCTTGTTGATGAGGAAATATCAATTGGAGATTATGTCCTCACCTGTGGAGAAATTGCGGCTGCTGTCCTCGTCGATACGGTGACACGGGAATTGGAAGGGACCCTGGGCAATACGGAATCGAAGCTTGATGAAAGTTTTGATTCTACTGGTCTTCTGGAATATGAACAGTATACGAGACCGGCAGTGTTTAGAGGATACTCGGTACCTGAGGTTCTCCTCTCAGGGAATCATGAGGAAATTAAAAAGTGGAGAATGAAGAGAAGGATTATTAATACGCTAAAAAGAAGACCGGATATTTTTGATCCTTCATCTCTTTCAGATGAATATAAAAAAATACTATATGAGGTTTTAGAGGAGATTGAACAATGAATCTTGTGAACGAAGTGGAAAAGAATTATATCAAATATGAAGAGATTCCTTTCAAGCCCGGAGATCTGGTACGAGTACATGTAAAGATAGTGGAGGGAAAGAGAGAAAGAATACAGGTATTTGAGGGTTACGTCATTGGAATCAAAAACAGTGGGAACCGGAAAACCTTTCGGGTTAGACGAGAATCCTACGGAATAGGTGTCGAAAGAGTATTTCCCCTCAATTCGCCGAGAATTGAAAAAATCGAGGTTGTGCGGAGGGGGAAAGTAAGAAGAGCAAAATTGTACTATTTGAGAGAGAGGGTCGGGAAGGCGGCCCAGGTTAAACAAAAATTGTAACGCGAATCCAGCTGTGAAAGAGAGCACCCCGCGATTGACATTTCATGAATGAGATGATCCCGACGATCATCTATCTCTCTTTGCCCTCTGTGAGATCCACTTGAATATTCTCCCCGCACGAATTATGTAAATTATTAATTCGGAGCACAAACGTGTACAGCTATGAGATCAAGGAGATGTGCATCTTTGAAAATCATGCATGCTTGGGGGGGTTCCTTCGGATCGGGGGCATCGATGAAGCTGGACGGGGTGCTCTTGCGGGACCTGTTGTTGCAGCTTGTGTGATCCTTGATGAAGGGAAAATCCCATCGGGTATTGTGGATTCTAAAAAGATCAGTGACAGGAAGAGGAGAGAACTGTACGGAAAAATAGTAGAAAGTGCACTCTCCATCGGTGTAGGTGTGGTTGAATCGGAAGTCATAGATAGAGTGAATATTTATAATGCGACGAAGATGGCAATGAAATCCGCGGTGGAGAGGATGAAGGTAAAACCGGATTTTTTGTTAATCGATGCGTTGAAATTAAACGATATTTCTATTAGTACACTCTCCATTATCAAAGGGGAGGAAAAAAGCGTTTCAATTGCTGCAGCAAGCATTGTTGCAAAGGTATGCAGGGATGATATAATGATCAGCCTATCAACGAGATATCCTCAGTATAGGTTTGACTTACACAAGGGCTACGGTACTCTCCTGCACAATGAAAAATTGATCAAATTTGGCCCGAGCAAAGTGCATAGATACTCCTATAAACCGGTTGCGATAGTACGGGATATATGGAAATTGAAAGAACAGAGATAAGAGCAGAGTTAAAAAGCGATTCGTTACGACCAGGCAGTCTCGTAAGAGTGAAGGTGATATCCGCCCTTGGAAAAGGCATGTCTCTGGTGGAGTTCAAAGGGAGGACTTACTATGCGAATCTGAGTGAAACTATTCAGGAGAGATTTTTCATTGCCAAAGTGACAAGAGTAAAGCCTGCTTTAGAACTGAAGTTCGTGAAGGGACTCAACAGCACCGATTCTTCTCTTAACAGAGGTGCGCTCATCCGTCTTCTTCAGGCTCAAAAATCGTTTATCGAGAATTTGATTGCCTCCGATAATTTTCATGTAAACCAATCTGTAGTAATGCAGCGAGAAGCGGCAAAGATAAAGGAAAGCCTCAAGAGGAGCATTAAAAGGCAGCATGTTGCACAACTGATAAACACACGTTCCCGCGCGAGGGGTAAAGTTCGCGATTATTACATTCTGCAGAACATACTCAACTACATCGATCCGGATACTTTTCAATTCTGCTTTCCCCTCGATTTCTGTTCGAAATATGATATATGTGACGTGAAATTCTTCAGTGCAAAGGAGAGAGCGGAGAATGGGCTTTTTATCCTGATTCAATTTAATGAAGGGCACAAGATTGCCTTTCTTATATTTGTGAATTACGAAACCTGCGTGTGTACGGTGGGAACGAATGATGATTGGCTTGAGCATCAGATAAGATGCAGCACTGGAGAGCTCAGGGAGAACTTAAAGGAAGTATATCAGAATAGAGAGGTGAAGATACACCTTTCGTCTCTCGATGAAGAGGATTTTTTCCGTTTTAGTGCAATTAAAAAAATTGATATAAAGATGTGAAACCCATGGGAAGGCGAGCTGTTGCAATCAAGTATGAAAGAGACAAACCTGCTCCGAGAATAATTGCCAAGGGTGAGAACAGACTTGCGGATATCATCATCAGAATCGCGAGAGAAAATAACATAATAATCGAGGAAAATCATCTGCTCAGCGAAGCGTTAATGCAGTTTGATATAGGAGATTACATCCCAGAAGAGATGTACGAAATCGTTGCGAGAATATTATCCTTTGTCTACAGACTCAAACACAGAACTGAGGCACGGGATTGAAGGTGAGTGGCACTTAATATCGCACATCTGCTCACTGAAAGCAACCGGGGTTGGTAGTTAAAATGGCAATGAAGAAGTTTAAAGTGACAGAACTCAAGCCGGGCATGGTGTTCGATAAGGCGGTATATATCGATATGAACAACATGCTTGTTGCACCGATGGTCCCATTGAAGGAAGAGGATATTAACCGTTTGAAAAAATGGGGCATAGTTGAGGTCGAGACTGCCGGTGAAATTGTTACTTTTGGAAGAACTGCGAAACAGAGGAGGCTATCAATAAAGGACGAGGTGAGCAAGCTTACTCAGATGCTGCAGAAAGGAGATGGAGTCGTTCAGGAGGGACCGGTTGTAAGGACCTTTCATCATGTGTATAGAGACTGTTACCACCTTGTAGAAGATATTTTTAAAAAAGTGCGAAATGGGGTTGGATACGAGAAAGACAAGATCATGACTGCTGTGGATGAGCTCATCATCGAGGTGAGCAAGGATTCAAACGATGCAATAAATGAAATCACAAAAGATCAGGATGGGAAGTATCTCTATTCTCTCGGCGTGAGTGTAGCAATCCTTTCGATTGTAACCGGTCTTTCCCTCGGATATGGGAACAACAAGCTTGTTCCCCTTGTTTCCGGTGCACTCCTGCACGACATCGGAATGGTAAGAGTCCCTAACTATATTACGGAGAAAAACGGGCCTCTAACTCCCGATGAATACAACAGAATTAAAACACATCCGATCTACGGATATAGAATAATAATCAAAGAGCTGGAGCTGGGAAACGATGTTGCATCAGTTGCTTTGCAACATCATGAAGCCTACGATGGAACTGGGTATCCACGAAAATTGAAAGGCAATGAAATCACTGAATACGCGAGGATTGTGTCCATCTGTGATGCCTTTATAGCAATGACAAAAAAGAGAAGCTACAGAGAGGAGCACCTTTCCTACGGAGCAATGAAGAACATCATCGCTGGAACAAGTAGGAAGTTTGATCCTACTATCGTAAAAGTATTTCTTGGTAACATGGCAATATATCCTGTAGGAAGTATGGTGGAATTAAATAACGGAATGGTGGCAAGGGTCATCAGCGCAAACACTATATACCCCCTCAGGCCGAGAGTTACGGTCGTTCTCGATGAGTTTGGTGAGAAGATTGATTATGAAAAGATAATCGATCTCCAGGAAGCAAAGGAACTCTTCATTACAAAGCCGCTCACGAAATCATACATCAGAAAGTTGTTATATGAGTAGGAAGCGAACAGGAGAAATTGGTGAGAATGAAGTGTCCCATTATCTAGAAAAGAGAGGGTGGAAGATACTTGAGAGGAATTTCAGATTTCAGAGAAAAGAAATCGATATTATTGCAAAGAAGGGAGACATTGTCGCTTTTATAGAAGTGAAGAGGAGAAAAACCGGAGGATTCGGTAAAGGTATGGAAGCCGTGGATTCATTAAAGCAGGACAACATCATACATGTAGCGAAGGCTTACGTTCAGAGGAATCGTCTGACAAGTTGCCGGATCAGATTTGATGTTGCGAGCATCGATCCTGATTCTTTTACTTACATTGAGGACGCGTTTCAAATGCAATGACACCCTTTCCCGGATGTGGATTAATGGAAGGGGATATCGCAGACGTTCGAGGACACCTATGAAGATGCTTGGTTCGCATACACGAGCTGCTCTGATGTGTTTCACAGGATCCTATTTTTAGATAACATCATGGGAAATGTAAAAGATAAAAAGCCTGTAAAAACGATCAAACCAAGAGGGATAAAGATAGATATCAATACGCTGAGGAGAAACCGAATAGAAAGTTTAAAGAAAATGATCGACAACGAAGAGTATGTGAATGAAGCAATCTCAAAGCTCGCAAACTCACTTACCACTGGACTCATGAAGTAGTACATTTCTAATTGTCTTCAACGTGAAAGAATTGTTACATTGAACCATAAGGATCTCAAATGAATACGTATCATCATAGAAAATCACATAGATATCACCGTTACAAATCACGAAAGAGACACATCCCTAGGGAAATATGTCCCGTTTGCAACAAACCGATTAATAAGATAGTCACTGCCATTACTCATAAAGAAACCGGTAAAAAAGCTCATTTTGACTGTATCATCAATGAAATCAAGAAATCCTACCCTCTGAAGTCTCATGAAGAGATATGTTATCTTGGAGGTGGAAGTTTTGGGATCATTGAAGATTCCAAGGGAAACAGGGTAAAGGGCCTCGTCATTAAAAAGAGGATTCAGTACGAGGAGAAGTAATTCCTCTTGTCGTATTTTCATTGTTTTTTTCACCATCTTTTTATTTCCCCTCTTCTCCCAATTTCTCAATGGGATATGCAATAAGAATCCTTTCTGAAGTGTTCAATCAGAATGAAAGGTCGTACTCATGTTTTACCGACTCACCTCTGCAACTGTAATCGGAGTTGATGCAGAACTCATAGAGATAGAGGTAGATCTTAGAAAGGGACTTCCCCAGTTCACAATTGTGGGTCTTCCCGATCCGGCAGTAAAGGAGGCCAAGGAAAGGGTAAATTCGGCAATACGGAACTCCGGATACGATTTCCCTCTTGGAAGACTCACCATCAATCTGGCGCCCGCAGACATACGGAAAGAAGGGGCGATCTTCGATCTCGGAATTGCACTGGGAGTTCTTATGGTTTCGAAACAACTCAAGCTTACCGATGATATGGAGGATTACATTATCGTGGGTGAACTCTCTCTCGACGGGTATGTACGTCCGATTCATGGCGCTCTTGCAATACTCGAAAAGGTAAAAAGAGCAGGCATCCAGAGTATCATTCTCCCTTATACAAATTATAGAGAAGCCCTCCTTATTTCAGGATTGAACCTTTTTCCTGTGAAATACCTGACTGATGCAGTAGACCTGTGTTCCGGAAGGACAAGAAAGAGTGATCTTCTGGTTGCGACAGCAGCGGATAGGCGTGGAGGAATTCCGCAAAGAGTACCCCAGGAGGATATCGATTTCTCCGAAGTAAAGGGACAGAGTTATGCAGTGAGGGCAGCGGAGATCGCGGCAGCGGGAGGGCACAACCTGCTATTCATCGGTTCGCCGGGTTCGGGAAAGACCATGATAGCAAGTCGTCTTCCAACCATAATTCCTCCATTGTCTGAGAAAGAATCTGTTGAGACATCGAAGATTTATAGCATTGCAGGGTTACTTACAACCGAGGGAGGTCTAATAACACGCAGGCCCTTTCGTGCTCCCCATCACACCGCATCGGAAATATCGATAATCGGAGGAGGTAAAAATCCAATACCGGGGGAAATAACCCTCGCCCATAACGGTATTCTCTTTCTCGATGAGTTTACTGAGTTCAAAGCGAGTATTGTTCAGTCCCTCCGACAACCCATGGAGAGCGGCCAGATAACGGTTTCCAGGGCGGACAGTCGACTCACTTTTCCCGCCCGTTTCATGCTCGTTGCGAGCATGAATCCCTGTCCCTGCGGCTTTTATTTTGATCAGGAGAGAAATTGCCAGTGCACTTCTTCTCAGATAGGCAAATACTACATGAAAATATCAGGACCTGTACTTGACAGAATCGATATTCAGGTGCAGGTCAAGCCCCTGAAGGCTGGTAGTATAATGGAACACCCTCTATCTGTTACTTCGTCAGTTATACGGGAGCGCGTATTACAGGCAAGAAGGGTGCAGAAAGAGCGGCTCAATCAGTATGGACTGATACAGAACGCCATGATGGGGGCAGAGGCTCTGAAAAAACTTTGCCCCTTGAACAGCAGGATACAGAAAATACTCTATGATGCTGTCGATAAGTTCAAACTTTCCGTACGCGCTTATTACAAAGTGTTAAGAGTTGCCAGGACAATCGCAGACCTTGAGAGCAGGGAAACAATCGCACTCGATGACGTGCTTGAGGCCCTCTCCTACCGAGAAGTAGAGAATATTCTTTACAGCAGAAACTTTTTCAGAGGAAAGATGTGTTCCCATTGACAGAAATAGGGAACATCACCTGAGTTTCAGGAGAATGAGAGCACTTTTCCCCAATATTTTTCCAAATATGTAAAAAAATGTTCTATAATAAATATTATGACCAAGCGATAATATATTCAGCGTGGTGGAAATGAGAAAACCTCATGTGTTCTTGCTTGCAACCATTTTTTTTCTTTTTTTTGAAATTGCGGTATTTTATCTGTTACATACGTATCTACATTTTTCAATCCTCATTTCTCTCCTTCTAAGTAGTGCCGCTTCCACGGTGCTCTATTTCAGTGTTTGGGTGGTGTTCCTTCACGAATTCTTCTCTCAAGAGGTAGATGAACCAGAGCATGAGCACTATATAACAAGGGTTAACAGAGTATTACAGAACGTAACAAAAAAAATGCGAAAGCAGTTGTATGATCTGCACAACCTATTCGAGGTTTCGATCAATCTCACATCGATTCTCGAGCCCCAACAGCTTATCAAATCGTCGATACTTTCACTCATCGGGCAACTACAGACGAATCAGGCAATAGTATTTCTACCATCAAAAAAGGATCCCAACATTATTTTTCCCATATATTCAAAGGGTTTCTCGAAACAGCAATGGAAAGATTTTAATCTCACCCTTGATGATCCGCTTTTTAAAGAGTTTGATAAAAAAATGATCGCAATCAATCTGTATGCTGTAGAGGAGGAGCTTCTCCATGAGAAATGGATCAAATTGATGGAAAACGGGGTAACCCTCGTTGCGCCAATTATTCCGAAAAAACAGATCAAGGGGCTCATCGCTGTGGGGCAGAAGATGAACCAGGAACTGTTTACGAGATCCGAGCAGGAGGTATTCAGCCTTTTGGCTCATTTTATCTCAGTAGCCTTTTCAAACTCAATTCTTTACCAGAAAATGGAGCAGATCTCCCTTACCGATGAGCTCACAGGTCTTTATAACTATAGATATTTCAAGAGGAGGCTTGACACCGAGTTGCTGAGGGCCAGACGGTATGGTCATTTTCTCTCACTTATACTGTTCGATGTTGATCATTTTAAAAACTACAACGATATTCAGGGCCATCCTGCAGGGGACACAGCGTTGAGAATCATCGCGAAAATATTGCGGTCCTCCATCAGAAAGTCAGATATTCCTGTCCGATATGGGGGGGAAGAGTTCTGCGTCATACTTCCAGAGGAAAGTATTGACGGCGCACTGAAATTTGCCGAGCGTCTGAGAAAACACGTGGAAGCATATCCCTTCCGGGGCGAGGAAGATCAACCGGGCGGCAAGCTCACCATTAGTCTGGGAGTTGCGAACTACCCAGAGGATGCACAATCCTCACAAAGCCTGATTGATAAGGCGGATACCGCGCTGTACATCGCAAAAGGTGAGGGCAGAAATAAGACCTGCGTAGTATCAGGAGCGCTCAGGAAATAGGTGGGGCTGGAATGTAGGAGTGCCGTTTGTCTTTTGGGAATAAATTATCCTCTCCATTCCCTTTCATCAACAGTATATCTATGGTTCTATTGATGAGAGCGAGAAGCTCGATAATATGGGCAAGCTGTGCCTCCTCCGGAGAGGGGGATGTTTCTGAAGATACCGTCCACTCTTTAATCATGTGCATGAGCTTCGGGCTGTGCAGTGTATAGAATACCACTTCATAGACGAAGTCATTCCGCGCGGAGATGTCCTGTCTGTTCCTCATCACCTGTTTGATCAGGGAACGCATCAGCTTTTCGAATTTGTCATTCCTGCTCATTAATTCGACCTCTTCATACGATATTCTTAACAAACAATATATCGCATTTGGGATAAAATTCGCGTGATTCAGCCGGTTTTTAAAACGAATTTTGACTAATCGTGGAATGCAGTGGCTCCGACAACGGATGGGTACAGGGATTTTGTAATATCATGAACATCATTGATATATGCATATTGTTTGTTCTGCTCGTACTCTGTATAAAAGGGTATGTAAAAGGGTTTATACATGAAGTTTTTTCTCTAATGATCATACTTTTCGGTATCATTGTGTCACTCCTATTTTATAGGCCTGTGAGTTCAGCGCTCGGAATTTTTATTGAAAACTCCGATCTTTCACTGGTTCTTTCTTTCATCGCCCTATTCATATTAACGACGATAGTTCTTGTGATAATCAGAAACGCGCTTTCGAGCATTGTTGAGTCACTGAACATCACCGACGTGGACAGTGTACTCGGTCTCCTGATTGGGGCGCTCAAGGGTGTCCTTTTGAGCAGTTTTCTGCTTGTTTTTTTTAATTATCATAGAGTCCTTCGGTTAAACAGAGTGATCGAAGCTTCGTTTTTCTACCCTTATTTTGAGCGTTTTCTCCTTGCCATTCTTTCGCTACTTCCTGATACTATATATAGTACGATTTTGAGATTCCTCGGGGTTTATTGACATTTGAACCGTTTTAAGAATTGTATACAGAATACGCGACCCAAAACCTCATGTAGGACAAATTCGTTACTGCTCGCCTTCTTTCTTTTGTCCCTTTTTTCCTCCATGCACCTGTACGCTTCCTCAGGCAGGGTTGAGAGACAGGGTGATGCGATCAGCCTATTTAAAGAAGAAAAATACCGTGAGATCGTAGATATTTTCCAAGACCGGAAGAACTCCGGTGATCTAGAGGTGCTTCTGCTCGCAAAGGCCTTTGAGAGGCTCGGTCTTTACAGTAAATCCATAAAAGAGCTCAAGGACCTGTACAGGAAGGACCTAGAACGTGATGAATCAACTTTCAGGCCATTTGTTGCCTACTTCATCGCGGCGGGATATGAGCAGCTTGAGGATTATAACAACGCGCTCCTATGGTACAGCAGATCGCTTTCCGAAGTTCAAAACACATCTGTACACTACGGTGAGGAAGCCGATCAAATAACAATCTTGACTGCAGTCTTAAGAAGAGTTCTGCTGCTCTGCCGGGAGAGAAAGATTGAACTCCACTCTGTTGAGAAAATCCTGAAAAAACAGCCACAGGGCATACCGCATACGATTTATTTTACTGCGCTTATTTATCACGCTTTTGGTAAATACCGGGATGCAGCCGACTACTATTCAGAGCTCATAAAACAGGAAAGCAGTAGCTACACAAAAAAAGCGCTGGAGCAGATCACAAGCGACTCAAGACTTATTCATCTCATGGTAGAAAAGGGAATATCAAAAACAGATCTTATCCATATCTGCATTCAGCACTCCCTCTTTAAGGGAGCCCTTTTCATTTCCTATTTTGTTCCCTACAGTATGTATGTGGCACAACTCAGAGCGTACTGCTACTTCGAGATTGGTGAGTATGAAACAGCTGCTCTGCTCTACAAAGACTACTACAGCGCTTTTAACGATGTAGAGGCACTGGTGAAAATCGCTTTTTCCTACTACTACCTCGGAAGGAGAAAGCAGTCCATTCATTCGCTGAAGGAGTACCTGAATAGAAAGGGGAGCGGAAAATCTACGGTTGCCGACGCCTATTACCTTAAAATACTTCTCGAGAGGGATCAAATTTCACTCCAAAGCTCATTGCAGGAATCTATCACCTTTGTAAGATCGTACCGAGGGTATTCCAGGATGGAAAGTTTTATCCACGATACCTTTTACCACGCCTTGCAGAAAGGGAGAGCGGATCTTGCAGTGAGCTTTTTAAAGGATACCTATTCTTATCTCAAGAACCCTTTCTACAAATCATGGGCATCCTTCATTCTCGGACTTTATGACGACGGCACTGCTTTCCCCAGTGCGGTCATTCAATTCCCTGGTAGCTATTACTACTACCGTGCGGCAGAAAAGGTAGAAATCGAAGCAGATATTTTCAGACGAGCAAGCGGGCACTTATCACAAAACAGGTGGGAAGATGCACTCGATGATCTCGTACTTCTATACAGCAAGGGGATACAGAAGGAATACACATACACACGGATCGTGGAGATTATCAGTAGGGTTGCACCCTACAGCTATTTCTATGATATTCAGAGAATTCTTTCAGAGAAAAAAGGTTCGGTGCTGATTAAACTCCTTGACTTCGGTCTCTACAAGGAGATACTCGATATTATCGATCCCGAAATTATTCCAGAGAATTCCGGGCAGAACATTTTAAAGTGCTACCTCCTTTCAAGGGTTTTTCATGAAACAGGTGACACAAGGAGAGGTGTGCTTTACGGTGAAAAGATGCTCGGTTTTACGGACAGGAGATATTTTCTGTTCCTTCCATCAGGGATACTTAAATTGTGTTATCCCGCTGTATATGTTGAAATCATTCGATCCAATTTACAGAGCAAGGATCAACTCCTGAATCACTGTTTCATCCTCTCGTTGATGAGAGTCGAGAGCATGTACAACAGCCGTGCAGAGTCATCAATGGGGGCGCTTGGATTGCTCCAATTGCTTCCCGAAACTGCAAACTGGATAGAGCGTAGATATATCACCCGTGAAGAGCTTTTCGATCCCACAAAGAATATCGAGATAGGCGTACGATACTTATACTTTCTTCTAGAACGTTTCTTTTCGATGCACCTCGTGCTTGCTGCCTACAATGGCGGTCCAACAAATGTAAAGAGATGGATGGAGAAGAATGGATACGCAGATTCGCTGCGTTTCGTGGAGGAAATTCCTTACGTTGAAACCCGTAATTTCGTGAAAAGGGTAATTTCCACCTATGAGATCTACAGATACATCTACGGCAATGGCTGTAGCGAATGAGTAAATTCCCACCGTTTTACTCAGATTCATACAATTACGGTGAGTGCACAATTCTACTTCTGCGTAACACCAAAAAAGTACAAAAAATGCGTACAGTATATTTTTCAAAAGCTTATTCAATTTTCTTGACATTATTTTTCTATATGATAGGATTTGGGTTGTACCTTGTTACAATTTAAAAAGGAGAGGTGTAACCTGTTATGAACATCACTGATGTGAGGGTGAAAAGGGTTGGCAACGAGGGTAAGTTGAAGGCGTACGTGTCTGTGACATTCGATGATTCCTTTGTCGTGCACAATCTGAAAGTCATCGATGGACAAAGTGGGATTTTCGTTGCTATGCCGAGTAGAAAAACCACCAGTGGCGAGTTCAAGGATGTTGCACACCCAATCAACTCAGCTTTCAGGGAGGTACTGCAGAAGGCAGTTCTCGAAGCGTACAATCTGGAGAAGGAGAGAGAGGAAAAAGGAGAGATAAAGGAAGACTAATCGAACACTGAATTGAAAAATGATAACTCCAAATCGAATCTGTTTTAATAGAAAAAAACACTGGAGTCTCGTTAATTCCTTCATTTAAGTGAATTATCAAATCCCTTCACTTTTTTATTTTGCATTTGCAAAATATTTGTTTATATTAAGTGGGAAAATTGGGGCGTCGGCAAGTGGTAAGCCATCAGGTTTTGGTCCTGACATACGGGGGTTCGAATCCTCCCGCCCCAGACCTTCTTTTATAATGATCTGTGTGAGATGAGTAGAGAGGAGTTGTTATTTTAAGCGGATAATCTCATACTGAGAGAAATGGAGAACCGAAATTGACAGGCGCAGAATTAAAGATAATTGGGGGGAGCGCGACCAGGTATCTAGCTGAAAAGATTGCAGCCAAATTGAACATGGAGCTCACTGACGTTATCAGCTGTCGATTTGCTGACAATGAGATCTTCGTACAGATCAATGAATCGGTAAGGGGAGCAGACGTATTTGTCATCCAGTCTACTTCGAACCCAGGGAATGAAAATTTAATGGAGCTCCTCATACTGCTTGATACACTGAAAAGAGCCTCTGTAAAAAGGATAACCGCTGTAATCCCCTATTATGGTTATGGAAGACAGGACAGAAAAGCGCAGCCTCGAACACCGATCACCGCAAAGCTAGTTGCAGATCTCCTTACGGTTGCAGGTGCGCAGAGAATCCTGCTCCTCGATGTACACGCACTCCAGATCCAGGGATACTTTAACATCCCTGTAGATCATCTCTTTGCTACTCCGGTTCTCTTTGACTATTTTAAAAAGACCAAGGGTAACTATGTTGTGGTCTCGCCCGATGCAGGTGGAGTGGAGCGGGCGCGATTTTTTGCCCGATTGCTGCGCACGAATATGGCAATCATCGATAAGCGGAGGTATGAAAAGAACAAGGCAACTATAATGAACATTATAGGAGAGGATCAGATTAAGGGTGCTGATCTCATAATTATTGACGATATGATCGATACTGCGGGAACGCTCTGTTCCGCTGCGAATGTTCTCCAGGAGAAAGGCGCAAGGAACATCTTCGCGTGTGCGACCCATGGGCTGTTCTCAGCGGATGCGATTCAAAACATTAATGGTTCGACTTTGAGCAAGGTTGTGGTGACGGATTCCATCTATTTCGATAAAAATAGAACTGATGCACATAAAATCGAGACTCTCTCGATATCAGGTTTACTCGCGGATGCAATCGAAAGAATCCATAAAGACAGATCTGTATCTCCTCTCTTTCTCGATGCTGAGAGCAATCATCTAATAGGGCTTGAATAATACTTTTGGTACATTGAGTAAATCGTATCTTATAATGCCCGTATTGAAATCAATTGCAATTTTATTAATAAAAGAGGGAAACCAATATGCAAGGTCATGTGCTTGAGACGAAAAAGAGAGAAAAAACAGGCAAAGAGATTGCTAAAAAATTGCGGAGAGAAGGCTATATACCTGCAGTTCTATATGGGCACAAAGGAACACGAATTCTCTCAGTGAGCGAGCATGATTTCAGGAAGCTGTTCGAAGAGATTGGTGAGCATTCCATAATTTCTCTCGATATTGAAGATGGGGCCAAGGCCGAGGTCATAGTGAAGGGTTTTCAGCTTGATCCGGTGAAGCGTAACATAATCCATGTCGATTTCTTTGAAATCGAGCGGGGAAAAGCTCTGAGAACGGAAGTGCCGATAAAACTTGAGGGAGTATCAAAAGGGGTGAAGAAGGGAGGCATTCTCGAGCTTTTCATGCGGGATCTCGAGATAGAGTGTCTCCCAAAAGACATCCCTGAGAATATTATGATTAACATTGAAGAGCTGGACGTGGGAGATTCCTTCCATGTCAGGGACCTGAGGGTAGATCCAAAAATCGAGATCGTATCGAATCCTGAGCAGGTAGTGGTAATGATCGGCACACCCACCGTAATTAAGGCTCCTGTTGTTGAGGAAGAGAAGGTTGCCGAAGAAGTGGCCGAACCGGCTGAAGCGGCAACACCTACGGAGCAGGAAAAAGAAGAGTAATTTTCAAACTATTTACATCGATGTGATTACGGGGGCCACACCTTGAAGATGATCGTCGGGCTTGGAAATCCGGGCAGGCAGTATCAACACAATCGGCACAATGTCGGGTTTATGGTTGTTGATAGGTTTGCCCAACATCATGGGATAGACCTAAATATCAAGAAAAAAAAGGCGGTCTTCGGTCGCGGGAAGTGTTTTGGCCAGAGCGTGGTTCTTCTTAAGCCGCAGACCTTTATGAATCTCAGCGGGGAAGCAGTTTTATACCTGGCGAGCTTTCTGAAAATCAAGACCACCGACATCATTGTTGTGGCTGATGATACGGACCTCCCTTTCGGCATAATCAGAATAAAGAGCGGGGGCGGTTCTGGTGGACACAATGGTATAAAGTCGCTTATCTATTCGCTCAAATCGGAAGATTTTCCGCGTGTACGATTTGGAATTGGTAAGCCGCCTGCTGAATCCGAAAAGGATCTTTTCGAGTACGTGCTTGAAAATTTTACCCCAGACGAGAGAAAATACCTGAGCGATGGACTAGGGAGAGTGGTGGAGGCACTCAACGTAATGATATCGAAATCAATCGATGAGGCGATGAACCAGTTCAATAACAGGCTGGTATCCGAACTGCAGCGAGATCCTTCCTCCTGAAAGAGTACTCAAACATTTCTATTAGTCACCTCTCCATGGTATGCGATTCTTGACTATCTATGCAATCAATGAGTGAAAGTAAGGATGACCAGAAACACCTTGTGGAAGAGGTAAAACTCTTCTGCGTGAAGAATAATCTCCTAGGATCAGGAGATAGAGTACTCATTGCAGTCTCAGGTGGTCCCGATTCGACCGCACTTTTACACATTCTATTATACCTTACTGAAGAGTTGTCCTTCACGGTTGCTGTCTTCCATCTTGAGCATGGTTTGCGGGGTGTCGAATCCCTTGAAGATCAGCGGTTTGTTCGGGAGCTGTGTCGAGATATGGGCATAGATTTTTATACACAGAACGTGGATGTACGGAATGAAAGAGTGAGGGGTGAGTCAATCGAAGAGACAGCACGGAGAGTGCGTTTTACCCACCTTCTTGCGACCAGTGATGCGATAGGGTACAACAAGATCGCTACTGGTCACACCCTCGATGACAACATTGAGACGATCCTATTCAGACTTGTATCTGGAACAGGTCCGACCGGGTTTTCTGGGATGCAGCCACGGCATGGGAGGGTAATTCATCCGCTTCTATGCGTCACAAAGAATCAGATTCTGCATTTTTTACACACAAAGAGTGCGTGCTACCGGATCGATAGATCGAATTTGAGGGAGGATTTCTATCGAAACAAAATCAGACACAATGTGATCCCTCTTCTTAAGGACATCAACGATAAATATAGGGAGCATATTTTTAATCTCGCCAGGATCGTGAGTGAGGAAGACGATCTTTTAAATAAACAGGCCGAGAAGTTGCTTGCGAAGGCAATCCGTATCTGCAAAAATGGAAAGATTGCGATCGATGTAGCAACATTTCAAAAATTCCCTGACACGCTCAAACGTAGAATAATCATCAAATCAGTACAAAAACTGACCTCTTCCGATGCTTTCTTTAAGAAGAGCTACCTCCCATTCAAAACTGTGGAGCACTTGGCTAGAGATGACTTGAAAAGGAATAAAATATTGTATAGCAACACGTTATACTCTATAAGAAAAGAGTATGATGTACTGCTTTTCGAGAAAAAGATTGTCACTCCAGCTATTCAAAAGTATCTTTACACAGTCCAGAGCTCTGAAAAAAAATTGTATATTCGAGAGATTCGTGGGTATATCAATTTTTCTCTACGGAAACAGATCGCGTTCTTTGAAAAGAATACAATATACCTGGACTATGACGTACTCGATTTTCCAATGTATGTGAGAAACCGAAGGAAAGGTGACCGGATCGAGCTGGAAAAAACCGGAAGAAAAAAGATAAAAGAGATCTTCATAAACGATAAGCTGCCCAGAAACCTGCGTGAAGCTGTTCCGATTCTGGAATCGAAGGGTGACATCATCGGAGTATTCTGCTTTTTCTACGGAAAGTATAATAGAGTGGCAAAAAAATATAAAATAACAAATAAAACCAAAAAAGTACTTGTATGTGAGCTTGAAGTATGTGAATCTTTCATACCAGATGGATAGCTCTTATATGAAAATGGGCTTTTCCATATATTATTAATGCTGGATTAAAAAGCAAGGTCGAGTCATTGGAAACTCTGAAGCCCATCATTACAAAAGAGCAGATTGAACAGAAGGTGAGAGAGCTCGGTGCTCTCCTGTCAGGTAATTATGGGGAAGAGGAAGTCGTCCTAATTTGCAATTTAAAAGGGGCATTCATTTTCCTTGCAGACCTGTGCAGGTATATAACATCTCCCATCTCCATTGATTTTATTGCCACTTCAAGTTATAAGGGTACGAAATCGACAGGTGATGTACGGATAATTAAAGATTTGAAAATGGATGTTCGGGGAAAAAATATACTTCTCGTAGAGGATATCATTGATACTGGACATACGGTCGATTATATTATTAAGTACCTGAGGCTTCATGAGCCAAAGAGTATAAAAATATGCACCCTTCTGGATAAAAAAGAGATGAGGAAGGTGCACATCAATATCGACTATACCGGATTTGTGGTCCCTAACAAATTTCTTGTGGGGTACGGGCTAGATTACAATGAAAAATACCGGGAAGTTGATTATATTGCTGAACTCGAAAGCGATTAAAAAGGATGCAACGTGAGCAATAACAATAAAAATGATTTTAAAAGCTTCAAGCCGACTAATCGATTAGCCCTGATCGCTATTATAGGGCTTATCGCCCTCTTCCTCATGTTCATGTTCAACAAACCTAAGGAGAGCTATCAGGAAATTGAGTATTCTCACTTCATCAATCTTGTAAACGAGGGAAAGGTTCAGAAGCTGAGAATCGTCGATAATGATATCTTCGGCTATATTGCAGGAGATGACACACCTCTCATTTCATTTCACACCATCATTCCATATAGCGATCCAAACCTCATCCCAACGCTCTTACAGAATGAAATCGAGTTCAAGGGTGACAAGAAAAAGAACTATCCCTTTCTCAATGCCCTGCTCGGTATCGTTCCGTGGATATTAATACTCGGGATCTTCTGGTTTATCATGTTACGACAGATACAGGGGACGAGTAATAAGGCGCTCTCCTTTGGTAAGAGCCGTGCCCGTCTTCAGCCGGATAGTAAAAGGAAGGTGACCTTCAAGGACGTGGCTGGTGTTGAAGAGGCAAAGGAGGAGCTTGAGGAGGTCATCGACTATCTGAAGGATCCTGCGAAATTTACGAGACTTGGAGCAAAGATACCGAAAGGGCTTCTTCTTGTGGGTCCCCCGGGTACGGGAAAGACACTGCTCGCCAAAGCCATTGCAGGAGAAGCGGATGTACCGTTCTTTAGCATGAGTGGTTCTGATTTTGTTGAGATGTTTGTGGGCGTGGGCGCAAGCAGGGTGAGGGACCTCTTTGATCAGGGAAAAAAGCACGCCCCGTGTATCATCTTCATCGATGAGCTCGATGCGGTGGGAAGGGTACGGGGCGCTGGATATGGAGGTGGCCACGACGAAAGAGAGCAGACACTCAACCAGCTTTTGGTCGAGATGGATGGTTTCGAGGAGAATGAGGGAATAATCGTGGTAGCTGCCACTAACAGGCCGGATGTCCTCGATCCTGCTCTGCTGAGACCTGGCAGATTCGACAGGCAGGTCGTTGTCGATATTCCTGATGTGAAGGGGAGAGAGGGAATTCTAAAGGTGCACATTCGTAAGATTCCTGTTGGAAACACCGTGAACCTTAAGGTGATTGCCAGGGGAACTCCGGGGTTCTCTGGGGCGGATCTCGCGAATCTGGTAAATGAAGCAGCGCTCCTTGCAGCCAGGAGAAATAAGCGGAAAGTGGGGATGGAGGAGTTCGAGTTTGCCAAGGACAAGGTCCTTATGGGGCCGGAGAGAAGGAGTATAGTAATCTCCAAGGATGAGCGGATAATAACCGCATTTCACGAATCAGGGCATGCGATTCTTGGAATGCTGCTTCCCAATGCTGATCCACTCCATAAAATGACCATCATTCCCCGGGGTCTTTCGCTCGGACTCACCCAGAGCCTGCCCGAGACTGATAAACACAACCTGACCCGTGACTACATCCTCGATCAGATTACCATGCTCATGGGAGGGAGGGTTGCAGAGGAGCTCGAGTTCGGTAAAGGCGGGATTACCACCGGTGCGCAGAACGATATCGAAAGGGCAACCAGTACCGCACGGAAAATGGTTTGTGAGTGGGGAATGAGTGAGAAGCTTGGCCCCCTTCAGTACGGACAGAAGGAGGAACCTATATTCATTGGCAAAGAAATCGCACGGCACAAAGACTACAGCGAAAAGACATCTGAGCTAATAGACGAAGAAATCCGGGAGATCGTTGAACGGGCATACATAAAAGCCTGGGATATTCTGACCAAGCACAGAAATTCCCTCAAGAAACTCGCCGATAAGCTGCTCGAAAAGGAGGTGCTGGACAGAAAAGCGATCGAGGAGATAACCGGAATCCGAAAATCCGGAGAAACGAAGAAGGCGCGATCATCGGTGAGGAAAAAGAAAGAGGAAACTGAGGAAAAAGAGGAGGTTCCTGCTACCAGGTTGAAGCTCGGTAACATTAAAATTGCCACCAATGAAGCAGGGGCAGACTAGTAGAACCCACCGTTCCTTCCAAAAGTAAAAAGAGCCTTGGCATGCACATTTTCCGGTTAAATTGAGAGATAGATCAGTCAAATTTGTCTTCCCACCCATGGATTTTAAAGACATAGAGATTTACCTATTTAGGTAGACCAACGGGTATCTATCACTGAAACCTTTCTTTCCCACATTGATGAAAACGTGTTGATGCACGCCTCCTGTTATGGAACCCCCCAGAGGATTCTATCAATAAAATCTGGTTTTATCGCATGTATATAATAAGCGTGGGTGGGCATGTTTCCTGATTCACTCTGCAGGATCGATCGGCAAAGTTTCTATTTCTTGCACTTAAAAAAATCAGCGGTTTTACACTTTTTTAGATCTTCCGATAAATAGATCGAGTGGTTCAACTGGAGGTAACTATAGTGGAGAAGCTTGAGGA